>Ga0207953_10057_pt1 | contig 76022 bp, 69 predicted proteins | sample AntDryMetagUQ313_FD_188091 | JGI IMG/M metagenome (GOLD analysis project Ga0207953, IMG submission 188091) | Polar desert microbial communities from Antarctic Dry Valleys - UQ313 (SPAdes) | ecosystem: Environmental > Terrestrial > Soil > Desert | place: Antarctic Dry Valleys | collected 2008-12-31
AGCGTCGCAGCGGACTTCTACAGAGGGCCGCTATCGTCCCCAACCCCACGCCCGTCTAGGCGAGGAAACCGGCATGGGGGTCAGATCCTCGTGACGCGAAGGGGTCAGTTCCGGTTGTCGCTTGAAAGCGGTGAGGCGGATACCCTGTAGCGGCTCGGAAAATTCGGCATAGTTGGCGTACGGTAACTGCGCTCTCAGCAGCCATAGCCTCAAGTGTAATCGGTAGCTCAATGTGCGCTTCAATCCAGTCGCACAGCCGCTGCACGCGCGCATTTACCGTTGGTGAAGTGATATCGTCCGGCGCAGCCAATCCAATCTCATCATAGAGCTGCTGAACAATCGAGGACGCAATAGCTTCGCCTAAGGCTGGGCCGCTTCGATGACCGGTAACTACGTCAACATGTAGGGCGCGCAACAAGTGTCCGATCGCCACCCGAGTACCGTTAGCGGGTCGGAGCTCGCTCGATCGGAAAACGCGCCCAGATAACCGCTCGACAGTACTTGGTTTGAGGAAGAGGTGCCATCCCCGCTGCGTCCCCTTCCACCGTCCGACGCCAACATCTCCAGGAAATGACAGTTGTGGGTCAGTTGGGTGATCGAGAAATGAGTGACCACTCAAGCCTCGCGCAATACGCATCGGGCCGAGCGTCATCGAGACCGTGAGGCTTGTTGTTACACTCTCGAACGTGCCTTCTCCAAACACCTGAACTTCTTGGAAGTGAAAATCATGCCAGCCTGACTTTCCGCTGTGCACGACAATCCTGCGCCGATCGGGCGGCGACGCCTTGAGAAATCCGGCATCAGACATAACCGGTCTGCCCGGCTACAGATCGATCGAAAATCGACCGAGGACTGCCGACCAAACGGCTTGGATCGACGGCAATTGGGAGAGTCATCAAATCGGTGCCCTACTCGCTAAGAGGCGATGACGAAGAGATATGTTGCAAGATCGGCCTTGCGCACAATATTCTCAGACTCGGTTCGGTCTTGCTAGGGCGCCGTCCGAGCGCGACGAAACGGCTGGCGGGATGATGGGTTCGTCGGCGAAGGAGAGTGCCGATGTCCTCAGCTCTGTCCGTCGATTTGCGTCAACGCGTGGTCCAAGCCGTCGAAGCCGCCGCGGCGCGTCACCAAGCAGCTGAACGCTACGGGGTCAGTCTGGCGAGCGCCAGTCGCTGGTGCGGGCAGTTGGCCCGTGAGGGCCACGTCGCACCCAAATCGATGGGCGGCGATCAGCGCTCGCACCGGATCGAGGCTCATGCCGACCTGATCGTCTCCCTCTACGAGGCGCAGCCCGGCATCCATCTGCACGAGCTACGGACCAACCTGGCTGATCGCGGCGTCTGCCTCGCATAAAGCAGCCTCTCGCGCTTCTTCAAGCGCCACCGCATCTCGCAAAAAATCGCCAGGCCACGCGGCAAAGCAGGAGCGGCCGGACGTGAAGGCCGCGCGAGGCGTGGTTTGAGGACCAGCTCGAGTAACCGGAGCAGATTGCCGGGCGGTCAGACTGTAACGGCATTTCTGACGAGATCTGGTAGGGGCGGGATCGCGTCACCGTCCGAGATCCCGAGGCGGTCGCCGAGATAGCGGAAGAACGACACGCCGAGCTTGGCTGTCAGCGGGCGTTGAGTACTCCCTGATTGTGGGGACCAAAAGTCCCTGGTCGGTGCCCTGGCCTGAGTGCACGGCGGGCATCCGGCGCCCTCGGGCTTAGCCGTCCTCCGCTATCATGCCCGCCGATGCGTATCGGTCGGGAGCGACGAGGATGGTCCTGCTCGGAGAACTCCTCATGATCCTCGACCTGCACCGCCAGGGTCCGTCGATCACCGCCATCGCCCGCCGGACCGGGCGCGATCCGAAGACCGTCCGCAGGTACATCGCGCGCGGCCTCGAACCGCCCGCCTACGGTCCACGCCAAGCCGGACGCCCGAGCCAGCTCGCCCCCTACCTCGTGTATGCAAAGGCAATGAGCGTTGCGACCGGCGCGGTCTGTGAAGGTCTGTTCGTCCACATGCCCGTGGTGGGCACCATCGTCGAGGTTGGGGCCGTCGCGGAGGCACTCGCCGTCACAAGCGGCCCCTAGCGCGCGATCAGCTCACAAGACGCAGACCTTTCGTGTGCGGCTCAGCCGATCGAACCTGATTACGGCCGGCACCTTTGGCCGCATATAGAGCGGCGTCGGCCGCTGCAGTGAGCGCTGCTGCCTCAAGCGCCAACACCTCGGAGGCGCTTGCGACACCGCAGCTGACCGTGAGCACTGCGTGCGGCCCTGCAGCGTGGGGCATGCCCCATCCTGTCACAGCCGCCCGGATCCGCTCAGCCACGACCGCGGCGCCCGCCAAGTCAACCTCGGGCAGGACGACCGCGAATTCCTCGCCGCCGATGCGGCAGGCCGTGTCACTGGCACGGTTGGCGGCCGCCCGGATCGAGCCGGCAATCAGCCGAAGCGCCTCGTCGCCGCGCTGGTGGCCGTAGGTGTCGTTGAAGCTCTTGAAGCAATCTGCATCGATCAGCACCAACGACAGCAGCCGCCGACCGCGCAGTGCGCGGCCCCATTCCTCCGTCAACACCTCGTCGAAGCGCCGGCGGTTGCCGAGGCCGGTCAGCGCGTCCGTCGTCGCCTGCTCGGCCAAGCGGACGTTGGCGGCGACCAGCCGGGTTTCGGCCAGCTCACGACAGCGCAACTCGCGGCGAAGAAGCCAGGTCAGGGCGACTGTGACACCGCACAGGCTGAGCAACACAATGCCGAGGCTCAGCGCCGTTCGTTGCCATTCGGCGTAGATCGTGGCCGGGGCCACAGCGATGCTAAGTATGAGCGGTCCGGTGCCAAGCTGCGTGAAGGTGAAGTCCCGCTCGCCATCCCCGAGCATCGCCGGTCCTACGAAGCTCCCCTCTCGCATTGCAACCATGCGGTGATAGCTCGGCGAGCCTGCCACGCTGGTCCCAATCGCGCGTTGATCGAACGGCTCGCGCATCAGCACGATGCCTTCCGGTCCGTAAAGCATGACGGTTCCGGCATGGGCCGCGTCGACCGAAGCGAACAGGCTGCGCAGATAATCGGTCCTGATGCCACCGACCACGACACCGGCGAACGCGCCGTCCGGGTTGGACAAGCGACGGGAGAGCAGGACGATCTGCTTGCCGCTGACCTTCGAGATGGTGGGCGGGCTGACATGCAGGTCGTCATCCTCGGGGTGGGCGAGGAAGTGACGGAAATACTCGGCCTCGGACCGATCGAGCCCCTTCGGCACCAAACGATCCGAGCCGGCGACGATGACGCCGTCTGAGTTGAGGAGCAACAGGAACGCGAAGCCGGGTGCCGAGGCGGCACGATCAAACAGGATCAGTTGGCGCAACTCGGGCGAGGCTTGTGCGACGTCGGTTCGGCCGAAACTTTCGACGACGGCCTGCAGCGACAGGTCGTAGAGTTCGACGTTGCGGGCAATATCGCGGCCGAGCACCTGGACCAGGCTGCGCGCGGTCAGCTGGCTGCGATGCTCCGCGTCCAGACGCAGCTGCCAGAGCAGAAGCGCAGCCACGCCGACCAAGCCGGCGACAGTGAAGAAATTGGCCACGCCTAGCCAGAAGGCCAGGGGCCACCGAGACCCCGTGCGATCGAAATGCCCCGAGGGGCTTGTCTCAACGTCCACCACCTCGGGCCTGCGCCGCATAAGGATCCCCGCGCAGTGGGCCGCAAAACAATTACCAACCGCTTAGCGTAAAAAACGCATTTGTCCGATCATAGTCGAAAAAGGTCGGCGACGCGCAATAATGCTTCAGACAACTCCGGTGCGCGGCTATCGGTGACGGTTGTATTACTCTCGCGTGCGTTGCAGAGACAGGAGAGCATGCGAGATCGTTGCGATGGCCACCGTTCCCCGATGCCGCTCGCGGACGTTGCTTGATCCACCTGATTGTCCCGCAGTCCGAAGCCCTCCGCGAAAACCGAGGCCGGTGTCGGTCGACCGAACAGGTACCCTTGCACCTCCTCGCAGCCGTTCGCGAGTAGCCGCCGGCGCTGCGCGTCCGAGTCGATCCCCTCCGCAATCACGCTCAAATCGAAGCTGCGGCTCAACGCGATGGTCGCCCGCACGATTGCCGCATCCAGCCGGTCCCCGCACCGGTTCTGCACGAACCCAGGGGACGCGGCATTCGGCAACGGCCCTTTCAGTCAGCTTCGGCATACGGAGGTGCATCATGCATCGTGACGGTCACAGCGACCTGAGTGCGCGTGTTCATCTCCAGCTTGCGCAAAAGCTGCGTCACGTGAGATTTCACGGTCGATTCCCCGACAGCGAGGATGTGGGCGATCTGCTTGTTGCTCAAGCCTTGTCGGATGAGCGTCAGCACGCGACGTTGTTGCGGCGTCAAGCGCTCCAATCTTTCAGCGAGCAGCCGCCCTCGCTCGTCAGAACGCTGCACAGCGAGATGCGATACGAGTGGGGCTGCAACCCGGGCTCGCTTGCCCGCGACTGCCTCGATGGCCCGAACGAGCGTCTCCTTGCCTGCCGATTTCGGGACAAAAGCGGCAGATCCGTTGCGCAGAGCCTGCTGGAATGGACCAGGCAACCTGACCGACGCAATCGCCGTCCGGGATTGCCAAAGCGACGGGCAGCGCAGCACGACGATCCCGTCGTCGCCTGTCGCCTCACGTTGATCGGCACTCAGAAGAAGGAGTGTGCTCGTGCGGCGCGTTCTGAGTTGCAAGCGGGCGTCTTCCAGACTTTCCACCTCGTCGACTACGGTGTCAGGAAAGTAAAATTGCACGATCTCTGCAAGTGCATTTCGAATTATGACGCGATCGTCGACGATCAGGACCAGCATAAGCCGCTCACACCGAAACCGTCGCGCCGCGGGATTCTTGCGCGTGGCCCGAGAAGCGCGCACTTCGGCGCAACCTGCGGACGCCAAAGAGGCGAAGTCGAGTCTGTGGCGCGAACGTTGCCCGGGCCGTTGAAAGGCTTGGAGGTGCCGCGCGTACCGGAGCCCGAGGCATAGAGCCCCGGTCTGCAGCAGCCGCGTGGCGCGACCGCACCACCGTCGCCGCCGCTGCGGGGCGTCCGGTCTGGTCGCCGAACGTGCGTCCCCAGGATTTGGCCATCTGTCGCGCCCCAGGCTCGTCGCGCGGATCTGGCCTGCGGCGCCCAACTCGGTCGAGCGCGCCGTCGCCAATCCGCTCCCAATTGCGGGGGCGCTCCTCGTCGACCCTCTCGCTTATCAAAGGCTCTAGCCGAGCGTCGCAGGAATGCCTTTCCCTTTCAGGTCGTTGTTTCGCAATCGGGACACTTTCGAAACCCGGATACCGGGCCTGTGGTCTGCTGTTGCAATAATGTTAAAATGTCCGCGTGGCGATGTTGAACTCCGGCCCGATCTCACGCACCCGGGCCGTCTCTGACCGGGCCCGTGGTGAAAACGAACCGTGGTCGCTGGCGGCGTCCGCGGCTGAACCCGCCCCCGCGCGGGAGGCCGTATGACGAAGGCTGCACCCAGGGAAGAGCGGCGATCTGACGGGTGCCTACATCTCATCTTGGGTGCCCAACTCGACGACCTGCGCCGGCGGGATCCGATAGTAGTTTAGGGAGCGCACGGCGTTGCGCGCCATGAAGGCGTAGAGCGGCTCCTGTCGCCGTACCGACGGCACCGGCAGCCCCTCCAGTGGGTTGTGTTGACCTGAACCGGAGGAGGCAGGTGATGGTCATGGACCCAGGGCTTGGGCAGGTCGAAGCGCCGCTCGCGACCGCGCTCGGAGTGTTCCGCATTGCCCTCGTGACCTTCGCCCGGGAGGTCGCCAATCGTGATCCGCAGCTCGCCACCCAGGCCTTCGAGGCGGCGCGGGCGGCTGTGGAGGCCCGGCTCGGCGGTGGTCCAAATGGGTCTGAGAGCGCGGACGTGGTCGGCCGCGAGGCGGCCATGCGCAATGCCCTTCGGATTCAGCTTCGCAAGGTGATGATTGCCGCGAAGGCCGCGATCGATGAGCAGGCGGGTGATGAGCCTCTCGACGCTGGTGGTTGACGGTCGGCCCCCTCAACACGGCTCTGAAATCCGACTCTCGGTGCTCTTTGAGCGGCACCGAAGCGCCCAGCGGCCGCGAGGCCGGATTGTTCTCGCGTCAATGCAAAGGCGCTAGCGCGACGATCCTGGGTGGTGACAACTCCGCGCGCTGAAGCAGGCGGCTTCTCGGGACAGCTATGCGGCAACCCGCTGGCTCATGTCCCGAGGGCCGTGTCCCGGCCCGAACGCCCGCTGATGCACGACCGTCGCTGCGGCAACATCCCGGTCCAGAACGATCAGGTTGTTAAGTCCCAAGTCGATCCCGACCATACCGGTGCCGCAGGTCTCTGCGAACTCGGCCTCAACGCTGAAGACAGCGTACCATCGGCCCTGCTGGCAGGTTAGGATCACTGTACCGAGCTTAGCGTCCGGCGGCAGATCGCGCTGCTAGACCACCTTGATCCCGCCGGGTGACCCGACGACCCCAATTTGCCGATCCCTCTTGATCGTCAGCCCATCGCCGAGGCGGAACGTGGCCGCGTGGTAGCGTGCGGACGTCCGGAAGTGTGGGAAGCCGTGCCCGCGTCGGAAGAACGCCGCATAGGTCTGGTCCAATCGCCGGAGGCCCTGTTGCAGGGCAGAGAACGACCAACGACCCAGACCATCCGGATCCGCCGTACGGCACGCTTTCATTTCGGCCGCCTGATGCCCGTAGCGCAGGCTGATGCCACGGCGGTAGGCTTCGATGCGCTGTTGCAGGCCCGCGTTGGACAGCCCGCAGAAATCGCGCAACATCGCATGGAGGGCTGCAGCCTGCACGCGGTCGGGTCGAAGGCGATACATGTAACTGCGGACCTGCATCCAGACCGTTTGTACGCGATACGTTCTCTCCGTCAACGACACAGCACGGCTGGCTCGCATCCCCCCGTCAGCTCAAGCAGACGGTCCCCTGCGAGATTGCTATGGAAGCCAGGGGCGCCTCCAGGCGGCAAACCAGGCCGGTTGGTGCGTAGGTGAGTTCAACCTCGCCGCCGACCTCAGTCGTGAAGCTGCGCTCGATTAGGCGCGAGCCGAACCCTCGACGGGTTGGCTGGCCGACAATGGGCGGACCATCCTGCTCGGACCACGTCAGGTAGAAGAGGGGAGCTGCCTCGTCGTGGACCACGTCCCAACGCAGATCCACAACGCCACTCTCGTTCGAGAGCGCACCATACTTAGCGGCGTTGGTCGCGAGCTCGTGCAGCGCCAGCGATATGGACAGGGCGGCACTGGCGCCCAGCAACACGTTGGGCCCGCTGAGCCGAATCCTCAAGGTTTCGGCTCGACGGTCCACACAGAGCGCACTCTCGATCACCTCGATGATCGGTGCCGCGGTCCAGCTCGCCTGGGTCAAGATGTCATGCGCCCGCCCGAGCGAGACTAGCCGAGCGACGAAGGCTTCGCGCGCCGTGGCGAGATCTGTCGCTCCGCGCAGGGTCTGGCTGGCGACCGCTTGGACCAGCGCCAACGTGTTCTTCACCCGGTGCTGGAGTTCGCCCGTGAGCAGGCGCTGGTGTTCTTCCGCCCGTTTGCGTTCGGTCATGTCGAGCATGGCTCCGATCATCCGCACCGGCTTACCCTCCGCGTCGCGGAGTACGTAGCCGCGGTCGAGGATGTCCCCGTAGGAACCGTCAGCACGCAGGAACCGGTACTCGGCGCTCCAATGGTCGATACCACCGTGGATGACGGCGGAGATGCCGGCCTCGACCCGCTCGCGGTCGTCAGAATGAATGTGCGTCTTCCACCAGTGGCTGTTCTGAGCGATCGCGTCGGGCGCATAGCCGAACAGCGTCTGCACGGCCTCGTTCCAGCGGACGTGGTCGGTGCCCAGGTCCCAATCCCAGATCCCATCGTTGGTGGCGCGGGCGGCCAAGCGGTACCGCTCCTCCGTCTCGCGCAGCTCCTGCTCGGCCCGACGGCTGTCGGTAGTGTCGAGGACCGTGCCGATGAAGCGGACGGCACGCCCTTGGTCGAAATACGCTTGGCCTCTGGCTGCCAGCCAACGCTCCACCCCGTCGCTCAAGCCGATGGTGCGGTAGGCGATGTCGTAAGAGCCGTCGCCGGCAGGATCGAGGGCGGTCTTGACCGCCTCCTCGACCCGAGCGCGGTCCTCCGGGTGGAGACCTTTTAGAAATACGTCGTAGCTCACGGGCACGTCCGGCGGTAACCCGAACAGGGCACGGGTGCGGTCGTCCCACTCCAGCGCACCAGTGCCGAGATCGTAGTCGAAGACGCCCGTGCCGGTGGCCGCGATCGCCAGGCGCAGCTGTTCCCGCGTCTTGCGAAGATCCGCCTCGGCCTGCTTGCGTTCGTGGATATCGATGGCGATGCCGATCCAGCTCCCCACCAAGCCGGCCGCGTCTCGCACGGGTCTGCCGCGTGCCAGGAACCAGCGGTACTGGCCGTCGCTGGCCCGGCGAAACGGAATCTCGATCTCGTAGTGGTCCCCGGTCGCGATCGCCTGCTTCCAGACGTCAAGAATCCGCACGCGGTGATCCGGGTGGATCACGCTGGTCCAGCTGTCATCACTGGTGTCAGCGGGAGTCAAGCCGGTGAATTCGTACCACGTCGAGTTGCAGTAAGTGATGTGCCCGGTGGCATCGCCGAACCAGACCACCTGCGGGCTGACCTCCACGAGCGATTGGAACCGCAGCTCGCTGGCGTTCCGCTCGGCCGCGTCCACACGCTGCTGAGTTCGGTCGCGGAGGATCTTCATGAAGCCCCGAACCTCGCCGCTCGCGGTCTTGAGGGGCATCATTTCGCCCCGCGCCCAGAACCGCTCGCCGGTCTTGCGCAGGTGCCAGCGCTCACCCGGCGCGCTGCCGTTCTCCAGCGCCAGGCCCATCTCGATCTCGGGCCGGCTGCCGGCACGGTCTTCGGGCGTGAAGAACCGATGGGCTGGGCTGCCCAGCATTTCGTCCTCGCGCCACCCGAGGATCCGTTCGGCGCCGGCGTTCCAGCGCGTCACCCGGCCCGTGCGGTCCGTCGCAACGATCGCGTAGTCGGACGCGCTCTCCAGGACCCGGTTCTGCAGCGCCTTCTCCGCCTGCTGGATGCGCCCGGCGCGACGCAGCTCCAGTTGCGTCATGGTTTGGCGGGCGAGGCGCTGTAGGCCGGCCTGCTGCCGCTCCGTGAGCCGGCGGGGCCGGGTGTCGAGCACGCACACCGTGCCGATCGCTAGCCCGTCCGCGGTCCTGAGCGGGGCGCCCGCATAGAAGCGCAAGCTTGGCGCAGCCGACACGAACGGGTCGTCGGCAAAGCGTGGATCCTTCGTCGCGTCGGTGACGGCGAGGACCTCACCCTGCAAAATCGCTTGGTGGCAGAACGCGGACTCGAGCTTGATTCCACGCTCGCCCAGACCGACTTCAGCCTTGAGGAACTGCCGGCCGTCGCCGATGAAGTTCACGACCGCGATCGGCGTGCGGCAGATTTCGGCCGCTAGTTCAGCGATGTCGTCGAAGTCCTGCTCACGTGGCGTGTGGAGGATGTCGTAGCTCTCGAGCGCCTGAAGGCGCCGGCTCTCATCGCTCAGGGGCTCATCCGGCTCGCTGATCGCGGCTCGTCCGGATGGTTGGAACTCTCCCATTCCGTCGCCGTCGTCTCAGACAGCGTGACACATCGGGGTACTCTCGGAAGGCGCCGGACGCAGCGACACCAGGGTCCCGCCCGCGCTGTAGACGGCGCCCAACACGCGCTCGAAATGCCGCTTGACCGCGCCGTGGCACTCGCAGCTTGCCGCTTCTAACGCCGGGCGGCTCACGATCACGATGCGCCCGCGCCGGATCTGGATCAGGCCCTGCTGCTGCAGGGTGCGGAGCGCGCGCGACAGGTAGGAGCGCTGGACGCCTAGAAGTTCGGCCAACACCTCGTGCGTGATCGGCAGGACGTTGGTGCCGACGCGATCCTGAAGGCTCAAGAGCCAGCGGGCACAACGGGCCTCAATCGTGTGGCTGGCATTGCAGGCGACGGACTGCAGCACCTGGGCGAGCAGGCAATCGGAGTAGCGGGTGATCATGTTGCGCAGGCCAGGCGAGGTCTGCTTGATTCGCTGGAGGACCGTGGCGTCGATGCGCAGGACGGAGCCGGGGACCTGCACCATCGCGCGGCTGAATGCGGGCAGCGAACCCTGGCTGACCACGCCGCCGATCGCGCCCTCACGCCCAACCGTGGCGGTCTCGACCGCACGTCCATCTCGCAGCCCCACGACGAGGGCGGCCACGCACTGGTCCAGAGGAAACGACACGAAGCAGACGTCCTCGCCGGCCTCAAACAGCACGTCGCCGCGCGCATAGGCCTTCAGCTCCAGGTGCGGCTTGATCAGGGCCTGATCGGGCACGCGTAGGGCGCTGAGAAGCAGGTTGCCGCTGAGCAGTGCGTCAATCTCGGCCAGCATGGGGCAGCGACGGGTCATTCCAGATGAGCGCCCGCGAGATCTACCGCAACGCTTATGCCCTGTCTGGTCACAAGTACCCCAATAGCTGGGAGATCGGCGTCATTCATCGGCTTGGCGCCGGCCGACGGCGGCGTACCTCGAACCCTGCAACTATGTGCGGCTTGAGAGCTTCTAGGTCCGTACCCATCCGCGTTCCCAACTCGCATGTGATGCCCCGCTACTTCATCGACTATCACGACGGACACGTGTGCCTGCCTGACGATGAAGGGCAGTGCTACGAGAACCTCCATGCTGCCCGGGATGCAGCTATTGCGGCTCTGCCGGACATGGGGCGCGATCCTCCGCCCGCTGACGGGCGGCGCGCGTTCACGGCCTATGTGAGGGATGAAGCTGGCGCCGTGCTGTGCACCGTATCGCTCCATCTGGATGCAGAGTGTCATCACGACCGCCCGGGTCAGAGCGCTTGAGAGCCAGGTCAGTGGCGCGCCCTTACAGTTCGAACAGCGAGACCGCCGCGAGCCTGCGCTTCAGTAGAATCGGGCGACGGTCGCGACCGGGTGCTGGTCCTATGCTGCGTGGACGTTGCAAACGCCGTGATCACCGCGGTGTCACGCAAGCGGCCTAGACCGTCGCGATTTCAGACGTCGGCCGGAAACCGAATGCCTTCACCCGGGTTAATGCAGACCCGGACAAAAAGGGGCCGCCCCAAAGAGCGGCCCGAAGTCTAGGGAGGAAACGCCCTCACGGGCTGCAGCGCAGCACGCCGTGCTGCGCTGCATCGTGTAAACGGCGTGGCCGGGATCGTGTTCCGCGCAGGTTTACTTGAACATGGAGCCGCCCGCGCATCGCCGAGCGCGCCTTGCGTGGCACACGCTCAGCGGTGTCGTCGCACAATCTCGGCGATTGCAATGCCGAGGGTCGCCGGTCCCCGCAAGGTAGCCCGACAGCGGTAGAGCTGCGGAGCGTTCTGAAACGGCGAAAGCGACGGCGCGGCGGGCTCGCGTCTTCTCACGATCCGTCCCGCGATCGTTCGGCCGGCACGGCGGAAGCCACCGTTCGCGCGAGGGGATAGCCGGCGTGGCTCGATCCTGCTGGCAGTGCGCGGGGCAGTGTATCTGCATCGGCCCAGGGCGCTGCTAGCGAACGGCAGGAGCAATCCTACAAATCAGTCGGAATTTCGCGGGTTTTCCGTCTCAAGAGCCACGGCTATCGATTGTTCTTCCCACTTCTAACTCTCTCGCGGTTCCACAATGTGCAGCGCGTCGACTGCCGGTAGGTCAGCTTCGTCCTCTTAGCGGCTGCTTTCATACCGCAGACAGGCGCGTCGGCCCTACTCAGCGACGTGAAATCCGCTGTCCATCGGTTCGGAACAGGGTAGCGGATCGACCGCAGCGCACTGATCCTTTCCTCGCGCTTTCCGATCCTGTTCTTTGGCAGAATCTGCTGACCGAGCAACGCGCGACACCTCCGACTCCATGGCGCTGCACATCTGCTACGGCCACAGCTTCAGCAGCACCTGAGATGCCGGATGTGCTGAGCATGGCCGAGCGCCTGATAGCTGATCGGTGCGAGAAGATATCAACCCCCAAAGCGAGCGAAGCAGCATCCGCCAAACTACAGCCTTCCGGAAACAACTATAATTATGACCTTGTCGTGGATGTACATTCTAAAAACAAATCAATTCTAAATCCCGGAAAGACAGGATAAATAACACGTGACCAAATTCACGATCTCCATCGATCCGTCTCACAGGGCTGGCGTCAACAGCATCGCAGACCGTCTGGAGGCTGAAGGGCTTCGGGAGGTAAAAATTTTCCCAAAATTCAATGAAATCGTTGGCTGTGCAAGCGTAGGGGTAGAAAAGGCCCTTGCATCCGTCGACGGCGTGCAGACCGTTCGATGGTCGGAAGAATTTATCCTTCGAAACGAGCATCTATGACCGACGTCAAGCCCCCAGGATCGGCTCCGTCAAAGGCGTCACGGGCTCAGCAACCTTGAACGCCGGACGCTTATGTTGCGCTAGTCTCGGTAGTCGAGGCTCAGTGTTGATTCGCGCCGTGCTCGCCGCAAAGGGGCGGCGACGCGCTCGATAGGGCCGCGATCCGATGGCCTGCGAGTTAAGCGGGTGCGATCGTATAATTCTACGAGAGGAGGTCGATATGTGCGATCCGTTCCCGGGCTAGGTGAACCGCCGCGAAGGGCACTCACGCGGTGGACGTAGTGCGCCTCGGATCGGCTCTGCCGACCGGCTCGACAAGCTGAGACTCTCGACACTCGGATAGAGTATGCTGTACGCGCTTGCTCGAACTCCGGAACGCCTCGATAGCCCGCAGTGCCGGTTCTAAAGGGCATTCGGCTCGAGGAGGCGCGGGATCTGCCTCAATGAGCAGGCTAGCGGCAGGAAGACTGGTTGCTCTGAGCTTCAGTGCACGTGCACCTGTCTCTGGCAGGTTGGTAGCCATTTTCCGCTCAGCCGCGATCGGAAGCTGACGGTTTTCGAGCTGGCATCGAACTTGAGCTCAGTCGCATCCGTTCGGTTTGCCGTCGTGTCCTCCGGTAGCGGCGCGACCGAGCACACCCTGTCGCGAACCGTCTGGACGACCTTTCCGTCTCGCAGGACGTCGACCCGCACCGGGCAGATCGCCGGCTCCGCGGCCGCATTGCGGTCGTTGGCTCCCATGGCGCAGATGCCGCCGGTAAAGGCGACGCTCACGAGGTACGTCGTGCCCTTCGCCTCAAAGCGCGCGGCGTGGATTTGGTAGAACGGCTTGTCTACCAACTCACGCTGCCACAGCGGCACGACGGTCGGAGTGAACGCGGAAGGATGCCGCAGGTCGGAATAGGTCAGCTTCTGCCAGGCTGTCTCGGCCTGTGCCGTGCCGAGGCCCGCGCAGCAGGCGAGCATCATCGCTGCGACGACGCGCTTGGTCATGTCGATCTCTCTATCCAAGGGGTATTCGGGTTGCGGCGAACCGTTCGGCGGTCAGGCGAAGATCGTCATGAGCTGCCGGTTGATCAGGGCTTCCAGGGCTCGGCCGATGCGGCTGCGCCGCACATGGCGCTCAATCTCCAACACGGCGCAGAGGCCGATCCAAGCGATGACGCCACCGATCAGGTGTGGCAGCCACTGCTTGGCCATCAGGTACACGACGAACCCGAAGAACCCGTAGACGGCGAAGCCGAAGACCCCGAATAGCAGCGCTGGAACGAGCGCGAGGACGAAGCCCTTCATGACTGCCGACACGCAGTGGCCGATGACCGCAAGAGCGAAGTGTCCCAGGCCGGCGACCAGACCAAGTTGTCAGCCGCCGCCAGCATAGGTGTCGACGAAGGCGCTCCACCGATCCGAATCATAGACGTCGATCGTGCGCCGGTTGGCGTCGTAGTACAGGGTCTCAGCTTAGTAGGCGTTCTGCGCATCGACGAGGCCGATCGGCAGCCGTCCGGTCCGCGAGTCGAGCATGCCGAGCACGACCCCGACAGCGAGCCCATCACCGGCAAGGCGGTACTGTCGCCCGGTGAACGCAAGCACGGCGTCGTAATGCTGCAGGCCAGGGGCGCTGCGGTCCAAGGGTTGAAGCAACATCGGTTGCGACCGTCAGAATCGAGGGGAAGGCGGCAGGTGGTCCATCACGGGGCGGCGGCGTAGGTCACCGCCAAGTAAGTCCGTCGCGCGCTCGAACACCGAGCCGACGTCGTGGCGATATCGAATCCCGTGCCAATCAGTTCGCCGGCGCTACGAGGGGCATCGAAGAGGAAGAAGGCCGCCGCCCCGGCCAACCCGAGGCTGACGGCGGCGTTCGCAGTCTCATGTCCCTGGGTCAGGTAGGCCATCGTCGCGAACGGCCCGTCGAGGCCGGGCAGGCTGGGCAGGCCGACAACCCGCCAGACCCAAACGCCGTCGGCGCGTGTCTCAGGGATCAGCGTTCCGATCAGCACCGGCTCGTCACGACCAAGAGGTGTGATCTGGATGCGCGTGCGGGACCAGAACAGCCACGACGTGATTCGCCGGAACGCGACCTGGACACCGTTAATTGCGGCAGCGGCGACGATTGCGCGGGGATCGGCGAAGGTCACGCGTCCATCGGGTGTCGTCAGGCCGAGCATGCCGTCGCCGACAACGTCGTCGACGTGGACCGCCGCGAGTGCCGCCCGGGCGCGGCGGACGCCGACCTGCCTCTCCCCTTCACGGCAGGCGTCGCCGGCCGCCCGCATCGGGTCAAATCGCTACCGATGGCTCGCCGCGAACATCATCGGCGCAACTCAGGTGTCCGCATTCTGTTCGACAACGTGGGCTGGTTCGCTTACATCCCCGGCTTGCACGCCGGGGCCTCTCGCACACACCAGGTAACGATCACGCGGCCCTGGCGGTGACCTTCTCGAATGCTCCCGTTGCAATCTGATCGTCTAGCTGCGCCCTAAAATCTGCGATGCCGAGGACTTGCGCCGTGTTTCCGGCCGCATCAAGGAACTCGTAAAGTACGTCTTTGATGTTGCGATTGCTGAAAAACACGATGGCATCTTCGTCCCCGCCGCCTTCTGTGTGCGGTTCACCGTCGGCGACGCCGGACACGAAGCTGCCAGGATAGCGGATCTCCTTAAGTTCGCCGTCGGGACGATAGAAGCGAAGCTCTCCCTGCATCACGAGGGTGTTGTATGGGCACCTGTGTTGATGCAACATCACACGCTTATTGGCCGCGAATTTGAAGATCACATCGACAATACGGTTTTCTTCATCGACTTTGTAGACAAAAAACGCGATGTTTTCGAGCCAGTCAAGAGTGCGCCAAGTAATATCGCTGTCATCAAATCTGAACGGTGTCATGGTAGATCCTTTGTTGCTTGTCGTTCCCGCTTGGGTGTTGGTGCTCGGTGCAGGACGTTGCTTTTATCTTGCGCACCATCTAGCACCCAAGATCCGGGGTGCGACGGTGCAGGAACATCGCTCTCCGGGCTCGGCGACGTCGGTCGGCCCTTGAACGCCAAGGTTCTTGATCGGGAGGCCGTACACCGTCGCCTTCGGAGACGCATGCGGCAACTCCGATATGAGAATAGCAGCATGACTTGCCGGCATGAGTATGTCGTCACCGATCCGAGCGGCTGCTCCGGTCGCCGTTGCCGGAAGTCATGCCGCTGGCCGGCGGCAAATTATTCTTCACGAGGTACTTCACCCCGTGCTCGAAGGAGGCGTCGTTATCGCCGCGAATATCGACGCTGTAGGCCTTCTCGGCCGCGTCACTTCTCAGATCCTTCACATAGAGGTTGATGTTGAGGATGAGATTCGAGACCTTCTGGATTTCTCCGGTGATCGCGACGTCAGCTCCGAGCGTGCGAGCGTAATCCTCGGCACAGCCGCCGCATCTGCGTAGCTCGGCTCCCTTGGCGATCTCGTCCTTCACGGGGCCGGTCGAGACGATCTCGTAGCGGCCGGAGTTCTTCAGCAGGCCGCGCAGCAGATCGCTGATCGGTCCGAGGCGGGCTATATCCGCCTCGGTCGGACCTTGTGCGCCCAAGTTGGCGAGCTGGAAGTCGAAGACCGCTGCTTTAGGTGGGTCGGCTCGCGCGGTCGCAGCGCTGAGCAGCACTGCAGACAGCGGGATCGCGAGACGTGTGAGGACCCGCATGGTCGCTCCTCCAGGGTTTCTGCGAGCGTGCGAAGCACGAGCTGGTGTGGTGCATCGAGGCTAACGCGGCCCGCAGAGCACCGACACAGCGCATTGCCCGCTGTTCCCTGGGCAAATCGCACGGGATTGCTCGCGCTCCTATCCAGGACGCCCAAACCCCTCTTATGCTTCGCTGGACGGGAGGGAAGGAATGATCAGTGCCGGTGCCGAGATGGCAGCGCCTGCGAGAGCGCGACGTGAACTGAACCTCAAATGGGCCCTTGTCCGCCGGATCGTCGCGGTCGCGGTACTGTGCGTGATCGGGGCAACTGTCATCGTTCTGAACAACGTCGCCGTCGAGGCCAGGCGCGAGAACGACGAGATCGCGGGGACGGTCGAGAAGCAGCTGCAGTTGCAACTCTTCCGCATCGACACGGCCTTGGATCGTGCCGACCGTTTCCCGGACTGGGAGGCGGTGATCGGGCAGCCGTTGCGTTCGGGCCAATGCGTCCGCTTGATCCAGGCCGACACGCAACGCACCAACTCCAACTGCGTCGGCGTCGAGGAGCGTGGGCTGGCGCCGGCTTGGTTCGTGCATGCCTATCGATTGCTGTTCCTCAGCCAATCGAACGCGGTGCGGCTGCTCGTGCATCGCGGCGTGGAGAGGGGGCGTATCGAGGCAACGACGGATCCAAACGCCGTGACGCGACAGGCATGGGGCGAGCTGTCACGCATACTCGCACTCCTGGCTGCGCTTATCGCACTGCTCTGCTTCCTCGCCTTCGTGGTCGTCGGGCATGCCTTGCGTCCGACCGACCAGATACTCGCCGGCATCAATCGCCTAGCCCAGGGTGACCTGTCATGCCGGCTGCCGCCTTTCCACCTCAGCGAGCTCCAACGCATCTCGGAGGTGTTCAATGAGATGGCCGAGCGCCTGCAGACCGCCACAGAGGAACGAGCGGACCTTTCCCGCAAGCTCGTCGACGCCCAGGAGCGCGAACGCAGCCATATCGCGCGTGAATTGCACGACGACGTCGCCCAGCGGCTGACCGCGCTCACTTTTCTTGCTCGGTCCATCAAGGACGGCATTGGCACGATGGCCCCGGACGTTGCGGCTGAGAGCACCGAATTGGTCGCCTTGGCCGCCGGTACAATGCGGGCGCTGCGCGACACGCTTACCCATCTGAGGCCCCCAGAGATCGACGACCTTGGCCTTCTCGGCAGCCTGGAGGATTTGGTCACCGGCCATAACCAGCAGTCAGGAGGACGGATCAGCTTCACCCTTCGGACGGACGGCCATCTGGATGCGCTTCCGGCTGAGACCGCGGCGCACATCTACCGGATCGTCCAAGAAGGCCTCAACAATGCGGTCCGCCATGCCGACGCCCAAAACGTTGATGTCGTCCTGTCCGCAGGTCCGAACGGCGAGATATATCTAACGGTCACCGATGACGGTCGCGGTACGACACCCGAGACCGTGCGGCATCCGGGAGCCGGTATCGGTCTGATTGGCATGCGAGAACGCGTCTACGCGCTGAGCGGCCGGATGACGACGGAAACCAGCGCTGCGTGTGGGTTTCGATTGCGGATCAGCTTCCCGACCGAGCTTGTTGTACGGGTTGCGTCATGACTGGGAAGCGCATTCGGGTGATGGTTGTCGACGACCACGCCGTCGTTCGGGAAGGTTACCGCCGCTTGCTCGAGAAGCAGCCCGACGTCGAGGTGATCGCGGAGGCTGGGGACGCGGCCTCGGCCTACCACCAGTTTCGAGCCACCGCTCCAGATGTCGTGATCATGGACATCAGCATGCCGGGTCGGGGCGGCATCGATGCCATCCGCCAGATCCGGCAAACGGATTCGACTGCGCGCATCCTCGTGTTCAGCATGCACGCGACCGTCAGCTATGCCGTCCAGGCCATCCGCGCCGGCGCACGTGGATATATCACGAAGAGCAGCGCCTCAGACCTGATGGTCGAAGCGGTGCGCAGCGTATCCCAGAACAAGCTGACCCTTTGTGCGGAGATTTCGGAAGCCCTGGCGACGAGCCGCTTAGAGGAAAACGCGGACGCTCTCGATCAGCTGTCGCCCCGTGAATTCGAGGTGCTGCGGATGATTATCGACGCCAAATCCACCGAAGAAATTGCCACCGCGTTCCATCTCACTCCCAAAACGGTCGCGAACTACCACTACGCCATCAAATCTAAGCTCGGCGTTTCGTCGGACATTGACCTTGTATATTTCTGTATGCGCAATGGCATGGTCACGCCTCTAGCGAACTGTTGAAGAAGGCGGCTGTCGATCGGCGATGGAGGCGATCTTGTCGCCGCGGCGGAAGCCGCCCTCTGCCCTGAAATGTCCGCGGACCATAGCCACGACCAGCAACTTCAATCGTGCTGCGAGCACTCCGGGCCCTCAATCCAGGGATAACGCACCGCGTGGAGTTGCAGACTGCGATCACGCCTTTCGCTCCCGAGGTCGGATCCTCGTCTCACCGACGTCTCCTCCGTCGACAAGGATAAGCCGACCGGCGTCGGTGATGCGCACGCTGCCCCTAAACTTTGATCCCATCTCGGCCCAGCCGCGCGCCACGAGTGTCGGCACGAAGAGTTCATCGCCGCAGCGCACCTGCCGCGCTTGCCCGAGGTGAGCCAGATCAACGAACTCCGCCTCGGGCGCAAGCGCCAAGACTGAGAGCAGGCGGATCTGTGCGGCGTGTGGTCTGCTCACAAGGGCACTCTCCCGCGCGTTAAGGGCGGCAGCGATCGAGGTTACAGCACCGGGTGCAGGTATCTATCCGGGTCGGCAGCGTTCACGCCTTAATGGTTCCAGAGTCGTAGATTGACGCTTGTAAGTCATCGGAAATCATTGAGGCCCCGATCTTCAGGTCGGGGAGGCTGCGCGTCTGCGCAGCGTGAATAGTTGGTGAGATGCGCGCCCGGTGATAGGAACAGACCGTGACCGTAGCCAGCGGCTTCCGCTAAAAGCTGGGACCGCCGCCCGAGCAGGAGGCCCGGTTCCGGCAGTTCGCGGGCGTGTGTCGCTTCGTCTACAATCTCGGCCTGGAGCAGAAGGCGACCTGGGGTCGGGAGCACCGGCTCGGCTACGTCGCTCAAGCCGCCGACCTCACAAAGCTGCGCGCCGAGTTCGACCGGGTATGGGCCGTCTACGTCTCGTGCCGGCAGCAGGCCCTGCGCGACTTCGACCGTGCTTTCGGCAACTTCTTCACGGGCCGGGCGAGCTTCCCTCAGCCCCGCAGGCGCGGCGTGGACGACAGCTTCCGCTTCCCTGGCCGCGAGGTCGCGGTGAAGCCCCTGAACGGCAAGTGGAGCGCCGTGCGCCTGCCGAAGATCGGCTGGGTCAAGTTCCGCGACACGCGGCCGATGCGCGGCGACCTGAAGAATGTGAGCGACCGCCTTGATGCCTCGGGCTGGTACGTCGCCTTCACCTACGAGATCGCGCACGACGCGCCCGCGCCGGGCTCTGGGGTGGTCGGCATCGACCGGGGCGTGGTTACAACGCTCGTTTTGTCCCCGGGCGACATGCTGATCATGCCGAGGAGCCTGGGGCGGATCGAGGCCTGCAAGCGCAACGCACAGCGCATCCTCGCCCGGCGTAAGCGTAGATCGAACTGAAAGCGGCGAGCGCAGGCCCGTGTCGCGCGGCTCCAAGCGCGGCAGGCGCGCATCCGGCGCGACTTCCACCAACGCACTGCTCTCGACATCGCCGAGCGCTTCAGCGTCGCTGTACTTGAGGGCCTGAACACGCGTGGCATGACCGCCAGCGCGCGGCGTACCTTTGTAGAGCCCGGCCGCAACGTCCGCTAGAAGGTTGGGCTGAACAGGGGCATCCTCAACGTGGGCTGGCACCTCTTCGCGACGATCCTTACCTACAAAATGGAAGAGCGCGGCGGTCAGGTGGTCACTGTGCCCGCTCGATTCACGTCGCAGACCTGCGCGGCGTGCGGTGTGGTCGATGCCGGAAGCCGCGACCGTGAGAGCCAAGCGCGCTTCAACTGCATCAGCTGCGGCCACACCGATCACGCCGACATCAACGCGGCGATCAACATCAAACGGCGGTGGAGCACACCGTTGCTGGAAGTGGAGGGTATGCATCGGCAGCCCTCTGAAGCGTCAGCGGGACGAGATCTCGCGATCTCAGAAAATCCCCGTCCTTCAGGGCGAGGAAGATGTTAACGCTCGTAGACCGCGAACTTGGCCTACAACCCGATTCAGTCGCTGGAGGAGCGGTTTCCGCTCCTCCTCCGTTCGGCGCAGTTCGATCCGGCCATTGATGATTCTACCGTTTGCCATCAGACCTCCTCGCGCGCCGACCACGTCGGCTCCGGCTGGAGTGACGTCCGCGGGGTGTGAGGAACGGAGTGAAGGACAGAACCGTTCGCAGTGAGGCCTTAGCCGTGCCGAGGCTTTGGAGGCCGATCTTAAGCGATCTGCTGGGACTGGGCCCCGCTGTCGGGCCGTGCCGGGCCGAGCACCGGCTCCTCGCCCATGGGCTGGTTCTGGACCACGCTGAACTCGCCCTTGCCGTCGAGGGACGGGCCCTGCGTCCAGCGGCCGGCCGGGGGCGGCGAGCCGTCCGCCGACGTCGAGAAGAAGTTGTAGTTGAACTTCTGGTTCTCCTCGCTCTGCGGGAAGGAGTTCGGGATCGGCAGCGTGCCCGCGTGCCCTCCGAGTTCCTCGATCACCGACAGCCATTGCTGCTGGTGCATCGTGTCCCGGGCGATGAGGAAGCTCCACATGTCGCGCATGCCGGCATCGTTGGTGGCGTTGTAGAGCCGGACCGCCAGGATCCGTCCGGTCGCCTCGGCGGCGACGTTGCAGTACATGTCGGCCGCGATGTTGCCGCTGGCGTAGATGTGGCTCATGTCGAAGGGCAGGCCGTCGGAATTGCCCGGGAACGCCGCCATGCCGGTGGACAGCAGCGTCTTGTGCAGCATGCCTTCGGCGATGTGGCGCGGGTTCTCGCCGCCCATCACGGCTCCGACGAGTGCGTCGGCGGCCCCGGCCTCCTGCACCTTGGTCGGCGCGGTCTCGAGGTTCATCGCGACGGCGGTCGCGAGCATCTCGATATGCCCGATCTCCTCGGTCGCGGTGTTGAGCAGCATGTCACGGTACTTCGTGGTCGGAGCGCGGTTGCCCCAGGCCTGGAAGAAGTACTGGAAGCAGACCCGGATCTCGCCCTCGATCCCGCCGATCGCCTGCTGGAGCATGCGGGCATAGATCGGGTCCGGGCTGTCGACCTTGACCGGGTACTGAAGTCGCTTGTCGTGATAGTACATCGTTGAACTCTCCAGGTTCCAGGAAACGAACCGCAAGTCTGTCAGATTTATCGGAATGAGAACCGGATTATAAATCGGGAACTAGAACGAATTGCTTCGTCCTGATCGCTTGCTAACTGCCGTACTGGACGAATGTTCAACGCCGCGCGGCCTCCTCGGGTAGGGGCGATACGACGAAGACGCTCGACGTCGTCTGGCCCGTGCACGGCCAGTACCGCACCCCTCACGCCGCAAGCTCCTGTTTCAGCGAGGTACATTGAGCCAAACTTAACGCGGCTCACAGGCATTGACCTTCGCCCCTAACGAAAGTGAGTCGCGGTGGATCGGTCCCATCGCGGGAGGTGCGGCGGCACTCTTTCGTTTCCGGAACAAATAGTTGACCGGAAGGTTGATGGCCTGTAATCTGGCCGCGCAGCCAAAGGCTCTCCTCAGCGCTGAAAGCGATCCAATGTCGATGCTCAACCAAATTGATCGGATGATCTGGCCCATCGTTCCGCTTCCGGAAGGCTCGAGGATTGATAGTAAGGTTGATCGCTGTGTCACGGCGTCGATCGATGGCGGTCTGGACGCCCTGCTCGCGGCCGATGGTCGCCTGCTCGTGGAGGAGGCGCGGCTTGCGAAGGGGCTGCATGATAAGATCGTGGCTACTGCCCCGGAGATCGTGCAAGATCCGACTTACATCGCGGGGCGTCTCGGCTCACTCGCGGATATGCTCGGATTGGCTGCTGAACGCTGCGCTCCATCCGAGTTCGAAACCGTCCTGCGGCAGGACCGCTTTCAGGGTCTGCTGAGCGCGCTCTTTGAGGACGCCGTTCGAAACGTCGATCTTGCTGCTAGGTTGAACGAGAGCGAAGAAAGCATATGCCGGAAGTTAAAGGAGCTCAGATCAATCGGAGCGGTGGCGGGTAACAAACAAGGTCGAGAAGTCGTCAACGTTCTGCTTCCGGCAGCGCGTGCTTTCTTGATCGCAGAGTGGAACTCCGCTCCTGGAGCAGACGAAGCTCCCTTTGATTTAGATGTGTATCAAGGGCTCGATATCGCGCAGGTCGAGGAGTTCTTCGGCGGCGAAGCGGAAGCCGCAACCCCATCGACTGTCCCGCGCCTTGGCTTGGCAGATCTCGACCCTGATGAATATGAGGGAAGTCACTCTTACGCAGAAGCGGCTTAATCGATGGCTGGGAGCGAGAAGATCGGAAAAATCGCGACGTTCTATTCGTTCAAGGGCGGCGGCGGACGCAGCATGGCGCTGGCGAATGTCGCCTGGGCTCTGGCCTCGAACGGGTGGAACGTTCTGGCGATCGATTGGGATCTCGAGGCTCCTGGCCTTCATCGTTATTTCCATCCTTTCCTGGCCGATCCGGAGCAAGTTCGGTCGCGTGGGCTCGTCGATCGTCTCTGGCAATACGCGAGAGCTATCGGAAGCTCCGGTGAGGCTCCGGAGGAAACGATCGACCGTCTGTCGGACTGCTCCGACATCGTACAGCATCTCGCGCTCCCACATGCCGCGAGAGGCAAGCTCGGCTTCATCGGCTCAGGGCGTCAAGATGAAGAATACACCCAGAAGGTAGGAGCGTTCGAGTGGGGAGCGTTCTACAAGCGTTTCGCTGGTGGACAATACTTCGACGCCTTTGGTCGGTGGGCGAGAAAATCGTTCGACATCGTTCTGATCGACAGCCGCACAGGCGTCTCTGACAGTGCGGGCGTGTGCACGGTTCAATTGCCAGATCTGCTGGTTTTGACGTTCGTCTACAATCGACAAAGCATTGATGGAACGGCAGCTGTCGCGCGATCGATTCACCGGCAGCGCACGCAGTTGCGGCGTCCCATCCGCTTCTTTCCCACGCCAACGCGCGTCGAGGACAAGAGCGAGGCGGCGCACGCGAGGCGTCATGCCGTCCACCGCATGCGGAAGCTCTTCAACCGAAGTGTCGAGGATCTCGATCGGGAGTTGCGGCTCAACGAAATTCGCCATTATCCCTGGTGCGCTTTCGAAGAGAAGCTTGCCGTTTTCGAGGAGGATCCGGCCGAGCGCGGCTCACTGTTGCAAGAGATGCACGGTCTCGCGTCACGGCTCGTTGACGGCGACATAGGGCCTGTGCGGGTCGACGGTGAGGAAATGGCTCGCCTCTGGCGCCGCGCGGCGTTCACTGATCCCCGGTTGGCAGACCTGCTCATCGTTCGCGACCAGTCGCTGAGCGAGGCGGCTCCCGTCCTGACGACCTGGCTTGAAGAGGCCCTGATCAACGACGACGACCGAACGGATTGGCGATCGGCTCTGGCTGCAGCCTGTGTCGAGATCTCGCAACTGCATGCCGGCGGGGCATTCGGCGTTGAAGTCGAGGCGCTCTCGAAAGGCGGCGTCGACTTGGCGCGTCGTTTGGCTCAAAAGGTTGGTGATCCAGATGCAGATCTTACGGCGGAGCTTGGACGCCTCCTGTTGGTCCGCGCGAACTTCCTCCAGGCTCAGGCGCGATCCGATGAGGCATTGGACGCTTTGGCGGAGGCCACGACGTACTTCCGTAAAGGCGACCACGCCAACGGACTGCAGCTAGCTCGTGCGCTCGAGTGGCAGGCTGGTGTTCTCCAGCGTACGAGAGCCTATGAAACCGCAATCTCTGTCTGGACGGACGCTGGAAAGACTTACGACCGGCTCAGCGAAAGTGAGCCGCGCCGGTTCGAGGATGTCGCCCGAACCTTCATCGGGCTTGCGGCCAGTTACAGCGAGATCGGGGCGCCCTCGAGAGCCGTCGAGGCCTGCCGCAGAGCCGTAGAGGCACTCGATCGTGCGGCCGCCGAGGGTGTAGCGGTTGTCCCCTCTACCTGGGCGGCGGCTCTTGTCGCCTATGGACGGTGTCTCCTTGAGGCTGGCCACCTCAAAGATGCGGAAATTGCCGTCGCGCGCGCAGCTCAGCACTTCGAGGACAAGCTAGAGAGCTCGCAACTGCGGGCCAGCATGGCCGAGGTTTTTGCTCTGCAAGGTGAGATTCTCAAGACTCAGGGGTATTGCGAGGAGGCGCTCCAAGTGGTCGAGCGCGCAATCGCGCTTCTCAGTTCCGCCTCGTCCGAGGCACAGCGACATGGATCACTGACCGCCGTTCCGATGGGCGGGACAGCAAGCCGCCTTCGTATTTTGCGCGCCGAGCTTCTCCTCGCCCGGGGGGATCACGCCGGAGCTGCGGAAGTTTCTGGGTTCGCACTCCATCACTCGGGCATCGCCGATGTGGGGCGCTTCCGCCTTCGCCTTTCAGAGGTGTCGCTTCTGGCGAGCATGGCCCTCGAAGACGCGCGAGCTGTGGATGAAGCGGCCGGGCAGATGTACTACGAGATCACACGCGGCAGCGACGATGAGATCCCGGAGCGCTCACGTCAGGCGCTGCAAGCCTACGTCACGTGGAGCTTAGACCGAGGGCGCCAACCGTTCCCGACCTTGAAGCCGGTCGTTGCGAACCGGTTCATCGACTCACTGCCTTCGCGGGAAGTCTGAGTCGAATGGGCGGGCGGAACTCAGGTGACGAGTGCTCAACATGCTGACCCAGGAGCTGCTCGGTCCACATCTGCAAGGTCTGGGCGATCTCTTCGCGCTCCTGTGGCAGGTCGTCGTCCCGCACACGGGTGTGCTCCACACGGTACCGTGGCGGGGACGGGCGGCGGCGGAGTACGCGCCGCTTGCGGCCGCTGCGCGCCAGTATCGCGGAACAGGAACGCCCGACGTCTTCATCCGGTATCTTCTCGGTGAGCCGGTCGCGTTCCACACGGAGATCGCGCCAGCGGCCGAGGCCGAACGAGCATTCACGATCATGCTGGTGATCGACCTCCTGGCCCACGACGTTCACCCGGCGTCTGTCGTCATCTCCGCCTCCTCGCGCGCCCCTGCCCCATGCAGGGCCGCCAGTCAGCTTCGCCAAAGACGCTGGATCGACGGGCACTACGGTGGCGGTATCGCAGGAACCGGCCGTGTCGTTCCGAAGGGGCCGATCTACCGGCGCCTCCTCGACGAGGACGAGATGGCGAGTGGAGACCGGCTGGACACTCAGTTCACGTCGCTGGCGCTTCTCGAGGTAGGCGCTGGCCAGTACACAATCAATATCGAGGCGGTCGCACCTAAGGACTTTCCAGCTGGTCACGATCCCGCCGACGCCGCAGCTCCGAGCATTGGCATAGCGCCCGTCGCGGAGGACCGGGACGATCTCGCCTTCGACGCCGTGCTGCGGCAGGGACGCCCGTTCCTCGACGCTCGACCGAGAGATCCGGGAGAGCTCGCCGCGCGGACGGTGGCCGTGGTTCGGGCACTCGGGTCCGCAGACATCGTGCTGCTCCCTGAGCTGTGCGTGAGCGCCGATGCCGTCGTGGCCGTCATGGAAGACCTCGTCGCAGCGGCTGGCCTGAGTGGGGCGCCAGCGCCCAGACTGATCGCGCTGGGTTCTGGGCTGAGCGCGCAGTGCTGCCCCACGACGAGCCGGCCATACAACGAGTGCAGCATCGTCGATGCGAACGGCCGCGTTCTTTGGAAACAGCGCAAGCTCAATCATTTCAGGATGGGCGAGCAGCGGATGGGGGAATGCAACATCCTCACGGCAGTCGCGCGCCCCCATGCAGAGGACGTAGCGACTGGCACCGTCCTGCAGGTCCGTGACCTGCCACACTTCGGGCGAGTCATGGTCTTGATCTGCGAGGATCTCGAACAGCGTGCGCCCGGTGGCGACGCCGCGTACGCTCTCCGACCCGACTGGATTCTGACGCCTGTGCTCGACGTCGCACAATCGGCCGGCCGATGGACACATCAGCGTGCAATCGAGATCGCTCGCCTCAGTGGCACACGTATTCTCGTCTCGAACTCGGCGACGCTCGCAGTCCGGCAGGCGAATGGCCGAACAGTCGGAGATGTTGCCGCGAGCAGCGTGGGGATCGGACTTTGTATCGATATGACCGAGTCACGCCGAATGAAGGTCGTCACCCTAGCGGATTGCACCATATCGCCGATCTCGGCCCAGTTTGACTGGGATCCTACCTCATGGGATCGCTGGACCATTGTCGTCCGTTGACATCGTCCTCACCTTACAGGCCGAGGAAGACGCCAAATCATGCCGATGTGCGTGCCTCAGGCTGTCGTTGTCGGTCCCCACGCCCAGGCCGAGATTCAACGCGATGGTCGCCACCATGAGCAACAGCATGGTCAGACCCGGCCTTTGACACTCCTCCTGAAGGAGGAGGTCCTGCGATGGGCTCGACAATGGGGATCCGGACATCAAAGCGCATGCTCAGGCCGTTTTAACGCGAGCCAAGAATGTGTTGACAGACTTTGGCAGGCTTTCTGAATGACGGGTCAGGTCACGCGCCGCGCTCGGGACGCGGGCGGCTGCCACCTCCGTCTGACCCGCGCCGTCCTGAACGCGATTGATGCTACAGGTCACATGCTCGCTGCCCTGCGCAGCTTCCGAAACGTTGCGGGCAATCTCGCGGGTGGCTGCACTCTGCTGCTCGACAGCCGCGGCGATCGCCGTGGAGATGCTTGAGATCTCACCCATTGTACTGGTGAGGCGATCGCGGACACCGCCTCGTGCGTCGTGGTTTGAACCTGCTCGATGTGACTGGCGATCTCCTCTGTGGCACGCGACGTTTGGCTTGCTAGCGCCTCGACCTCGGTAGCGACCACCGCGAAGCCACGCGCAGCCTCAATCGTCGCATTCAGAGCTAGCAAATTGGTCTGCTTCGCAATGCCTGAACCGCCCCGGGATTTTCGGAGGCTCCAACTCTTGAGTATCCGTGTTGGTCAAGTGTGGTTTGGAGCCCAGGGCCGATTGTCCCTGATGAGGGCGTTTGCCATGACGATGAGCCTGCGCATGATGGCCACAAGAGCGACCTTTTTCTGCTTTCCGGCGGCGGTCAGCCGATCATAGATAAGCTTGAGGTCCACGTTGAAGCGCGCGGCAACGATGGCGGGAAAGTAGAGCGCTTGGCGTAGCGCGGCCCGCCCACCTTGAATCCGCTCCTTGCCTTGCCATCGCCCTGATTGTTGCGAGACAGGAGCAAGTCCGGCCAGGCTGGCGGCCTGCTTGCCTTCCAGTTCGCCGAGTTCCGGCATGTCGATGGTAAGCGTAACGGCGGTGACCTCGCCGACCCCAGGAATGGTTTGCAGAATGGCAACTCGCCTCGAGAGGTCGGGGTCCAGTGCGGCCATCCTCGCCAGTTCGGTGTCGATCCGCTTCACATCCTTGTCGATCAGGGCAAGACGATCTTCCAGCTGCCGCTTGAGCAGAGGAAGTGTCGCGACGGAGCGGCGAATTTTCGCGGCGGCCCGATCCTTGATGAGCGCTCGGCGTGCTGCGAGCAGCTCCCTCAGGTCGTGGAAGCTTTTCGGCCTCGGCGTCTGAGCCTGCAATTCAAGAGCGGCGCCCATCCGAGCCAGCATGGCAGCATCGACGCGGTCGGTCTTCGCCAGACGGCCGGTTGCCTGAGCAAATCGGCGCGCCTGCTTCGGGTTGACCTTGACGAACGGTACGTCTCGGCCGCCAAGGGCAAGTTCTAGCTCGCGATGATAGGGTCCTGTGGCCTCGAAGACAATCAGTATCTTCTGACATTTTCCGATCCATTTCAGAAGTAGCCGATGGCCTTCACGATTATTGTCGACATTTAGCCGATGCCCATCGCCCAACCGGTAGGCGTCAAGGGTATCCTTAGCTATGTCGATCCCGATGGTCTGCTGCATGTTTCGCCTCGCCGCTTCGTCTTGTCATACGGGCCCGAAGCCCCTGTATCCGTTCAAGTCGGTGAAGGTTTTGGAGAGCGGCCACACTCAAGAGCGGTCCTGTGTCGACCAAGAGAATTTCGGCCCGCATTCCCCTGCATGACGGGCAACGACCCTTCGATGCAGCCCCAGCCAAGGAGCCATTCCTTCATAAGACAAGAGACTGGAGCCATGACGAAGCATACCCCACCCTTTTCCCCTGAGGTTCGCGAGCGGGCAGTCCGGCTGGCCCGGGAGCATGAGAGCGAGCATGGTTCGCAATGGGCCGCGATCCAGTCAATCGCGGCCAAAATCGGTTGCTCTGGCGAGACGCTGCGCAAGTGGGTTCGCCAAGACGAGCGAGATCGAGGCAAGGGTACAGGGCCGACCACGGACGAGCGCGAGCGGATCAAGACCCTGGAGCGGGAGGTCCGCGAGCTCCGGCAGGCCAACGAGATCCTCAGGAAGGCGTCGGCGTATTTTGCCCAGGCGGAGCTCGACCGCCGGTTCCGGTCATGATCGCCTTCATCGACGAGCACCGTGCGCTCTACGGGGTCGAGCCGATCTGCAGGGTGCTGCCGATCGCCCCGTCGACGTATCGTGCCCATGCCGCGCGGCGGGCCGATCCCGGGAGACTGCCGGCTCGAGCCAGGCGCGACGCGGCGCTCTCGGCCGAGATCCGGCGCGTGTACGAGACGAACTTCCGCGTCTACGGCGTGCGCAAGGTCTGGCGACAGCTCGCCCGCGAGGGGATCGTGGTGGCGCGCTGTACGGTGGCCCGGCTGATGCGGGCGATGGGCTTGGCTGGCGTCGTCCGAGGGCGGAAGGTCCGCACCACCGTCCCAGATCCGGCAGCGGCCTGTCCGCGCGACCGGGTCAATCGTCAGTTCAAGGCCGCGTGCCCGAACCGGCTATGGGTCGCGGATTTTACCTACGTGGCGACCTGGAGCGGCTTCGTCTACGTGGCCTTCGTGATCGACGTCTTCGCCCGCCGGATCGTGGGCTGGCGTGTCTCACGCTCGGCTCGGGCGGACTTCGTGCTCGATGCCCTGGAGCAGGCCCTGCACGAGCGCCGCCCCTTCGCCGGCAGCGGCCTCGTCTGCCATTCCGACCGCGGATCGCAATACGTGGGCCTCCGCTACACCGAGCGCCTCGCCGAGGCGGGCATCGAGCCCTCCGTCGGCAGCGTCGGCGATTCGTACGATAATGCTCTGGCCGAGACGGTGATCGGCCTGTTCAAGGCGGAGGTCATCCATCGGCGCGGGACATGGCGCTCATTCGAGGCAGTCGAGTACGCCACGCTCGAATGGGTAGATTGGTTCAATCAGCGCCGGCTGCTCGAACCGATCGGCCACATCCCTCCCGCCGAGGCGGAGGCACGCTATTATGCCCAGGCCGAGGTCCAAGCCTTGGCCGCCTGACCCAAACCAAACGGCCTCCGGGAAACTCGGAGCGGTTCAGCCGTCGATGAGCACAACCACCACACCGATGCGTTCGGCCGTCGCCGCGGAAGCCTGTACGATGTCGCCCGCGCGCCGCGCGACTGCGACGGCCTGGCCGGCGATCCGCGACGAGTCTGCGACCTGTGCGGCGATCTCCTGCACGGAGGTCGCAAATTCCTCAGGCGCCGCAGCCACGGTCTGAACATTGGCGAAGGTTTTTCGCGCGGCCATGGCGACACCCATCGATTCGCCTGTGGTCTGGTCGGCACAAGCGGTCATCGACTGCGCGGTCACTTCCATGCTGGTTGCGGCTTCCGAAAGGGCCAATATCAGCCCGGCGGCACGTTGCTCGAAGAGCTTGGCGGTCTCGTCCAACGTCTCCGCACGGATCGTCCGCGCCTGCCCCTCAACTTCAGCAGCTTCGTCGGAGACGCGCTTGGCTGCGAGCGTGTCTCTGAACACAGCCAGCGAACGCGCCAGGATGCCGATCTCGTCTCTGCGGGTCACGTGCGCCACAGGGGTATCAAGATCGACGTTCGTCAGGGTGGGCGGGTGATCACCCGCGACCAAGCCTCGGCCTGGGTGCTGTGGACCATCGGTCAGGACCTGGCCGCGGTCGAAAGGCCGGAACCCTCATCCAAAGCCGCGTAAGCGGCTTGGATGGGCTCGTTCATGTTCGTCTCGCGTCCGTGCGGCGAAGAGTCCAGACAATCCGACCAGCATCGTCTCTCAAGGCTGCACACCCGGCTCGGCTGGCTAGAAGACGCGCAAATCGGGCGTTCGCTTCAGCTATCGCCTCCGCCTCGGTCTGAGCAACGATCTGCTCGCTGGCAACCGAAAGGCCGCTGACACAGCGACGGTAGACGGAGCATTCAAAATGGAACACGGCCATACCATTGTCAAAGCAATGTTTCTGCCAAAGCGAGTGCTGATCGCGGCGTGGGGGAAGCGGTTAAAAAAGACGGCCCGACGGTCGGTCGGGCCGAGGTACCCCGTTGTTGAGACGTGGGAAGCACAAAGGACGTAGCCTTCAGCGATCACAGCGAACGTGTTACATGATCACTGACGAACGCGCTCGTACGAAGACATCATGCCGATGTGATGATACCTCAGATAAGCGACTTTCAAGTCGTTGTCTTTGCAGGTGCGGGAACGAATTGCTTAATCGAGAACGCGCCGCGGGATACGAGGTAGGAAAAGGACCGCGGTGCTGAGGCTGGCGGCCGATCTGAGAAAGCCAACGCGCTCCGATATACGTCTGCCGCGGTGGAACATTCCGGAAGCGCTCTCGGCCAGCGATGGATCCCCGCCTGGACTGACCGAACGAAGGGTCCCTCACGCCTTGCTATCGGGTTGCGAAGGCCGCTCAGCGATGTGGGGTGGCCGCGAGCGGTATTGCGTCCGGAAATGTGAGGGGGGCACCTGCAGGATACGTTGAAAGGTGGCGGTCATTTGGCTGTGGCCGGCAAACCCTGTCGCGTGAGCGATGTCGGCGAGGGACAAATCACCGGAGCGAATCAGATCGCAAGCACGGTCGATCCGGCGCCGAAGGATGTACTGGTGCGGTGAGTGCCCGGTGGATTGCCGGAACGCCCTGCAGAGATAGCGTGTGCTAGTGCCGATCACGCTGGCCAACTCCGTCAGATCCAGCCGCTCCGAAAGCCGCGACTCGATTGCATCGAGGATCCGCCGCAACTGCCTCGGGGCGAGGCCGCCGCGCGCGCTCGTTCGCGACGGCTTGTGCCGGGCAACGTAGTGCACCAGCGCGGCGGCCAGGGTCTGCAGGAAGAGCGGATCGGCTTGATCCGCACGGGCGATCTCGTCGGCGAAAACTGTCATGAGCTGGCCGATCGCCGCATCGGTTGCGTCCGGCTGCCGATTGTCGGCGAACGATCGTGCTGAGAGTGTCGCGGTCTCGTCCCCGAGAACGGCTGCGACGAACTCTGGCGCGAGCATGAGATGGCGACCGCGCCCGCTGCCGTGCCAGCCGCAGCGGACGGTCTGTCCCGGCGTGAAGACGGCCGCGCTTGGAGCAGCCGGGGCGTCGCACGGCATGTTCGAGGCCAGGCGCAGCGCGTCGGGTCGATGAGAGATGTGCAGGCGCGTGGCGCGCCCTTCGCACGAGCCGGGAGCCGCGTAACGGACGTCGTAGAAGGCCCACTCGGCAGTCGCGAGCTGGTGAGTGATGCTGGGCAGCTCGCCGTGATGGACCCAATCTGACTCCGGTGACAGGACCTGGCTCATCGCAGCGCTCCGAAGCCGGAGTGCTTCGATTGTTGACGCCTTCCGCCCACGCACGCGTGAACAGCCTCGGCCAAGTCGAGCCGGGATGCCCGCCCACTTCGGGCGATTTTGCAGGAGTCGGGCGGCGCGCACGATTGGAGGTGAAAGGTTTGCATCAGCAGCACTGCACAGGGGCCGGCGGAACGAGATACGCAGAGGCGCCAGAATGATCCGGCAGCCCGGGCCGCGAGGAGCGCGTAGCGCGCAGGTCGCGGCGGTGCGGCGACGCGCATCACGTCTGCCAATCGCTGTGGGTGCCACCTAGTGGCACCTTCAAACCCGAGGATCGAGAGCGCACGGGCTGGCCGCCCATGTGCAGGACGACGGTTTCTGTCGTGCCGCCTGTCAGGGACGGGCGAACACCGCTTCGGCGCAGGCCACGAGACGACCCAGGTCTCGCCTGACCACCTCGCAGAAGCGCGGCTTTCAGCGCTTGCCCGGACATTGCAGCACCGGAACGGCGAGAAGAGAATGCTCTCGAACGTGACACCGAGAATAAGAGTCGTGGCCGTGCGCGGTGTCGGGATCCGCTCGCTCCGCGGCGAAAGCTCCGTCGCGAAGGCTCTCAGATGTTGCGAGATCCTCATATGGTGCGGTGTGTCGGTTGTTGCGGTGTATCAATCGACGTTGCGTCGCACCCAACCTGAGGCTCTCGTACCCGATCTCTCAAGGCCCATTCAGTTACAGCGGTCGCGAGGTCTCACAAATCGCAGCGTTATTCAAAATTCTAGTTCTTGAATCGAAAATCTGTTCCCGATTGTGATAATCTCGCGGCGTCTTCTCCGGGTTCTCGGAGGCTGTCTCCGGTCGTACCCAGTCGGATGTCTTATTTCGCCTCCGGGTCGATCCGGACCCGCTCATAGGCCTCGACAACATGCCGGCGCATCAGATCTGCAGCGCCGGCCGCGTCACCGAAGATCATACGTTCGAGAATGCGGCTGTGCTCCTGCCACACGCTGATCGACATGCCCGGATAGCGGAGCACCTGACCCATCGCTCGGCGCAGGTGGAGCCAGTGTAGGCGCATGGTCTCTCCGATGATCGGATTGCCGGACAGCTCGTAGATGAAGGCATGGAAATCCATGTCGGCCTGGAGTGTGGCGCGCGCGTCGCCAGCCACCACCAAGTTGCGACCGTGTTCCACCAGCGAGCGCCCGCGCACGATGGCGTTCTTAGTCAGACGCTGTGTCGCGAGGCTGACCGCGAGGGGCTCGACGGCCGAGCGGAATTGATAGATCGCCTGGAAAAATTCGGGTTCGACGGCGGTGACGGTGAGCCCGCGACGACCTGACTGCATCAGGAAGCCCTGCGCCTTCAGCACCGCGAGCGCATGGGTGACGGGCTGGCGTGAGACGCTGAGCCGGGCCGCGATGTCGTCCTGCGTGAGTCGTTCGCCAGGCTTGAACGTGCCATCACACAAAGCGTCGAGGATCACGGTATAGGCTTGATCGACGAGGCTCGTCGATGGCTCGAGTGACTGCAAGCCCCGTCCTCCGATACGCGAACACGACAACGATATCACGCCCGCTTGACAGAAGAGCAAGCGCTCTGCACGCTGCGTTCCGTGTACCGAATTCCGAGTTCGAGGCCGCGAACGGCGCCGAACAGCAATTTCCTCGCCGGAACGCCACCGGCGTGCTCCCTGGAAATGCGAATGGGACTGTGATCGGCCAACGCCGATAGAATATTCCGGGCTCGATCCACCAAGTCACAATAATAGACTAGCTCTATTACAGAGGGAGGACGTTATGTCGAGCGGTCTCACGCTGGCCCCGGTCACCGATCTGCCTTCGCGCGATGCTCTCTACGGGAGATTGCTGCGCAGGATCGTGCCGTTCTTACTTCTCTGCTACGTCGCGGCTTACCTCGATCGCGTGAATGTCGGCTTCGCCAAGCTACAGATGCTGAGCGACCTGAAATTCAGTGAAACGGTGTACGGGCTGGGAGCGGGCGTGTTCTTCGTTGGCTACGCCTTATTCGAGGTCCCGAGCAACATCATCATGGTGCGATTTGGTCCCCGCTACTGGATCGCGCGAATCATGATCACCTGGGGCGTGATCTCAGCCGCCATGATGTTCGTCACGTCGCCGACGAGCTTCTACGTCCTCCGCTTCCTGTTGGGCGTGGCGGAGGCCGGATTTATCCCGGCGATCATCTACTACCTGACCATTTGGTTCCCCTCCGCCTATCGCGGCAAAGCCTCGGCGCTGTTTTTGGCGGGAATCCCGCTCTCGGGCATCGTCGGCGGCCCGCTGTCAGGCTGGATCATGACCGCCTTCCATGGAGCGACTGGCCTCCAGGGATGGCAGTGGATGTTCCTGATCGAAGGTCTGCTCGCCTCGCTGCTCGGGATTGTCTGCCTATTCCGGCTCGACGACAACGCGGCCTCGGCGGCTTGGCTCGCACAGGACGAGAAACAGCAGATCGCCGCCGACATCGCCGCGGAGGCGCGCGAGAAGCCGTTGCACACCGCCCGCCACGGTCTGACCAGCGGCCGGATCTGGCTGCTCAGCGGCACCTACTTCTTCTTCACCATGGGTCTTTACGGTCTCAGCTTCTGGCTGCCGACGATCATCCGCGATAGCGGGGTCAAGGATCCGCTGACCGTCGGCCTGCTCACCGCGATCCCTTACACGGGGGCGCTGGTGACGATGTACATCGTCGGATTGAGTTCGGACCGCCAGCGCGAGCGGCGTTGGCATCTCGCAGTCCCCGCCCTCGTGGGAGCGGCGGGGCTCATCGCCAGCGTGCTGGTGGCCCACAGCCCCGCGATGGCACTCGCCGCTCTCACGGTCGCGTCCGCCGGCACCCTCACCTGCATCCCACAATTCTATACTCTGGCGCCGAGCGTTCTCACGGGCGCGGCAGCGGCGACCGGCCTCGCGGTGGCAAACTCGGTGGGCAGCGTCGCGGGCTTCGTGAGCCCGTACCTCCTGGGTTGGGTCAAGGACGCCACCGGCAGCACCGGACAGGGGGTGATGGTGCTCGGCGCCACGCTCGTGATCGGCGCGCTCCTCGTCTTCATCAACCCGGCCCGCCTCGTAAATCGCTGACCCCGGTCCCGCTCAGCCGGCGCGCCAAGCCCGCTCGGCCCGGTCCCAAGCCTCAAGGGGCTGCAGGTCTGGGACCCAGGCGAGGCCACTCTTTGCATCCGACGAGACCGCCTCCCCGGTCACCAACACGTCGAGCAGGGCCGGCCGGTTCGCCATCGCCCGCGCGAGAGCCGCGGGCAGCGCGTCGGCCCGCTCCACACGCTCGGCGTACAGGCCGAAGGCACGGGCCATCGCAGCGTGGTCGGCGTGCTGGAGCCGCGTCCCGACCACGCGCCCGTGCGTGACGGTCTGGTCGTGGACTTCGATCTGCCAAGCTCCGTTGTTAGCCACCACGAACAGGACCTTGGCCCCGTGCCGCTGGGCGGTGTCGAGCTCCATGGCGTTGAATCCGAAGGCGCCGTCCCCGGTGGCGACCACGACGTCCCGTTCGGGCGCCGCGAGGGCGGCGGCGATCCCATAGGGTACGCCGACGCCGATGCAGCCGAACGACCCGGGATCCAGTACAATCCGGGCCGAGAGGCCGACCCGGGCGAAGCTGAGGAAATCGCCGCCGTCCGTGCAGATGATCGCCTCAGAGCCGGCGACCGCCTGCAGCGCGTCGAGCAGCCGGTTCGGGTGCATCAGCCCATCTGAACCATCGGGCGCCGCGCGGGCCTGCTCGCGGAGCTTGTCGACCCGCACGACATGGCCAACCCGCAATGCATCGACCCAGGCTCGATCGACCAGCGGCTCGCGCTTTTCGACGCCGCGCACCAGCGCCGTCAGCGTCTCCCCGGGATCGGCCAGAATTGCCGTCCCGGGGCGGTTGTCGCGGAGTTCCGCAGGCGCCCCGGCGATGCGCAGAAATTGCGCGGCGCTGAATACCGCTGGCGAGCCGTAGGCGAGCTGGAAGTCGAGACGCCGGCCGACCGTGACCACGAGGTCGGCCTCGGCCATCGCGCGGCCGCGCATCGCGGCGACCACGGACGGGTGATCATCTGGCACGAGCCCACGGCTCTCGCCGGTGTCGAGATAGGGACAACCGAGGCGGTCGAGCAGCGCCAGGAGCTGCGGCCCCGCCCCGCGTGCGCCGCGCCCGCTGACGATCAATGGGCGCTTGGCTGCGACCAGCAAGTCGACGGCGCGGTCAACCGCCTCGGGATCGGGCCGCGGCCGCGTCAGGACCCGAGGGCGCATCAGTTCAGGCAGCAAGAGCGGTGCGGGTACGTCGGCCCGCAGCACGTCGGTCGGGACGTCGAGGTAGGCAGGCCCCGGGTCGCCCCCCTCCCCCAGGGCCCGGGCCGCCGCTTCCGCGAGCTCCTGCGGGATGAGGCCAGGCTCGCGCACGGTGCGGGCATAGCGGGTAATCGGGCCGACCAGGCGCGCGTGGTCGAGGTCCTGCAGAGCGCCCCGGTTTTCCTGGGTCCGCGGCGGTGTCCCCGACAGGATCAGGATCGGCGCACGCGAGACGTGCGCGTTCGCGATGCCGGTCATGGCGTTCGTGACGCCCGGCCCCGCCGTCACCAAGGCGACGCCGAGGGCGCCTGTCACCTCAGCCTCACCCTGCGCCATGTGTACGGCCGCGCGCTCGTCGCGCACATCCACGATGCGGATGCCGGCGGCATCGACGGCCATCCAGATCGGCATGATGTGGCCGCCGCAGAGGCCGTAGACCCGCTCGACCCCCCAATTTTTGAGGAACCGCGCGATCACAGACGCGGCTTGGTGTTCCTCGGTTGTGCACATCAGTTCCTCCGCTCAGCCCAACGTTGCAGTCCCGCGAGTCGGTTTGAATTCCGTCCTCAGCGCGAAATTCTTGACTCAGAGTCCCGTCTGCCTTTGCCGCACAAGGGGACGCCGGCTTCTGCGCTGCAATATAAGTTCTATCTTGACGCTCAACCTGCACGATCGTACCGATGGCATACGGAGTTCGGAATTCAATAGCGAGAGCCCGGAATGAGCCAGCCGATCCGCGTGTTGCTGGCCAAGGTCGGCCTGGATGGCCACGACCGTGGCGTGAAGGTGGTCGCCCGGACGCTGCGCGACGCCGGCATGGACGTGATCTACTCGGGCCTGCACCGCACTCCTGAGGAGGTGGTCACGGCGGCGATCCAGGAGGATGTCGACGTGCTCGGCGTCAGCCTCCTGTCGGGGGTCCAGCTCACGGTCTTCCCGAAGATCTTCAAGCTCCTCTCGGAGCAGCAGGCGAACGACCTCATCGTGATCGCGGGTGGCGTGATGCCCGACGAGGACGTCGTCGCCATCAAGGAGATGGGCGTGCGCGAGGTCCTGCTGCAGGACACGCCGCCGGAAGTCATCGTCAGCACCCTACGCCGGCTGGTCGCCGAGCGTGGCGAGCGTTGAGGAGGCGATCATGGAAGCCTGGACCTTCCCGACCGCCTACGACGACAGCTACTTCCCGGACGCCGGCAGTCGCTACTGGTTTCCGCGGCGCGAGACCATGCCGGCGGGGGAGCGCGAGGCCGCAATCCTGGGCCGCCTGCGCGAGGTCTGTAGCTACGCCTACGCCAACGCTCCCTTCTACCGGCGACGCTGGGATGAGGCCGGTTTCCACCCGGACCAACTGAAGAGCCTGGAGGATTTCGAGGACCGGGTTCCGGTGGTCACGAAGGCCGAGCTACGGGCGTCGCAGAACGCGGCCCCACCCTTCGGCGATTATCTCTGCGTGCCCGACCGGGAGATCTTCCATATTCACGGCACGAGCGGCACCACCGGGCGGCCAACCGCGTTCGCCATCGGCCGCAACGATTGGAACGCCATCGCCAACGCCCATGCTCGTATCATGTGGGGCATGGGGATCCGGCCGGGCGACATGGTCTGCGTCGCCGCGATCCTCAGCCTGTATATGGGCAGCTGGGGGGCGCTCGCCGGGGCGGAGCGCCTGGGCGCCCAGTCCTTCCCGTTCGGCGCCGGCGCGCCCGGCATGACTGCCCGCTGCGCCCAGTGGCTGGCAAGCCTCAAGCCCGCGGCCTTCTACGGTACGCCCACTTACGCGCTGCACCTCGCCGAGGTCGCTCGCGAGGAGGGCCTCGACCCGCGCAGCTTCGGCCTGCGCATCATGTTCTTCTCGGGCGAGCCCGGCGCTTCCATCCCCGGCGTGCGCGACCGCATCGCCGAGGCCTTCGGCGCCAAGGTGTTCGACTGCGGCTCGATGGCGGAGATGTCGCCGTTCATGAACGTCTCTGGCACCGCCGAGACCCCCGGCATGCTCTGCTGGCAGGACGTGGTCTACACCGAGGTCTGTGACCCGGCCACCATGCGGCGCGTGCCCTACGGCAGCCGCGGCACGCCGGTCTACACGCATCTGGAGCGCACCTCGCAGCCGATGATCCGGCTCGCCTCGGGCGACCTGACCCTGTGGACCGACGACCCGACCCCGTGCGGGCGCACATACCCGAGCCTGCCGCAGGGCATCTTCGGCCGGATCGACGACATGTTCACGATCCGCGGCGAGAACGTCTATCCGAGTGAGATCGACGCAGCGCTCAACGAGACCTCAGGCTACGGCGGCGAGCATCGCATCGTCATCAGCCGTCAGGCGGCGATGGACGAGCTGCTGCTACGCATCGAGGCGGACGACAGTGTGTTCGCCCGCGGGCCGGAAGGGGTGGAGGATTTCCGCCGCGCGGCCTGCCACCGGTTGCAGAAGATGCTGGGCCTGCGGGCGCAGGCTGAAATCCTGGCAGCCAACACCTTCCCGCGCACCGACTTCAAGGCCCGTCGAGTGATCGACGACCGGGCGGTGTTCCGCGACATGCACGCGCAGATCGCCGACCGGGGGGCTGCGTGACACGGGTCCCCTCCCTCGACCTCGTCGAGCGGATCGCCGCGGGCGCGGTGCCGGCAATCGGGCGGATGATCTCCCGAGCCGAGGCCGGCTCCCCAGAAGCGCGCCCAGCGCTGGCCGAGATCTACGGCCGGGCCGGACGCGCCCACGTGGTCGGCCTCACCGGCGTGCCGGGTAGCGGCAAGTCGACCCTCGTGGCGACGCTCACAGCTCATCTGCGTCGGGCCGGCCAGAAGGTCGGCGTCGTGGCGATCGACCCGTCAAGTCCGTACTCGGGCGGCGCCATCCTGGGCGACCGGATCCGGATGGCCGACCACGTCTGCGACGCGGGCGTCTACATCCGCAGCATGGCCACCCGGGGCGCCATGGGCGGCATGGCCCGGGCCGCCCTCGACGCAGTCGACATTCTCGACGTGGCGGGCTTCGACACCGTGATCATCGAGACGGTGGGCGTCGGCCAGGACGAGGTCGAGATCGCCCGAGCCTCGCACACCACAATCGTGGTCTCGGCCCCCGGGCTCGGGGACGAGATCCAGGCGATCAAGGCCGGCATCCTGGAGATCGCCGACATCCACGTCGTGTCGAAATGCGACCGCAGCGACGCCAACCGCACCCTCACCGACCTGAAGCAGATGCTCACGCTCGGGGCGCTCACCGCCCGGCACGCGGAGTGGCGCATCCCGGTGATCGGCCTCTCCGCCTACAAGGGCGAGGGCTTCGAGTCCTTAATCGCGGCGGTCGAGGACCATCGACGCGTCGCCTTCGAGACCGAGACCGGAGCCCGGCGTCGGCAGGCAATCGCGCGCTTCCGCTTGGAGAAGACCGCCGAGAATCTGCTGATCGAGCGCTTCAGCCGTGGCGCGCAACGCCTCAGTGGCCCGCTGGCGGAGCGCCTCAGTGCGCGGGCCGGCGACCCTTACAGCCTCGCCGCCGCACTCCTCGAACAGGCCCTCGCGTCAGAGGCCGACGAACCCGGAGCATCGTCATGACCAGTCTCATCGACCGGACCACCGTCGACGCGCTGCGCTCAGAGGTGGCCGACTGGGAGGAGAAGGAGGTCGGTGCCTTTATGAAGAAGCAGGCCGAGCGCAAGCCCGCCTTCTTCACCCTCGGCGACATCCCAGTGAAGCGCGTCTACACGGCCGCCGACGCCGCCGAGACGCCGATCGAGGATATCGGGCTGCCCGGCCGCTACCCATTCACCCGCGGTCCGTACCCGACCATGTACCGCTCGCGGAATTGGACGATGCGCCAGATCGCCGGCTTCGGCACCGGCGAGGACACCAACAAGCGCTTCAAGTACCTGATCGCCCAAGGCCAGACCGGCATCTCGACTGACTTCGATATGCCGACCCTGATGGGCTACGACTCCGACCACCCGATGAGCGAGGGCGAGGTCGGGCGCGAGGGCGTGGCGATCGACACGCTGGCCGACATGGAGGCTCTGTTCGACGGCATCGACCTGGAGACGATCTCCGTCTCCATGACGATCAACCCCTCCGCGTGGATCTTGCTCGCCATGTACATTGTCCTGGCAGAGAAACGCGGCTACGACCTCGACAAGCTCTCGGGGACGATCCAGGCCGACATTCTCAAGGAGTATATGGCGCAGAAGGAGTATATCTTCCCGGTGGAGCCATCGGTCCGGATCGTGCGCGACTGCATCACCTACTGCGCCAAGCACATGAAGCGTTATAACCCGATCAACATCTCGGGCTACCACATCTCCGAGGCTGGGTCGTCGCCGCTCCACGAGGCCGCCTTCACGCTGGCCAACCTCATCGTCTACGTCGACGAGGTGCTGAAGACCGGCATGCCGGTCGACGCCTTCGCGCCGCGGCTCGCCTTCTTCTTCGTCTGCCAGGCGGACTTCTTCGAGGAAATCGCCAAATTTCGGGCGCTCCGGCGCTGCTACGCCAAGATCATGAAGGAGCGTTTCGGGGCGAAGAACCCGGAATCAATGCGCCTGCGCTTCCACTGCCAGACGGCAGCCGCCTCGCTCACCAAGCCGCAGTACATGGTCAACGTGGTGCGTACCTCGATGCAGGCGCTCGCGGCCGTGCTCGGAGGCTGCCAGTCGCTCCATACCAACGGCTACGACGAGGCCTTCGCCATCCCCACCGAGGACGCAATGCGCATGGCCCTGCGCACCCAGCAGGTCATCGCGGAGGAGACCAACGTCACTCAGGTCACAGACCCGCTCGGCGGCTCGTACTACATCGAGACCCTGACCACGGAGTACGAGAAGCGTATCTTCGAGATCCTCAAGGAAGTGGAGGAGCGCGGCGGCACGCTGAAGCTGATCCAAGAGGGATGGTTCCAGAAGCATATCGCGGATTTCGCCTACGAGACCGCGATCCGGAAGCAGACCGGCGAGAAGCCCGTAATCGGCGTCAACCGTCTCGTCGACGACACCCCGGATCCGAAGATCGAGACGCACCCCTACGACCAGTCGACCGCCGACCGGCAATGTGCCCGCACCCGCCGGGTCCGGCAGGAGCGCGATCCGGTGAAGTTCGACCTGCTCCTGCAGCAGCTCGTGGCGGTGGCCAAAGATCCGGCGCAGAACATCATGCCGATCACCATCGAGCTGGTCCGCTCAGGGGCAACCATGGGTGACATCATCGAGACGCTGAAGAAGGTCTGGGGTACCTATCGGGAGACACCGGTCTTCTAGGAGCATTTCAGCGTCTTTCAGATCGTAAGCGGCGTTTGGAGGCCAGAGACCGTCGCGCTCTTCGGGATACGACATCAACGTCGCTCGCGGACACTCTGTGGGAGGGTCAGAAGATGGGTTCTCGGCTTTCGGAAATCGCGGCCCACGCTGGCGATCATGGCCAGACCGGACTCGATAACCGGCTACGCGTGGACAAGGACAACCCCGTCATCCAGGCCCTCGGCGCAGTGGACGAACTCAATAGCTGGATCGGTGTCGTAATCGCGCTGTCGGGATCCGATAAGATCCGGTCGTTTCTGTCGCTGGTCCAGCATGATCTGTGCGATCTCGGTGCTCAGATCAGGGGCCCTGGTACGCAGCGCCTGTCACCAAATCACCTCGCGCGGCTAGAGATGCTCGTCGCAGCGCTCAACAGCGAGTTCGGTCAGCTGAAGGAGCCGATCCTCTCAGGAGGCGTTCAATCGGCGGCATTCGCACACGTGGCGCGAACCGTCTGCCGACGCGCCGAGCGGGATCTCTTCACGCTGATGGAGGCGTCCAACCGGTTGGACGGTCTGCAACCTGCCGATCGGGCGCCCGCGACCGATGATTTCGGTCTCCCATATCTCAATCGGCTCTCCGATCTACTGTTTGTCGTCTCACGCTTCGAGAACTGCAATGCCGGGCAGACAGACGTCATGTGGAGGCGCGAACAGAGTCTGAGGTCAGATCCGGTTCAGGTCGGGCGATGAACGGATTGGCCGCGGCTCCGACGGATGAGGTGCGCATACGCCGGAGCGGACGGCTCGGGCATCTCACTTTAAATCGTCCCGCGGTGTTGAATGCCCTGACCCCTGGCATGGTCACCCGAATGCTCGCGGCAATCACGGCGTGGGAAGTCGAGAGCGGGATCAGCGCAATTCTCATCGACGGCGCAGGAGAACGGGGTTTCTGCGCGGGCGGCGACGTCAGGATGCTGCATGCGAGTGGCCGACGCCGGGACGGATTGGCCCAGCGCTTCTGGCATGACGAGTACGTGTTGGACGCGCTGATTGCCCGCTGCACGCGTCCGGTGATCGGGATCATGTCGGGGATCGTCATCGGGGCCGGACTCGGATTGACTGGGCACGCGTCCCACCGGATCGCCACTGAGGATCTGCGCCTCTCGATGCCGGAAGTCGGGATCGGTCTGATCCCGGATGTCGGCGCGACTTGGCTCTTGTCCCGGGCTCCCGGGGAATGTGGGACCTATCTCGGGCTCACAGGCGCGTCCGTCGGCGCCAGCGACGCGATCGCGCTCGGATTGGCCGATCTCTTCATCCCCTCCGAGCAGGTGCCCAGGCTCGTCCAACGGCTCACCGCTTCGGGAAGCGGCACCGATGCCGGAGGGATCGGCGAGATCTTGGCGTCGTACGCGGAAACGCCCGACACGGCGCCCCTCTCGGCTCGGCGTGCCCTCATCGACCGCTGTTTCGGTTTCAACAGCTTAGAGGAGATCGTCGCCGCGTTGGCGCGCGAGGACGATGCGTGGGCCGGCACCGTGCTTGCCCTCCTTCGAACCCGATCACCGACCAGCCTTAAGATCTCGCTCGCCGCGCTGCGGGCGGCGAGGGAGTTCAACTCCCTCGAGGACTGCCTCAGGCTCGAATTCCGGCTGGTGTGCCGGATCCTCGACGGCCATGACTTCTACGAAGGTGTTCGGGCTGTCGTCATCGACAAGGATCGCACGCCTCAGTGGAAGCCAGATCGGATTGAGGACGTGTCGTCGGAGGTCGTGCGCGCCTATCTCGATCCGCGTGACGCCCCGGAGGTCGCGTTCATCGCCCGTCCGGTGGATGCAGCGGTCGGCTGAGCGGTGTCCGGACGGACGGCAACCCTCTACGGCGTTGGGATGGGCCCGGGGGATCCGGACCTGCTGACCGTGAAGGCACAGCGTATCCTGATGCGGGCGCCAGTGCTGGTGCATTTCTGCAAGCGCGGGAAGCGGGGCAACGCCCGCACCATCGCGGACGCGATCCTGCGCGACCCCGCCCGCGAGATGGCGCTGGCCTATCCCTACACCACCGAGATCCACCCCGAGCATCCGGACTACGTGGCGGCGCTCGCGGGCTTCTACGACGACGCGGCCGGGCGGCTCGCCGACCATCTCGGCGCCGGACGCGACGTGGCGATCCTGTCGGAGGGCGACCCGTTCTTCTACGGCTCGTTCATGCATCTGTGGCGCCGCCTCAAGGACCGCTTCCCCGTGGAGGTGGTGCCGGGCGTGACCGGCATGTCCGGCTGCTGGACCCGGGCCGGCACCCCGATCACCTGGGGCGACGACGTCCTCACGGTCCTGCCCGCGACCCTGTCGCTCGCCGCGCTGACCGAGCGCCTGCGCGCGACCGATGCCGCGGTCGTGATGAAGCTCGGGCGTCACCTGCCCAAGGTGCGCGCGGCGCTGGCCGCCTCCGGGCTGCTGGAGCGCGCGGTCTATGTCGAGCGCGGCACGATGGCGGGCGAGCGCGTCGTGATGCTGGCCGACAAGGCCGACGACGACGCGCCCTACTTCTCCATGGTGCTCCTGCCCGGCGAGGGGCGCAGGTCGTGAGCACCGCGTCGCGCGTCCCGGCTCGCGGTCACCCGAAATTCGGCTCCGGATCTCCCGTGGGCTCGAAAGCGGAGAGAATCGCGGCGCGGTCGACGTCATCGAGTGCGGCGGGCTGCCAGGCCGGACGGTTGTCCTTGTCGACCAGGACGGCGCGCACACCCTCGTAGAAATCATGACCCTGCATTATCCGCGTGACCAGGCGGTACTCCGTCGAGATCGCCTCCGGCAGGGTCAAATTGAGGCCGCGCCGCATCTGCTCCTGGGCGAGGCAGAGACTGGTCGGTGAACGGCTGCGGATCGTGCGCGCAGTCGCGGCGGCAAAGTCCGATCCGGCAACCGCGTCGAGGTTGGCCAGGACGGCTTGGACGCTGCCGGCCGAGAAGCAGGCGTCGAGTAGGCCTGCCTCCCGCACCACCGGACCAGCGGATGGCGGAGGGCTGGCGTGGGCGGAAAGGACCGTGTCGATCGGCCCGCCCTTAGCGAGACCGTCGAGCACCGCCGGGAAGTCCGCGGCCTTCGCGGCATGCGTGGCGAGGCCCAGCGCGAGGGCGTCCCCCGGGCCGATCCTGTTGCCGGTCAGGGCGAGATAGGTGCCACTATGGCCGGGTAAGCGCGGTAGCAGGTAGGTGGTGCCGACATCCGGGATGAAGCCGATGCCGACCTCTGGCATCGCGAAGGCGTAATTCTCAGAAGCAACACGGTAGGGCCCGTGAACCGAGATGCCGACCCCCCCGCCCATGACGATACCGTCGATAAGCGCGACGATGGGCTTCGTGTAGCGGGCCATGGCGGCGACGAGGTCATACTCGCCGCGCCAGATGTCGAACATCATCGCGTGCTCGCCGGTGCGGGCCGCCTCGTAGATGCGCCTGACGTCGCCGCCGGCGCAGAACGCGCGTCCGCCGCTACCCCGAACAACCACACGCGTAACACACGCGTCATCCTCCCACGCCCGCATCTGCGCGCGCATCGCCCTGATCATGCCGAGCGTCAGAGCATTCAGCGCCTTGGGGCGATTCAGCGTTATGAGACCGAGCGCCCCACGTCGCTCGAAATCCACTTCGTTGGAACAGGCCATTTTCACCACGGCGTGCGGTTGCTCGTCTTAAAGTGGAATCGCCTCCGTGATCAACGCAATAGCCTGTCGCAGGGCTGCCGCATCGTCCTTCCGAGTCGAGTCCGTCGCCGTCGCGAGGCGCCGGCGAGCGGTTGGGTCCTCGGGGAAGGCGGCGGCCAAGCCCTCGTAGATCTCGACCGACTTGCGCTGTTCGTCCGGAATTTTGGAGAAGAACAAGCAGTTGGCGTATTCAATTTTAAGGAAGTACCCCACTGTCCGGTCAAAACGCGCCGTGACGGGTGTTTCCAGCAGCGGCCCGAGCCCCTCGATCGCCTCACGAAAATTCACCGCGGCCGTGACGTAGTTCGTGCGTGCTTCCTCACGAGAGTTTGCCTCCTACCCGTCGATGATCAGGCCCTAGCCGACCTCGACCACACCGACCATCTCGCTGGAAGCCACACCCCTGAGAGCCGCAACGATGGCGTTGCGATCGGTCGGCTGTGATGTCGCAGACTACGTTTCCAGCGATGGCATACTCTTCAGCTGATTAACATCTGCCCCGCCGTGAACGGCGGGGATTTTCGGAGCTTTCAGCCTCGTACCGAACGAGTTGGACGAGCAGAGACCACGCGGCATCGTGAATGGAATGCGCGAGCATCCCTCGCTTGAGCGCAGTCAGGTTGAGGTCTTCGAACGCGATGCTGCGGTAGCGGGAGACCAGGGACCGGGAAAGCCTATGCGGATGATCCCGACGCTGCCGGGCGATCCTTGCCGACCCAGCAGCCAGCCGCGCCCTGGCCTCGAGGCGGCGCTCCGAGCCTCGTTGGCACCGAGCCAGTGCACGCTGTCGCCTACTCTGCGCCTTCTGCACCGTGCGAGCAAACCGAGGTACCGGGACCGTGTCGCCGTCGCTGGTGGCGATGAGGCTGTTCAGGCCGAGATCGATGCCGACCGTACCCGTGCCGCACGCCTCGGCAAACGCGGCCTCGACGCTGAACACGACGTACCACTTGCCCTGCTGTCGCGTGAGGATCGCCGTGCCCAGTTCGTCGTCCTCTGGTAGGGCGCGATGCCACACAACCTTGATGCCGCCGAGCACGCCCAAGCGCCGATCCTTCCGGATCGTCAGCTCGTCGCCGACCCGGAAGGTCGCTGCATGATAGCGGGCCGACGCACGGAAGCGCGGGAGGCCGTGGCCGCACTTGAAGAAGGCAGTATAAGTTTGATCCAGCCGGCGCAGCACCTGTTGCAGGGCGGAGAACGACCAGCGTCCAAGCCCGTCCGGGTCGCTTCGCGGCACGCCTCCAACTCGCTGGCTTGATGCTTGTAGCGCAGGCTCATGCCGCGGCGGCGGTATGCCTCGACGCGCTTGCAAGCCGGCGTTGTACAGACCGCAGAAATCGCGGAGCTTTGCGTAGAGCGCTGTATCCTGCGTCCGGTTTGGCCGGAGCCGATACTTGTAAGAGCGCACAGACACCGCTCAGCTGCCCTTCTGCGCGGCGATGTGGGCTTTGACCACCTTGGCGCTGACGTGGTCGACTGAACCCGCATAGTAGGAGCGCGACCACGGCGTTCGCAGGCGCAAGCGCAGCGCCGGGAGCTTCTGGCGCATCAGCCGAGACGAGCGGCCTTTGAAGCGATTGACGATCTCGGCGACCGCAAGCGTTGGGTCTGCCTCCACGAACAGATGCACGTGATCGGGCATCACCTCGATCGCGTGGGCGATCAACTCTGCCTTGTCCGCAACCTCTGCGATGATCTCCCGCATCCGCGTGTCGTAAGGCGCGATCAGCACCTTGCGCCGGTACTTTGGCACCACACGAGGTGGTACTTGAGGCTGAAGGTTGCGCCCGCGTTGTGCCGATAGCGGCTCATTCAAAACATTATATCAAGGGCGTTTATCTTTCACGAGCTCGTCGGCCCATCCGCATGCAACCGACGCCTGAAGGCGACGGTCCCCTGCGGAAGTGACTATGAGTCTTGAGGTCTGATCGAATGCCCTCGCTTCCTGCTCGCCATGTCATTCTGAGAACGACTTTCCGAAATCGGAACTTACCGCGCCGGATGGTGCGCCAGTCGCCGAAAGCGAAGAGCCGAGTCGCTCAGATCCGTCCGCCGGTGGCTCGCCCGGCGCGAGCTACGACCGGGTCCCGAACAGCCTGCGAGCGGAGCAGCAGGGCCCGGAGTCGAGAGAGCTCAAGCTTCACGGAGCGGGCGCGCAGTGCCCTCCCGGGGCCCAATCTCTCAGTACCGAGCCCTGAGGGGCGCCGGCGTAGCCGGGGCCGGATCACCAACATACAAGGGAGCGACGACGCGCAGCCATCCTCGCGTGTCCCGACCGCCATAGTTCCGCTCGATCACGTCGCGGGTGAGATAGGCCTGCACCGTGAAGGGACCGAAATCGTAGCCCACGAGTCCGCCGACGGCGAACTGCCCTTGGGAACGGTACGAGGAAAACCGCGTCGGGAGGTCGGTCGATCCGAACGCGACAGGACCGAGCTCCCACTTGCCGAAGTGTTTCGTCGCGGTCAAATCGAGGTTCAGGTAATCCGGATATATGGCTCCATTCTTCGTGGTCGGCCCGACGATGGTGCCGTAATACAGATTGGCCGCGAGATTGTAGCCGTCAGCGGTGTACCCGATCGCAAACCGCTGGTTGATTGTGGTCGTCTCCGCATCGAGGTTAGTCCCCGAAGGCAGATAGGCCGCCAAAAGGTAGCTGACGCCGACGCCTCCGCCCAGATCCCAGGCGACGATGCCGGAAATAAAAAAGTCGGTGAGGCCGCCCTGCGTGCGCGTTCCGGGGCTAGAGACCCAGATGTTGGGCATGGCCACGATCAGCCCGAAATGCCCGTCGAAGATGCGAAGCGGCGTAGCCCAGACTAGGACGGGAATGTTGAGCCCGAGATCGGTATGGGCAGGTTGCGTGCTGCGGCGGCCGAAGTTGAACGTATTGATGAAGTAGAGGCCGTCCGGCAGCGGCGTAGCAACCGCGAGCCCGATCGTCTGGCCTGGCTCTGAGACGGACGCGGCGTCAGCCACCGTCGTGGCAGCGAACAGGCTGGCAGCAGCGAGAACAAGGCTGGTGTACCGCATCGCGTATCCTCATTGGGTTCGATGAACGTCTTCGCGCGCCGAAGCCGCGCTGGCGGGCCGGCCTCAATGGCGGCCAAGCTCGAGCCGATCCCGTCCGCGCGAACGCGCCGGCAGCCCGAGTTCATGGATCGGCCGGCTTAACGGCCGGCCGGGTCGATTTGCGGAAGAAGTGCGCCACGATCCGGATCGTCTCCGGGACTGATCCCGTCACGAAGTTGCGTCAGTGGTTTTTTCACCGAACTGACGTGGATCCACGTTAGATGCCCGCAGCTGCGGTCGAAGATTCCGCCACTAGATTCGGCATCTCTGCTTTAGTCAAGTTCTGATGCCGGGCGTTGATAAGGCGAGTCGATGTGTGTCGAGACGAGTTTTGTCTCGGACGGGGAGTGCGAGATCGCGGAAGGTCGAGAACTGGACATCGGTCGTCCTCAGATTTGCGGTTGGCAGGGCCGGCAACGGCGCGGTGCCGGGGACAGTGTTGGGCGGGTGCTCGCGCGACCGGTCCCAGCCATCAGCAAAGGTCAGAGACGACTGACGGATCGCCTCGCGCGCCGATCCGACCTGATCTGAGACAGGCCTCTTGATCAGATCAGCTGACACGAGGTCTCAGCCAGTATCCTCCCTCGTTCTTATGTGGCGGCGCTGCTGCGCGAACCATCTGTTCTGTAAGACTAGACTATTGCTGCTCGCAAGCGAGTCAATCCGGAAAAATAACACCGGATGGAGCTGTTGTAAGATTAGCACATTGTCTTACCTGGACAGAGCGTCCGGAGAGACGTGGTTCGGCTAAAGTTGCAAAACGCGACAGTGTAGCTGAATGCGACAAGTGTAGCGCGTGGTTGTTTTGGCGGAGAACCCTGAAACCTCGGCCTTCAGGCCGGGGAGGCCGCGCGTCGGCGCGGCGTGAAGGGTTGGTGAGATGCGCGCCTGGTGATAGAGACGAATTGTGACCATCGCCCGCGGCTTCCGCTACAAGCTGGAACCGCTGCCCGAGCAGGAGGGCCTGTTCCGGCAGTGCGGTCACTGTGCCCGCGCGGTTCACGTCGCAGACCTATGCGGCCTGCGGTGTAGTCGGTGCCAGAAGCCGCGAGAGTCAAGCGAGCTTCACCTGCGTCAGCTGCGGCCACTGCGATCACGCCGACATCAACGCGGCGATCAACATCCAACGGCGGTGGAACACACCGTTGCTGGACGTGGAGGGTGTGCATCAGCAGCCTGTCGAAGCGTCAACTGGACGAGACCTCACCGTCTCCGAAAATCCCCGGCCTTCACGGCGGGGAAGATGTTAACACCTGTGATCAGGCAAGTGCGGAGGTGCTGTGGAGCATCGATCCGGAGCTTGCCGCGGCCAACAGGTCGGAAACTCAACCCAGAGCCGCCTGAGCAGCTTAGGTGGGATCGTTCACGGCCGGATACTCTGAGGCGCTCTCCCGGTGCTGGCAGAGGCGAACCTAGGCCGCCTCCCGGAGACACAGCGCCTGCTGGACCGGTGCGGAGGACGCTTCGGCGGTCCCGTCCCGGGGGCATCGCGACGCCCGCGCGTGAGCCATGCACGATCAGGGCGTGATCGCGACTTTCAGAACCCCGTCGCGCTGATTGGCGAAGAGTTCATAGGCGTCCTCGATCTCTTCCAGTTTGAAGCGATGGGTCACCAGCCCGGATAGATCGGCGCGCCCTGAGGTGACGACCTCGAGCATGCGGCGCATGCGCTCCTTTCCACCCGGGCACAACGAAGTCCGGATCGATTTGTCTCCGAGCCCGGCCGAGAAGGCGTCCAGCGGGATCTTAAGGTCCGTCGAATAGACGCCGAGGCTTGAAAGCACCCCACCCGGGCGAAGCACACGCAAGGCAGCCTCAAAGGTCGGCTGCGTGCCGAGTGCCTCGATGGCGACGTCGACGCCGCGCCCGTCGGTCAGGCGCATGATGGCCGCGACGGGGTCCTCTGCCTTGAAGTCCACAACGGCGTCCGCACCCATCCGCTTGGCCATCTTCAGGCGCGCCGGGACCGTGTCGACGGCGATGATGCGGGTTGCGCCCATGAGCTTCGCACCCGCCGTCGCGCAGAGCCCGATCGGCCCCTGCGCGAAGACCGCGACCGTGTCACCAATCTTGATCTGCCCGGTCTCGGCACCGGCCAAGCCCGTTGACATGATGTCAGGGCACATCAGGACTTGTTCGTCGCTGACGCTGTCGCTGATGGGCGCGAGATTCGCCATCGCGTCGGGGACGCGCACGTATTCGGCCTGGCAGCCATCGATCGTATTGCCGAACTTCCAGCCGCCGATCGCCTTCCAGCCGTGCCGGGTTCCCGCACCGTCCTGGGCGCCGCAGCCGCACAGGCACGCGTGGCTCCAGCCGGATGGCGTGATGGCGCCGGCGATGACCCGTTGTCCCTCCGTGAAGCCGCTGACGCCGGAACCCAACTTCTCGATGATGCCGACTGGCTCGTGCCCGATGGTCAGGCCCTTCTCGACGGGATATTCGCCCTTCAGGATGTGGACGTCGGTTCCGCAGATCGTGGTCGTGGTGATCCTGACCAGCGCGTCCTGCGGGCTGATATCCGGGATCGGCTTCTCGTCGAGCACGATCCGGCCCTTCTCCACGAACACCGCCGCCTTCATCCTGCGCTGCATATCGGTCTCCTCGCCGCTTCACGCTCCGACGTTCTCTCGAAGAGGCTGGCGCGGCTCACCCTGTGGGCCGCGCCCCTCAAAGACGCGCATCTCCGGCCTTCTGTGCAGCCCGTCCGAGCCTTAGATGTCTCGCCTCTGCATCGCGCCGGCGATGTGATCGGCCTGCCGGATCGCGAGCGCCACGATCGTGAGCGTGGGGTTGCAAGCCGCGCCCGAGGTGAACTGGCTGCCGTCTGAGATGAACAGGTTCTTGATGTCGTGCGTCCGGCCGAACTTGTTGACCACGCCGTCGCGCGGGTTCGCGCTCATGCGATTGGTGCCCATGTTGTGGGTGCTCGGATAGGGCGTCGTGGGATACGTCACCGTCGCACCGACGGCCTCGTAGACGGCCGCACCCTGCCGGTAGGCGTGGTTGCGCATGGCGATGTCGTTCGGGTGGTCGTCGTAGTGAACGTTTGCGACCGGCAGCCCATGCTTGTCCTTTGCCGTCGGATCGAGGGTGACGCGGTTGCTCTCCTGCGGCATGTCCTCCCCAATCAACCACATGCCGGCCATGCGAGGATACGTCTCGAGAGCGCTGGTGAAGCTGCGGCCCCAGGCTCCCGGGTTGAGGAACGCCGCCATGAAGGGAAGCCCGATCGAGATCGTCTCCATCTCGTAGCCACCGTTGAAGCCGCGCGAGGGATCGTGGCGCGCCTCATCGCGGATGATGCCCGCCATGGTGGTGCCGCGATACATGTGCACCGGCTTCTCGAACGTGGCGTACACGGAACCGGTCATATGGCGCATGTAGTTGCGCCCGACCTGACCCGACGAGTTGGCCAAGCCGTTCGGGAACAGGGATGAGGCACTGTTGAGCAGAAGCCGAGGGCTTTCGAGCGAGTTGCCGGCCACACACACGACGCGCGCCTTCTGACGCTGCAGGGCACCGGTTTCGTCGAAGTAGGTGACCCCCGTGACCTTCCCGCTTCGATCATGCTCGATCCGCGCCACATGACTGTTGGGCCGAACCTCGAGGTTGCCGGTCGCCTCCCCTTGAGGAATCTCCGTGTACAGCGTCGACCATTTGGCGCCCGACTTGCAGCCCTGGAAGCAAAAGCCGATCTGCTGGCAAAAGCCGCGCCCGTCGCGCGGCTGACTGTTGATCGCCATGCGCCCGGTGCTGACCTCTTTATAGCCGAGTTTGCGCGCGCCGGCCTCCATCACTTTGAAATTGTTGTTGCCCGGGAGCCCGGGGATGTTGTTCGTGCGGGTCACCCCCATCTTCGTCTCGGCCTTGTCGTACCATGGATCGAGGTCGGCCTTGATTATGGGCCAGTCCAGGAGATTTGCGCCTTTCACGCCGCCGTAGGCCGACGCGATCTTGAACTCATGTTCGTCAAATCGGAGCGAGGCGCCCGCCCAGTGAACGGTCGATCCACCGACCGATTTCACGATCCACGCGGGGAGATTCGGGAAGTCCTGCGCGACGCGCCACGAGCCGGACGCGACCCGCATGTCGGTCCACGCGAGTTGGGCGAAGCTCTCCCACTCGTCGTTTACGAAGTCTTGGATCTCGTTGCGCGCACCGGCTTCCAGCATCACGACCTTGACGCCGCGCTGCGCGAGTTCATTGCCGAGCGTGCCGCCGCCGGCGCCGGAGCCTACGATCACGACGACGCCGTCGTCATTCAGATCAAACTGGGCCATCATCATCCTCCCTAGGTATCTTTTTGTCTACCACTGCCAGCTTCAGGTCTTGGGAAGCCAATCGATGTCATTGAATCCGCGGTTGATGTAACCGCCCTTGTCCGCAGATGGCCCCTCGTAGCCGAACTTCTTCCAAAGCTCGTGCTGATTGTAGAGCGACACGACCAGATCGGATCGAAGCTTCTTGAAGAAATCGGTCTTCTCGACACCTTCGAGGAGTTTGACCCGCTGCTCCTCCCAGCCAACGTCGACGTAAGGAACGCCATGCCGCTTCTGAGCATCGGCATCCAGGTGCCGCACGCCGTCTTCGAGCATGGTTTTAATCGCCGGATCGCTCGCAGCCTTGCCGTTCCACGGCTTGATGGCATTGACGTAGTAGACGTCCCCGAGAAAATCGTGTGGGTAGATATCGCGAGCGACCTTGACCAGTGTTTTCATCGTGAGCGGAGCCAGTGGGCCGTCTTCTGCCCAAGCGTCAGATACTGACAGCTCCGCAGAGCTGGCGATCGCCGCAGCGGGCAGACCCGCGGCCATCCCCTTGAGGAGGAAGCGGCGGCTGTATCGGTTTCGCGGGTCGACTGTTCTCATAATGACCTCCCTTTCAATCGCGGTCGATGGTTAGACAAAGCGTCCGCCGCGCTCGATCACTTCGATCTTGTATCCATCTGGATCCGTGATGAAGAAGAATCGCGCCAGGATGGCGCCGCGGTGCTTGAATTCGCGGATGGGCCCGACCGAGATTCCGGCGCTCGACAGTCGCTCATGCTCAGCCTCGAGCGAGTCGACCGTGACGGCCAAATGGCCGTAGCCGTCGCCGAGCTGGTACCGCTCCGTCCGGTCGTGATTGACGGTGAACTCCAGCTCGAATGGTGAGAGCTCATTGCGCAGATAGATCAGCGAAAAACCATCGAAATCGAGCCGGTCGGCTACTTTCAGTCCGAGAACCTGGTCATAGAATGCGATCGATTTGATGTCGTCGAGAACACGGATCATCGAATGGACCAGCTTAGTGCCCATGTCAGTGTAGCTCCTTCAGATAGCCGATGATCGCCGATCGAACCTCGGCCTTGGATTGCCGGTAGGGCATGATCGCCCCAGGAATCATCGCCTGCGGGTTGGTCAGCCAGCGGTCCAAGCGCGCCTCGTCCCAGGTCCAGTCGGCCTTGGAGAAGCCGGCCGAGTAGTGATAGCCGGCCACCGTCCCGGCTTTTCGCCCGATCACGCCGAACAACGTCGGCCCCTGCCGCGGAGGATCTGTCGTGTTGATCGAGTGGCACGTCGCGCACTGGCGCTCGAAGAGCACTTGACCGGAAGGAAGCTGAGCCACCGGCTGTCCGACTTGCGCGCGAGCAGATCCGAATTCGGTTAAGCCGCATGCGATCCAAAACAGCGTTGCCAGAACTAGACCGTACTGAAGCCGGGGCATGATTACTCCATGTTATGAGACGCAAATCGCTTAGCCGAAATTGCCCTGGCTTCGCGAGCGTCGGATGTCTCGATACTGGCTCGCTACGGATCTCGTCGATATCTTATAGGGTATCGCCGGACACTGTGGCGCTCATTTTGAACTCACATCTTATTTCTGGAATACAAAAGCGTCTTTTCCACAACGATCGCGGACCTAGCGCTGTTTGACGCTTCAACCGATCCGGGATCCTCCGCGACCTGGCATTGTGAGCGAAGTCGACAGCTACGGCCTCGCTCCTCACATCGCGCGCGACCATCGCACCATGGTCGCCGTCGCGGTTATTCTGCGGCGACCTTGTGGGCCTGCGACCCGTCCGTGTAGGTCCCGGCCTGCAGGCGCTTGCCCGGGGCGGCGCGGCCCGGCAGCGGCGGCAGGGCCTTGGCCTTCTCCAGGTCGATCCCGGCGCCCTCGGCGACGCGGCGGCCGTAATCCTCGTCGGCGTGCCAGAAGTGCCAGACCATCCGCAGCTGGATCGGCTCCGGGCACTGCTTCATGTCGGCCACGAGGTTGGCGATCAGGTCCTCGCGCTCCCAATCCTCGAAGGAGCGGTAGCGCACACCGGCCTGGGTGTAGTCGTCCTCGGTCCGCGAGGTCTGGTAGCGGCCGAGGCGGCCCTCCACCGGCTGGTGGTAGTCCTTCGCGGGCTTCGGCGCCTCGCGCAGGCCCTCGGACAGGGTCGAGGGCTCGTAGTTGATGTGCTTGTTCGGGCCGGTGCCGTCGACCGTGTAGGCCATCTGACCGTCGCGCTGGTTCGAGTAGACCTTCACGCCGGGCTGCGGCGCATTGATCGGCAGTTGGAGGTAGTTGGCGCCGACGCGGTAGCGCTGCGTGTCCGAGTAGGACAGCGTCCGCCCCTGCAGCATCTTGTCGTCCGAGAAGTCGATGCCGTCGACGAGCACGCCGGTCCCGAAGGCCGACTGCTCGACCTCAGCGAAGAAGTTGTCCGGCACGCGGTCGAGCACCATCCGGCCGCAGGGCAGCAGCGGGAATTGGTCCACCGGCCACAGCTTCGTGTCGTCCAGCGGGTCGAACGACAGGTGGTCGTTCGGGCCGTCCGGCATGATCTGCACGGCGAATTCCCATTCGGGGAAGTTGCCGGCCTTGATGTTGTCGTACAGGTCGCGGGTCGCGTGGCCGACATCCTTGGCCTGGATCTCGGACGCCTGCTGCGAGGTCAGGTTCCGGACACCCTGCTTCGGGATCCAGTGGAACTTGCAGAGCACCGCCTCGCCCTGGTCGTTGACCAGCTTGTAGGTGTTGACGCCCGAGCCTTCCATCTCGCGGTAATTGGCCGGGATGCCCCAGGGCGACTTCAGGTGCGTCACCATGTGGATCGACTCGGGGTGCTGGGCCACGAAGTCGAAGAAGCGCCACGCCTCCTGGCGGTTCGTCACCGGATCCGGCTTGAACGCGTGGATCATGTCGGGGAACTTGATCGCGTCGCGGATGAAGAAGACCTTGAGGTTGTTGCCCACGAGGTCCCAATTGCCGTCGACGGTCTTGAACTTCACCGCGAAGCCGCGCGGGTCGCGCTCGGTCTCCGGGCTCTCCTTGGCGCCGGCCACGGTGGAGAAGCGCACGAACATCGGCGTCTTCACGCCGGTCTCGTTCAGCACGCGGGCGCGGGTGTACTTGGAGGCCGGCTCGTCGCCGATCTTGCCGTAGGCCTCGAACCAGCCGTGGGCGCCGGCGCCGCGGGCGTGCACGACGCGCTCCGGAATGCGCTCGCGATCGAAGTGCGTGATCTTCTCGATGAACTGGTAGTTCTCGAGCGTCGCGGGCCCGCGCTCACCGACCGTGCGGGTGCTCTGGTTGTCGCGGACCGGATGGCCCTGGCGGGTGGTCAGATAAGGCTCGTCGGGCATAACCTTTGAACTCCAGATCCGATCGCGATCGGTTTCTCTCCCGCGGAGAAAGACCAGAATACATACTGGACTTTTCGTCACCCCGACGGGATCAATTGCCTATGTTCTTAGTTTTACCAATTTCATAGTACAGTGAAGCGACAAAATACCCACAAGTCAATGCTCTGCGTGTAGCAAAATAGGACTTTGTGGGTGCGACGTTCACTGCAAATCCGGCAGAGTTCTCGTGAAGGGTTTGCTCTCTGCAATGAAGCGCGCGGCGAGCACGAGCGCGCCCATGGAAAACTCTTTCCCGTGGGCCGCAATCATACGCTCGGAAAGCTCCGCGATCTCTCGGAAGAACGCGTCCTTGCTGTCGTTCTCAGGTTGTTTCGTCTCGGCTTGGGACATGATGGTCTCCTCTTGGCCGCTTCGCTCATTTGAACAGCTGCGGCGGGAAGGTGATGATGCTGGCCTCGCCCGCCTCTGTGCCGAAGACGAGTGACTGCCCGTCGCGAGACCAGGTCATCTCCGTGACGGGATCTCCACCCGGCGTACGGACAACCAGTTCGTCGCGCTCCCCGATCGGCGCCACAACCACCATCCCGTTCTCGTAGGCGGCGGCGATGAGCGCGCGTTGTGGATGGACGGCGATGGCCTTCACCGTCGCCAGCCCGGAGCGCCCGGTCGGCAGGCTTCGCGGTTCCGTGACTTCGGTCTCGAACTGTTCGACGGGCCAGACGATGATGCGGTAGGCGCCGCTGGTTGCGAGCAGACGTGACGTCGAGTCCCAGCTGAGGGCACGGACCGGCGCCGGATAATTCGGGAGACCGATGGTCCGCAGGACACGACCGTTCTCAAAGCGCAGCAGCGCGACCCCACCGCCGGTGAGCGAAGCCGCGAGCCAACGTCCGTCCGGACTCCAGGTCAGACGCTGGGGGTCGAGCGCGGTTAGGACCTCGACGCCACGGCGAGGGTCGGTGACGTGGCGGAGCGTCAGGCCGACTCCTCCATGTGCCAGCCAGTCTCCACCGGGAGCGGCAGCCACGGGCGCGGACGCCCGATCGCTCTGCAGCAGAGGATGGATGCTGGCGTCCCCGGGAGCGGCGGTCATCAGCGCCTGACCGAGCGCGACCAGCACGCTGCCATCGTTCATCTGCGCGAGCGCCCGGAGCGGTTGCTCGACGCTCGCCAGCCGCGTGGTGTTTCCGTCCGGCGCGACGATGTTGAGCGCACCCGAGATGCCGCCGGCGAGGAAGCCCGCGGCACCGAACGCAGCGACGTGGCGATGTCCCGCCTCCCCTGCCACGACGATGATCGGCGCCGTGCCGCTGCGGCGGGGCGTGATCGTTGCCCGTCCGGTATCGCCCGCGACGTGGTAGCGATCGACAGCCGAGTCGGGATCCGCGACGGGCGCGAGCGCGAGACCACCGTCGGCCAGTGCAAAAGCAGCCGTCGTCTCCGTCGCGTCGAGGGCGATCGCGGTAACAGCCGACCCCAATGCCCAGCGCCGTCCGAGCAGATCAATCAGGTTCGTAGCATTCATAGCGACAGTGGCTCTATTCGCGCGCCGTGGATCAGGACGTCCTCTGGGCGGCAATCTGCTGGTCGACAGCCGCGAGTTCGCGTTCCAGTTGGTCGATCTCGGTCTCGAGCGCGGTGATCGTCGCCTGAAATCCGTCGTCGCGCCCAGTCGTCTCGGCGGCTTCGCCGGCGTGTGGCGACTGGCGTCGCTCGGCGAGCGCCGCGATCTGGTTCCCGAAGGCCAGCTGTTGACAGGTCACCATCTGAGCCTGCGCAGCAGAGATCCGGCCGCAGAGTTCGAGGCGGGCCCGCAGGAGATCGTCCAGCGTTCGGCTCGGTTCGGCCATCGCGTGTGATCCTCTCGTGGAGCGTCGCCGCAACGGCGGCCGGGCATAAGCGGTCGGGCAGACGTCCGTAGGGATAAAAGCCGGTCTGGTCCCGTGGTCCCGGCCGCGAAGGTGTCAGACAGGCCTCAGGCATCGGCATCGTCCTTCCGGCGGCTCTCCTGAAATGTCGTGACCTCGGCGAGAATGGCCGGCAGCCCCTGGGGCGAAGCGGCAAAATGTGCCTCGGCCTGCTCGATGAGCGAGCGGAGATCATCCCAGAGATCGACGCGCTGGAGATCGGGTGGCGTGATGTTGGTCGTCTGAAAGTCGCCGAGCCCGAACCGGTGTCGAAGAGAGATCCCGTTGTGAACGAACTCGGCCAGTTCACGCGCGTGTGTGTCGACGAACGGCCGCAGGAGAGGATGATCGCCGTAGCCGATGCCGCACGCGGTCAGCGACTCCTCAATGAAGCTCTGAAAGTGGTCGACGAGTGTCTGTTGGCTCTCGCCGACGATTCTGAGGATGAACGTCACGTCGCGGTCCGCGACAGCGAGAATGCGCGTGGCGACGTCCGCGGCTGAGGCGCTCGGCGTTCCGGGCGGCGTAGTCATGAGCGGCGCCTGCCCTTGAGGTGGTGAATTTGGCGGTAGATCGTGCTGCGCGCGACACCGAGCCGGCTGGCCGCGACGGAGACGTTTCCGTTCGCGTCGGCGATGGCCTGCTCGATCGCGCGCCGTTTGGCGTCCTCCAGGCGATCGGTCGGAAGCGCGGCGTCTATGTGCTGCGACGCTACCGGTGGGAGAGGATCACGACCTGCCGGCGTGTCGGCGATCATCTCTTCGGGCAGATCCGTGAAGCCCACCGGTTCGCCGCTCGACAGAAGCACCAACCCCTCGATCAGGTTGCGCAACTCCCGCACATTGCCCGGCCAATCGTAGCGCTGCAGAAAGGCGAAGACGTCCGGCTCGAAACGCAGCGGCGGACACCCGTGCCGGATCGAGAGCTCCCTGTTGTAGTGCTCGATCAGGGCCGCGATGTCATCCGAGCGCTGGCGCAGCGGCGGGATCGTGATCCGCACGACGCTGATCCGGTAAAAGAGATCCCGCCGGAAGCGGCCCTGCTCGACCTCCAGCTTGAGATTGCGGTTGGTCGAGGCCACGAGCCGCACGTCGACGGGGCGCGGCTTGCTATCGCCAAGCCGGGTGACGGCGCGCTCTTCCAGAGCACGCAGGAGATAGGGTTGCAGGTCCAGCGGCATCTCGCCGATCTCGTCGAGGCTCAGCGTGCCGCCGTGAGCCTGTTCGAAGCGGCCCGCGCGCCCTTCGCGCGTCGCACCCGTGAACGCTCCGGGCGCGTGGCCGAACAGTTCGCCGCCGAGCAGATCCTTTGAGATCGCACCGCAATTGAGGGCGACGAAAGGTTCGTGGCCCGTGGTCGAACCGACCGTATGGGCAAGCTGGGCGAAGAGCTCCTTGCCGACACCGGTCTCGCCTTCCAGGAGGATCGCGGTGCGTCCCCGAGCGGCCCGGACGACGCGATCAACCGCCTGCAGAAGCGGCTCGCTGCTGCCGATGATCCGTGCTTTGGCGGCGGTGAGGAGCGGCGTCTCCGGGATGCGCACCGCAACGCTCGGCCGCGGCTTGCCGCCGAGGACCAACATCGCGCCTCTCACCGCGCCGCCGCGCATGAGCGGTTCCAAGCTGTGGCCGGTCAATGGCTCCGGGAGCCGCAAGCCAAGATCGGTCACTGCGCCGGTCTCTGACCTGGCGAGCCGCTCCCCGATTCTGAGGTTCGCACCGGCGCCGAGCGTCGGCCACCGTCGGCGGGCGACCTCGTCGAAGTGCAGAACTCGCCCGAACTGGTCGAGCAGAATCATGCCGTCCGACGATCCGACGTGCCGAACCCGATCGAGAGACGCTTCCAGAAGAGAGATCCGTTCGATGTTCGCGCGCTCGACCAGCATCTGCTGGATCTGCCCGGCCGAGAGCATCACCAGCGCCAGGTTGTAGCGGTGAAACAGCCCCTGTGGCCCGGACAGGTCGACGAGACCGATCACGCTCCCGTCGAGCGGGTCGCGGATCGGAACGCCGACGCAGGCCCAGGCCTTCACGCCCTCGCAGAAATGCTCCGCGGCGTGAACGTGGACCGGGCGGCCCGTCGACAGGGCGGTACCGATGCCATTTGTGCCGGCGACTGACTCCCCCCAGGCGGCCCCAACTTCCAGACGAATGTCATGCGCACGCTCGATGGTGCGGCGGCTTCCGCCGACATCGAGAATGACACCCTGCGCATCGGTGACCACCGCCATGGCCCCGGTCTCGCCGATGATCTCCGTGATCCGCTGGAAGGCGGTACGGGCCGAGACCAAGAGATCCTCGTTCTCGCGGCGAAGCCGCTCCAACGCGTCGTTCGAGGTCGACTGCGCGCTACCGCGCCCGTGCGCGTCGACGCCCAGGGTGGCGCTGCGCTCCCAGGAGTGTCGGATCGCAGGCCGGATCATTCCGGTCTCGCCCTCGAGCCGACCCGAAATCACGAAGTGCTCCCAAGCCCGCATGATCCGCTTTTCGTCGTAGTCGCGGTCGCGGAGCATCTCCGTGTCGGCGGCCCAAACGCGCTCTGACGCCAGCTCCTGGCCAGTCGGCAGTTGCGCATCGGGACCGAGATCGGTCGGAGGTTTGAACGGAAGCTTGGTCATATGGACGTCGCTGTCACGCCAAGCGGCTGCCGCCACGCGGAGGATATCCGAACGGGATGAGCACCCATCTCGCCCAGGCGTGCGCGGCGTGCTGGGATCCAGACATGTTACTCCTCGATACCGAGCCTCGCGGCGATCTCCCGCTTGAGACCGTCTTCCGTGTTCGCATCCGTGACGACGGTGCCATCCAACGCGGCGAGCCGCTCGGCAACCGCGGCGTCGAGCGGTGCGAAATAGCCGTTCTCCTTGGTTGCCAGGACGAAGCGCAAGGCCTGCCGCGGTCCGCGCAGATCGCCCACGTGATGCAGTTGCCGGCCGGACTCGAAGTCGGCAACGACCACGCGGCCGTTCGGGCTGAGACGGATGTAGGGCGTGACACTCTTTTCCGCCGCGCTCCGACGGGTCCCGTAGGCGCGCGTGACCTCTGGTGACGGAGTTTCGATGATACGCGTTCTGGCACCCCCTCCCGTGATAGCCCGCTTGATCTGATCGATCGTGCCGCGGTTCTCGGTGAGGATCCGCTTCATCGCAGCGTCCTCCTTCCGCGGCCCATCCTGCCTGGAAAGAATATGCACCATGGTTTCCTCCCGATGCCTCAGCAGCCCCGCCTCGACGAGCGGCTGGTTGTTCGCGCCAATTACAGAGCACCGCTCGAATACGACAAGGCATCACTAGTTTCGGCCAGCTATGCCGGGCGACCGCTGTAACGGGCGGTCGCCCGCATGGTCGGTTGCGGGATGTCACGCGCGGCCCAGGTTCTCCGCGCCACCGCCGAGAGCGGGGCCCGCTGTCGGATCGACATGTTCCGGAAGCTCGGCCACGAGCGTGTCGGTCGTCAGCACCAGGGTCGCGACGGAGGCCGCGTTGCGAAGCGCGGTGTAGGTGACGCGCACCGGATCGACGATGGCAGACTCGACCATGTCCGTGAACGTACCGGTCGCGGCATCGAAACCGCTACCGCGGCGCGCTGTCGTGAGGTTCGAGATGACGCGCCCGGGGTCGTGTCCGGCGTTGCGTGCGATGAACGCCGCAGGTCGCGTCAGGACCTCTTTGACCAAGCCAATGCCGCGCCCAAGGTCACCGTCAACGTTGCCGAGCGCGCGTTCCAGAACGGGCGCGCACTGCGCCAAAGCCGTACCACCGCCGGGGACGATCCCTTCCTCGGCCGCGGCGCGGGTTGCGCTGACGGCGTCGTCGATCAACTGCATGGTCCGCTTTTGCTCGACAGGCGTCGCGCCGCCGACCATCAGCACGGCCGTTCCGCCGGATAGCTTGGCCAACCGCTCCTTGAGCTTGTCTTGCTCGATGTTGGGCGGCGCCAATTCGTACTGCCTCGTGACTTGAGCGAGCCGGGCGGCGATCGACGCTGGGTCGCCCCTACCGCGCACGATTGTGGTCTCACGAGCGCTCGACCGCACGCGGTCCGCCGAACCGAGATCGGACAGGCTCATCTCTTCCAGGCGACCCCCAAGATCGCGAGCGACGACCTTGCCGCCCGTGATGATCGCGAGATCGTCCATCATGGCCTTGCGCCAATGCCCGTAATCCGGCGGATGGACGACGAGGACCTTGCCACGATTTTCGTCCCCGAGAAGCGTGACCAGAACCTCCGGAGAGACTTCTTCGGCCACGATGACCAGCGGCCGTCCGGTGCCGGTCACTGCCTCGCGGATCCCGGCGAGTTCCTCTGGGCTCCTGATCTTCAGGTCGGTCAGGAGTATGAACGGGTCGTCGAGGACGACCTCCATCCGTTCGACGTCGGTGACCATGTGATGAGAGATATAGCCGCGATCAAACGAGAGTCCCTCGGTCACCTCCAACGTCGTCTGCGTGGTGAGCCCATATTCCGACGTAACAATCCCAGTGCTGCCGACTCGTTCGATCGCCTCAGCTACGAGAGCGCCGAGTCTCGGATCCGTGGCGGCGATCGTCGCGACTGCCCGCAGCATCTTACCGTCTCGAGCCGGCACCGCCGACCGACGCAATTCTTCGACGACCACCTCTACGGCACGGTGGATCCCCTTGCAGAGGTCGACCGCTCCGGCGCCCCGCTCCAGGGCCCCGACGCCGCCCTGGATCAGGCCGTTCGCCAGGACCATCGCCGTCGTCGTTCCGTCGCCGGCGACCTCGTTGGTCTGCATCGAGACTTCCCGAACGACCTGAGCACCCATGTTCTCAAACCGGTCCGGCAACTCGATCTCAGAAGCGATCGTGACGCCGTCGCGCGACACGATCGGCGTCCCAATCGGCCGGTCGATCATCGCGTTCATTCCCTTCGGGCCGAGCGTCGACTCCACGGCGACGGCGAGCTTCCCCACGCCGCGGGCCAGCGCCCGACGCGCCTCGATATCGTGCAGGAGGACTTTGGGCATGTGTGTTTCTTCCCCGGTGGTGTCGTTGATTCAGAAGGGGGCCGCTGAACTGAGGTTCGAGATCCCCCAACCGCTCCCGCGGGCGTCCGATGTTTCGGGCGGGAGGCGCCGGCCGCCCGTGGGCGGCCGGCCGATCTGTCCATCGACGTCGTTTACTCGATGTACTGCAGAGCAGCTTCCATATCGCCGAACAACGTGACCGTATTGTCGTCGATGCGGATCATCCTGCCGTAGTGCGTCGAAGTGTTGACCTCGAAGATCTCCGCGGTCATCTCCTTGCCGAGAATTTCGCTGATCTCGTCCATCTTGAAGACGAGTTCGCCGTTTCCATCGATGCGGATCAGCGCAGGCTGGTGGGTGATGGTGACGCCCGGCTTCTGGCCCATGAATTCAGCGATCGCGCGCGCCTCGACGCTGTCGTTCATGGTAACACCGCACTGGTGTGAGATCGTCTGATCGAAAGAAAGATCCCCCATCTTTTGGAAGATGTTCTGGTTCGACGCATTGCGTGCATTCACAGACATGCCAATTACTCCTGAGGAAGATCGAGGCCGAGCTCGCCGAGGATCTTGGTGACACGTTCGGTGGACGCCGCTTTCGCGTCGGCGAACTGGGCCGGCTTCGAATGAGGCTGTGACCAGATCGGCTGGAGATCGGCAGCTGCCTTGCGAGCCAAAGCGACGTGCCGGTCGACCCAGCTCCGGAACAGGGTCCGGTTGTGCTCGGCGTGCGCGGCGTCCGTGGCGAGCAGGTGAAACAGGTCGATCGCGTTGGCGAGGTTGCGCTCGTAGTCCGCCTCGGCCGCGGAGATCACCGGCGGCGTGATGAAGTCCCCGTTCGAGGACGCGACCTGCATCAGGAAGCCGCTGCGAAACAGCTCGCCCACCAGCGGCTCGAAGACGATGTTCGTCGCGAAGTACTGCTCCAGGTAGTCGGTCGAGCCCATGATGGCCTCCACCGCTTCCCGGGTGCCCTGCCAAGTTCCGTCCTCGAGCCAGTGCCGCTTACCCGCCGTGTCGTCGAACCCGGCGATGTCCATCCCGATCTCCGCGAGGTAGAGCGTGATGTCCTGGGCGAGGCGCAGCTTGTAGGACGAGTTCGTCAGGGTCGCGTTGTTGATCATCTGCGTGTAGCCGTAGCGCTGCGCCTGCATGAGCGCGGTGCCCAGCCCGAATTCCACATGCTTCCATGCGCCGAGATGGTTCTGGAGGATCTTCACCCAGGCCTTGTCGAAGGCGGCCGGAGCGCCGGCCTTGCGACCATTGGCGATCACGGATTGCACCATCGCCTCGATCTTCGACTGTCGCTGATAATGCGTGCGCTCCCACTCCTGATCAGGCGCGCGGAAAGCGTGCCAGTCGGAGCTCAGGGCCGCCGTATTCTCCTTCGAGTACGCGCCCTTCCCGTCCGCGAACGAAATGATCCAGTTCTGGAGTAGGTAACGCTCGGGATCGGGCTGTACGTCGACCGTCATGTCTTCGTAGTGGGTCGCACGTTTGCCCTTGGGTTCGAAATACCGGTACTTGCGGCTATCCGAGTCCGCGAAAATCGCGGAGCCGGCTGCGCCCGACTTCCGTGTGGCGGCTTCCAACGTCATCATTGTCCTCCCGGTGGTAACTCGCCGCTGGTGGCGACTTGGTTCGGCCCGGTTACGTCCGTGCCGGTGTGAACTTGTCGAAGAAAATCCGCTCCGAAGATACGTCGTTCATCTGCAGCACTGGGGTGAGTGCCTCGATCATCGGCTCCGGACCGCAGGCGTACACGTCGAGATCTTCCCCGTAAGCGAGACGACGTAGATGGTCGTTGACGACCTCGTGGACGAACCCCCGCTCACCCTGCCACGCGGCGTCGTCCGAAGCGTGGGAGAGGACCGGTATGAAGGTGAAGCGCGGATTGGACCGCGCCACCTCGGCGAACAGATCCAGATAGAACAGATCCGTTTGCGTGCGCGCGCCATAGAAGAAATGGACTGGGCGTTCTTCTCCGCTCGCGATGTGGTCGTGAAGGATGGACCAGAGCGGTGACATCCCCGAACCACCCCCAACGAGGATTAGGGCTCCTCCTCTGTTTTCACGGCGGAAGCAGGTTCCGTAGGGTCCTTTGACGCCGACGGGGGTTCCGACGTCGAGCTCTCCGTCGAGGCGGGAGGAGAATCGGCCGCCGGGATATTTTTTGATGATGAACGAGAGTTTTTGCGTTTCGCTCGGCGGATTTGCCATGGAAAACGAGCGCGTAATCTCCTCTGCTCCCGGAAGTGTGATGTCGACATACTGTCCAGCCCAGAACTTCAGAGGTTGATCAAGTTCGATTTCAAGCAGGCGAATGTCGTGCGTCAGACTCGAGACGCGGCTGACACGCCCTTGGAGGTCCCGGACCGGGATCGATTTTGAGAGCAGCTCCTCGTCGTAGTTGAGGAGGTCGACCTCGATATCGCTCGATATAAGGCTCCGGCAGAGAAGAACATGGTTCTGGTCACGCTCCGTCTCGTTCAGCGCGAACGTGGAATAGGGCAGCATCTCGACTTCGCCGTCGGTGACGATGCATTTGCAAGCCGCGCAACGCCCCTCTTTGCAACCGTGTGGGAGCGCAATGCCCTGCCGGAAGGCCGCGTCGAGGACGGTCTCGTCTTCCTCGACCTCGAACTCGACGCCCACCGGGTTGAGTTTGACGGTGTATACCTCGCTCATGGGAGCCAGTTCCTCCTGTGTCGGTGTGTTCTTTTCTGACCGGCTGGCCGGGGTGCCCCGGCCAGCCGTCCGACATCAGTTGCAGGGATTGATCGTGAAGCCCGCGCGATATTCGGCGAGATGCGCCTCGCGCGCCTCCGGCGACATTTCGCGCAAGGTGATCAGCGGGCTCTTCAGCGTGTATCCACGCACATCGTCGAGCGTCCACATATCCTTGTTGTCGAAGCGCAGATGCGGTTGAGGAACGAGGGTCTTGCCGTCTGTGCGGACGAAGCCGAGATCCTTGATGGCATCTGCCAGATCCCAGTTGTGGTATACACTCTCCCATTCACGACGGCCGCTGAACCGCCCCATGGCCGGTGTGGGACGTCCCTCGTATTCGTTGGCGAAGGCTTCGACCGCGGTCCAACGATCGATCTCGTGCGCGAAGGTGTGCAGCTGGCCGTCGATCTCGTCAGTGACGAGATCCTCGCGCACGACGCACGGCACCAGCGAACTCCAGCAGCGGTGCGGATAGACGTAACCGACATCCTCGTTGAAGGTGACGATCTTCTGGCCGGGCCGGCTCAGCTTTCCGTACCACTTCCAGTACTCGCCGAACTGAGCGTACCAACCCGGATATTTGTGCTCAAACCACTCGAAGTCTTTCTCGGTCTGCGCCTCAATCCGCCAGAAATTCACCGGCCAGCCGACGGAGAAGAACTGTGCGATCTTGTGAACGTAATGTTTCTCGGTGATGCGCTTCCAGGCCGTCTGAACGTCGTCGTGGTGAATTTTGATGCCGTATTTCTCCAGCGGGAGCATGTAGGTGCGATAGTAGTCCTCGAAAATCCAGCGGTGCCACATCTCCGCGTAGGACTCCTTGTCCTTGTCACGGTTCGTGGTGCCGTACTCGATGAACGTGCCAATCGCGGCATCGACGATGGCGTGGTTCTGCCAGAAGGCGTAGCGCAGGTCGCGCTCGAGCAGGAGGTGGTTTTCCGGCTCTTTCAGGATCGACATCAGCATCGAATGCCCGTTGCCGACGTGCCGGCTCTCGTCGGACTGCACCGACAGGAACACGGTCGGCAGAGCATAGTCGCCGTTACGGGCGGCCTCGGACGGCATGGCCACGAACAGCGTGTTCGTGAAGGCGGTCTCGGCGACCACGGTCAGGTAAATGTTGGCCGAGGTGATCGCGTCGCCGGTGATGAAACCTTCGCCGAATTGACGACCGATCGTCGTCGCATAGCATTTGCCGAACGCCTCTTCGGTGATGTCGAAGCCCGCCGGGTCGATATAGTTCTCCATGTACCATTTCTTGAGGTTCATTTGGATGGTCGAGTGGCGGAACTCGTCGACCATCTGCATGGTAAACCCGGTACGCAGCTCCTCGCCGGGCGCCAACCGACCGACCATCGCCATCGAACGGGCGGCCGAAATCTCGGGAAACGGAATGATAGCCAGGAAGAGCTTCATCCACTCGACCCACCGCGGCTCGACGTTTCGGAACATGTCGCCGCGCAGCGCCGCATCGAGCGCCCCGTAGACCCGATTGTCCTTCTCCTCCTGCATTGGGAAATAGGACCGCAGAACCTGCTTCATCGGATCTTTGGGGGCCTTGGTGATCTTGTAGTCCGTTGGGAAGGTCATAGCCTCCTGGACGTACGAGGGGTTCCAGCCGAGATCGGCGATCTTCTTGGCCGCCTCTCCGACGGAGATCCCTTTCTGGGCTGTTATCTTGTTGAGTGTCAGTGTTCCAGACATCGCTGCATCCTTAGGTTTCGCGATAGTCGATGTGAAAGACCAGGTAGGTCCCGGGATACCGGGCCCTCAGACGCAGGAAGGCGTCGAGCGCGGACGCGCCTGGTCTCAGCTATCGGCAAAGGTCTCGGATGACTGCTGGAGCGTCTTGCGTGCCCCCGATCGCGACTGCGCAACACCGAAGTCTTGCATCAGGCCGCTGAGCGTGGCGTCCAGATCAGTCTCCTCCCTCGTTCTTGTCGTGACCGCCACCTTGGGCTTGTCATCATTGTTCTAGATCGAACTTACGCATGGGCCGTGCCAGGTCAACCGGAAAAGGGATTTTAGCAAGAAAATGCAGGTTTTTCGCGCGGCCTTTTCAAGCATCGAGGCCGCCATCGCTCGAATTTGCTGCACTTCAACTGTTGCAAAATGCGCCACTGTCGCATCGTGCAACAGTACGGAGAATATTCTTTTCTCAAGGGCAGGTCGGTGGCAGACGAGAGATGGGAATGGTCAGCCGAATGATTCGCTCGGATCCCTGGCGTCGTGGCGGGAGGACATGCGAGCGTCATCGCGATAGTAGCTGATTCTTGGACTGCCGCCGCTTTAAAGGATGTCGGCCAGAACATGCGCAGGGTTCCATGACGGTAGTGTATCAGCCCGGCACCGAGGCGGAGGCCGGGGAGATCGTGCGGGCGGCGGCCGGGCGGGGCGAGCGTCTGCGGCTCGCCGGCGGCGGGACCGCCGCGGGGCTCGGCCGGCCCGCGCAGGACACCGCGACCCTCTCGGCGAAGGCGCTCACCGGCGTCACGCTCTACGAGCCGGCCGAGATGGTGGTGGCGGCCCGGGCCGGGACGCCCCTGGCCGAGGTCGAGGCGCTGCTCGCCTCCCGGGGCCAGATGCTGCCCTTCGAGCCGATGGACCTGCGCGGCCTCTACGGCAGCGCCGGCACGCCGACCCTCGGGGCCGTGGCGGCGATCAACAATGCCGGACCGCGCCGGATCAACGCCGGGGCGGCCCGGGACAGCCTGATCGGCGTGCGGTTCATCAACGGGCGCGGCGAGGCGATCAAGTCGGGCGGCCGGGTGATGAAGAACGTCACCGGGCTCGACCTCGTGAAGCTCATGGCTGGCGCCCACGGCACGCTCGGGCTCCTCACCGAGGTCACCTTCAAGGTCCTGCCGGCCTGCGAGCGGGTCGCCACCCTGGTCTTCCCCAACCTGGACGACGCCCGGGCGGTCACGGCCCTGTCGGAGGCCCTGGGCTCGCCCTTCGAGCTCACCGGCGCGGCCCACCTGCCGGCCGGGATCGGCGCCCCGCAGGCGCGGACGCTGATGCGCCTCGAGGGCTTCTCCGACTCCATCGACTACCGGACGGGCGAGCTGCGCCGCCTGCTGAAGCGCTACGGCCAGCCCGAGATCGTGGACGGCGAGGCCGCCGCCGCCCTCTGGCGGTCGGTGCGCGACGCCGCGCCGCTGGCCGAGCCCCGGGACGCCGCCCTCTGGCGGATCTCCACGGCGCCGACCCACGGCCCGGCCCTGGCGGCGGCGATCGCGGCGGAGCGCGACGCGCGCTGGTTCTTCGACTGGGGCGGCGGCCTGATCTGGCTCGCCACCGGCTCGGAGGGCGATGCCGGCGCCGGGACGGTGCGCCGGGCGGTTCAGGCCCAGGGCGGCCACGCCACGCTGGTGCGTGCCCCCGACGCCGTGCGCGCCGCCGTGCCGGTGTTCCAGCCGCTGGCCGAGCCGCTGATGCGGCTCACCGCGGGCATCAAGGCGGCGCACGATCCGGCCGGGGTGCTCAACCCGGGCCGGATGTACGCCGGACTGTAAGCTTCAGATTCCGCCCCTCCCCGATCGCGGGGAGGCGAGGCGCCGAGGATGTGACCCGTGCAGACCAACTTCGCCCCCGCTCAGCTCGCCGACCCCGCCATGGCGGCCTCGGAGAAAATCCTGCGGACCTGCGTGCATTGCGGCTTCTGCACGGCGACCTGCCCGACCTACCTGCTGCTCGGCGACGAGCTCGATTCCCCGCGCGGGCGGATCTATCTGATCAAGGACATGCTGGAGGGCGGCAAGCCGGCCTCGCAGGAGGTGGTCAAGCATGTCGACCGCTGCCTCTCCTGCCTGTCCTGCATGACCACCTGCCCGTCGGGGGTGCATTACATGCACCTCGTCGATCATGCCCGCGCGCATATCGAGAAGACCTACGCGCGGCCGACGGGCGACCGGTTTCTGCGCGCCCTGCTTGCCCAGGTCCTGCCCTACCCGAACCGCTTCCGCCTCGCGCTGGTCGCCGCCAAGCTCGGCGTGCCGTTCCGCGGGCTGGTCGGCCGCCTGCCGCGCGTGGGCAACCGCCTCGCCGCCATGCTCGACCTCGCTCCGGCCGAGATGCCGCCCCGTGAGCCGACGAACCGGCCGGGCCGGTTCGCGCCGGCGAACGGACAGGCCGCCAAGCGCGTCGCGCTGCTGCGCGGCTGCGCCCAGAGTGTGCTGCGGCCGGACTTCAACGCGGCGGCGATCCGGCTGCTCAACCGCCACGGGATCGAGGTGGTGCACGCCAACGAGGGCTGCTGCGGGGCGCTGACCCACCACATGGGCAAGGAGCATTCGGCCCACGCCCACGCCAAGCAGACGATCGACGCCTGGGATGCCGAGATTGCCAAGGGCCTCGACGCGATCTTGGTGACGGCGTCCGGCTGCGGCACGACGATCAAGGATTACGGCTTCATGTTCCGCGACGACCCGGCCTATGCCGAGAAGGCGCGGCGGGTCTCCGCGCTCGCCAAGGACGTCACCGAGTACGTGGCACAGCTCGACCTGAAGACAACCACGGACGCGAGCGACCTCGTGGTGGCCTACCACTCGGCCTGCTCGATGCAGCATGGACAGGGCATCCGGACGGAGCCCAAGGCCCTGCTCAAGCGCGCCGGCTTCACCGTGAAGGACGTGCCGGAGGGGCATATCTGCTGCGGCTCGGCGGGGACCTACAACATCCTGCAGCCGGAGCTCGCCGCGAAGCTGCGCGCCCGCAAGGTCGCCAATATCGAGCGCGTGCGCCCCGACGTGATCGCCACCGGCAATATCGGCTGCGCCACCCAGATCGGGAAGGGCACCGGCATCCCGATCGTCCACACGGTGGAGCTGCTCGACTGGGCGACCGGCGGTCCGAAGCCGCGAGTTCTGGATCGCAGGGATCTTTGAGGAAACCGTTCTTCTGTGCCCCCGGCGTTCCGGGGCGCACAGGAGACGCGACTTCACAGCGCCTGCGCTTCCCGGGGACGCACCTCCACGCGCGTCCAAGCCTCCTCAGGCTGCTTTGACGGAACGCAGAAAATCCGAGATCGATGTGCCCAGTTGGCTAGAGCGCTCCAGCACGTCTCGGGAGGCGTTCAGGACGTCCTCCGCCGCCCGTTCCGTCTCATTGGCTCCGTGTCGCACATCGAAAATATTCTGCGACACCGTCTTAGAGCCGTCGGCCGCCTCGCAGACACTGCGCGCGATCTCGCCTGTCGCTGCTCCCTGTTCCTGCATCGCGCGCCTGATGCTCGAGGCCATATCGCTGAGGGTCATGATCGCCTCCCCGATCTCGGCGATCCCACCTACGGTCGAATGGGTCGCTTGCCGGATCTCATCGACTTGTATCGCGATCTCCTCGGTAGCCCGCGTGGTCTGAGCCGCGAGGCCCTTCACCTCTGCAGCAACGATCGCAAAGCCCCGGCCAGCCTCCCCGGCCCGAGCCGCCTCGATGGTGGCGTTCAGGGCCAGGAGATTGGTTTGGGCCGCTAGAGCGTTGATCATCCCGACCACAGCGCCGATCCTGTCCGCGGCCTTCGAAAGCGTCTGGACCCGAGCGTCGGTCTGCGTGGCCTTCTCCGACGCCTCGCGCGCCATTTCCTCCGATCGCGCGGCCCTGGCGGACAGTTCCGCCACGCTCGCGGTCAGCTCCTCCGTCGCGGCAGCGACGGTCTCGACGTTGCCCGAAGTTTGCTCGGCTGCACCGGCGACCTCGATCGACCGGCGGTTCGTCCGGTCGGCCACCACCGCCATAGCTCGAGCGATGGCATCCATCGCCGTCGCCGCAGCGGATAAGCCGGCGAGGACACCCGAGGCGTCTCGGTCGAACGCGGCAACCAAGTGATCGATGTGTTGCGTCCGGGACTGGCTTGACGCCGCGGCTTCGATCGCCACGTGGATATCGACGAGAGACCCGCAAGCGCGGACGGCCTTGCCAGTCGCATTATGCACGACTCCACCGGTGGCGCGGAACCAGCGATAGTCACCATTGCGAAGTTTCAGCCGGTAGTTGATGTCGTACGCGCCCTTGTTCTCGATATTGGTCAGCGCCGCGCCGAACGCCTCGAAGACTCTGGCGGCATCGTCCGGGTGCAACCGATCGGACCATGAATGTACGACGTCGGGGAAATCACTCTTCGCGGCAAATCCGACGAGACGACGAAACTCTTCGGACCAGGTCCAGCGGCTCTTGGGGTGCATCGGATCGCCGTCGTGAAGAATGGCATCCCAAAGGCCGATGCCCGCATGGCGGCCAAGCACATCCAACAACTCATCACTCGTGGAGCGTCTTCTAAACATGTTTATTTCCCCATGGAGCATCGCCTTATAGTTGGCCGAATTTCTTAATAAATATACGCATCGTTTGCGTTTCATCGGAAATACGTCGATCTAATCTGTTTTCCTAAGCCCTACGTTGCCGTCATGAAGGCTAGATCCGAGAAGCGAGCATTGTGGGACACCTTTGTCATCATGCCGCGGTGAAGAACCCCGAGGCTGCTTCGGCCGCAAATGGCGTGTGGCTCTGAATGAAGTTCAATGCCGAGGCCGCTGGCAGTGGCTGACCGTACAGAAAGCCCTGAACCTCGGTGCAGCGTTCCTGCCGCACGCGGACGAGCTGTTCCTCGGTCTCCACGCCTTCGGCCGTGATGGAGGTGCCCAACTGCCCTCCGATGCTCACGATTGCCCGAACGATCGTCGCGGTGAAATTGCGGCCAGCGAATCTCGTCAAACGGCTCCCCGTCCCGCAGCTCGTCGGGGGAAGGACCCAGCAGCTCGCGGGCGCGGCGGTTCTGTAAAAGAACCCGATTGTTCGGACACAGCATAAGTATGCCCTGGTCCATGTTCTCCAGAACCGCATGCACGAATGCGGTACTCCCGTGGACCGGCGGCCGGTCCATCGGCGCGGGACCGGCTATGTCACTGCCTTCTCCGAAAGGCGCGAGACTTGTTCCTGAAGCTTCGCGCTCGCACAGTTCGGCCCTGAACCGGCCATATGGCGTTCTCGATGCCGGGTGCGCGTTGACAGACCCGTCCTCGAACTCGGCGTCTTGAGTGAGGAGCCCACTGCCGCTGCAATCCGGAAGTTCGCGACCGGCTGCCGACCGGCGGCGTCGCAATGTTACTTCAGGGCCGTAGGCAATCACTGCGGAGCCAAAGCGACCGCCAGCAATCAGTCGCACGCCCACGACCAGCGCATGGACGAGTTTGGTCGCGAAGTGGTGGAGGTAAGTGAATCGCACGCCGGATCCGCCGGCATCCCGTTCGTGCGGGATCGCGCTACGACAGGCCACCTCCTTGTCAAGGCAAGCCACTGCGGCTTTCTCCCGTGTGCGTATCATAACGCATCGCGTAGCCCTTCTCGAACGTAGGGCCCCTCAGTCCTCTGACGGCTTCACGCTTACAGAGAAATATTACGAAATCATTATGCGTCTACCGTAAATCGGCGTATTTGCCGAGTATCTTCAGCCTTCATCGCAGCATAAGTGACCACGAGCAAGACATTGATCGCCGCGAAAGCCGGAACTCGCAGTGGTGAGAGCTCAGGCTTCCGAGATAGATCTTCACCAGACGTCGCAGGACGGCGCTCAATGAGGGGTTGAACGAGGTACTCGACCATTCTGCTACACTAGGGATCTGTGAAGCCGCACAATCCCAGCTCACCAGCGCGGCGCCTTTGATCAATCACGTTATGCGCAGGATCAAAAACCCCGAGGGATCGCTCAGGGCGCGCGTGTGACCCAGTCTGTGACCGCGCTGGGCTATGGCACGCGCCGGGCGGAGGTGTCTTTCAGATTACCGGCACCATTTTCCAGAAGTAGACTCTTTCGGCGCCGCCTCGCAGGAATGGCGCTTCGGACCAGCGGTCCGCCTAGCATGATTGAGGACCGACGCCGATACGGGCGTCACAATTCTGCGACATCCGCCGCCTCAACCTAATCAGCGAGCCTCGAATAGATCCCAATCCGGAAAGAACTGCCGCAATTTGAAAGCCGAGATCGCGGGGCTCGTGTAGAACCTGAGCGATACGTCGGCGGCATTGGTGCCGACGTTCGCGACCTGTCCGTCAAGCGACAGGCGGATCTTGGAGCGGAACGCCGCACGTGAAACATCTCGATCCTCTTTGTAGCCGGTACGCCCAGTGCGGCTCGCTCGCAATCCCGCGGCCGGGAGCCGGCGCGTCAGGAACAGCACTGCCGGCGTTGCCTCACCTGATGCAGGACGGAGCAGCCTTATGGTCAGGCCATCGTGCTCCTCAGCCTCGTCCGTAATACGCAGCCATTCGGCTTCGGAACACGAACGGCGATGAGATCGGCAGCGCGCCGGCCGCATCAGCTCCGCGCCGCATGCGGCCGTCGACGGGCAACGTCCCCAAACCGCCTAGAGCCACACATATCAAAGGTTGCAGGCTCCCGCGCCACCTCGCTTACTCCCTTGTAACCTCTGATTGTGTACGCCCACCAGCCGACGCCGTCTGCCGTGCCGGCGTAGGACGCTCACAACCCCAACGGACAACGCTCATGGCGCGGACCGTCCTTGATCTCTCTGCCTTCGCCGCGCGGCTGGACAGTCGATCGCGCGCCGCGCCACCGCGCGTCTCGAGACCGCCGACCCGGCGCCATCTAGCCCAGCCCCTCGAGCACTTCGCAACGATGGCGGTCGGCTGTGGCATTTAGGGTCGCCGCGCGGACGATACTCGAACTCGGCGCCGAGCTGATCAGCTCGGACGCGACAGCGCTCTATGAACTCATCAAGAATGCGTACGACGCCCGCTCGAAGCGCGCGACAATCGCGATCACGACGGTGTTCAAATACAGCCATCTGCGCGACACGCTGAAGCGTATCGAGCAAGCACAAAAGACGGTGGCGACGCAGGGCGCTGATGCCGACGTCCTCGCGGACCGCATCTTAAAGGACGTTCTCTCGAAGATCGACGAGAGCGCACCTGAGCACATGCGAAGGCGCGAGAGCGCCCGACGCGCAGGCCGACCCCGTCGAGATGGCCACGTCGCCGAGCGCCAACACGAGTGCGTCGGCCTCGACGCCGGGAAGGCTGACATTCAGGTTTCCGGGCAGACGCTGGTCGAGGGTACCATTGACGGTCAGTTCGGGTATCGCGTGGCGTAAACGTTTCAACAGGGCATCGCGCAGATGGCCCAGTCGTCGGGCCTCGGCGGCCATCTCCTGGGCCGCGATGCGGCAGGCTTCACCGAGCCCAACGCAGAGCGCGAGCGGCAACGTCCCCGGCCGTAGGCCGCGCTCCTGTCCGCCCCCGAAAATGACAGGTCTGAGGCGCCTGCGAGCGCCCGCGCTGCAGTAGAGGGCGCCTATGCCCTGCGGACCGTACAGCTTGTGGCCGGATAGGCTGAGCAGATCGATACCGGTCGCCCGGACGTCGAGCGGCACCTTGCCGACAGCTTGAGCCGCATCCGTGTGGAAAAAACAGCCATGAAGGTGACAGAGCGCGGCCAGATCCGAGAGAGGCTGCAGTGTCCCGACCTCGTTGTTCGCCGCCATCACCGAGGTGACGATCGCACCGCAGGCAAGCCTATCCTCGACCACATCGAGGTCGATCAAACCGTCCGCGTCGACTGGGAGTTCGAGAGCCTTGACCCCCTCCGCCTGAAGCGCATGGGCCGTTTCCCGCACGCAGCTGTGCTCAATTGCGCTGTACAGAAGGCGGGGGACAGGCCTGCCCTTCGCGGCCTTCTCCCGCGGCTCGAACAATCCGCGCAGTGCCAGGTTGCAGGCCTCTGTCGCACCCGCGGTGAAGATGATGTCCTCCGGCTCTGCTCCGATCAACTGCGCCACCTGCCAGCGCGCCTTCTCGACCGCAACGCGGGACATTTCCGCACGCGCGTATCCTATGGAGTGAGGGTTGCCGAACTGCGCGCCATAGTAGGGCAGCATGGCTTCCAACACGCGACCGTCCAGCGGGGTCGTAGCATGATGGTCCAGAAACACGCCCTGCTCGAGGACGGCAGAGGGGGCACCCTGGACGAGGTCAGGCATCTGGCTTTCTGAGCGGCTCGAAAAATCGCTACCTATCACCGGAAGCTTTCCCTTCCTACGGGAAGGGGCTTCCAGGATCGTTGCGTCGGCCCTATCGGAAGGCGGTAGCACAGCTTCAAGCATGCGATTCGAGGCGGTGCAACGTTCCAGCTTTCCTGGTCACGATGCATTGAGGCGGGGCTCAACTGCGGTTCGCTGAGCAGTGGAGCCGCCAACTCGACCAAGTTCGGACCGCATCGCGCCATTCTCGCTCCTGGCGGCCCTACACCGCTCGCCGCCGAAGTAGAGACCAGTTCGGTGCATGCGTGCGCGTCACGACATGGCCTGAGAGCGAGATCCGATCGCGACCGAACGGGACGCGGCTCTAGTCGCATCGCGGTGTCGTGCGCAGAGCGCGCTTCGGCGGCCGCTGGTTCAGAGCGCGAGGCGCTCCCGGACACGCAGAACTGGAGACTTGAGAGTCCAAGCACCGTTCGCAGGTCGCGCAGGCCCCGCACACAAACACACGCGTAGTCCGGGTTCTCGAGAGGCGAAGAGCACCCCGTAACGGGATTGCCGTTGCCGGGTGCCGGTCATCAGAGCTCCGGACGTCATGCCGGACAGACCACACCATTCGCTAGTGCAGTGACGCGGACAGAGGATTCACGCGTCCGATGAGACGTGCGAGTCTGGGCCATGGCTCAGACGGTCTGTGTGCTTCTCGATGCGAGCGATGCGGCACGACTGGTTGCGATCGCCAGCGA
>Ga0207953_10060_pt1 | contig 73009 bp, 74 predicted proteins | sample AntDryMetagUQ313_FD_188091 | JGI IMG/M metagenome (GOLD analysis project Ga0207953, IMG submission 188091) | Polar desert microbial communities from Antarctic Dry Valleys - UQ313 (SPAdes) | ecosystem: Environmental > Terrestrial > Soil > Desert | place: Antarctic Dry Valleys | collected 2008-12-31
CCATCGGCGCGGCCTTGTCGGAGCCGCGCGACGCCATCGAGGACATCATCGAGCCCTACCTGATCCAGCGCGGCTTCGTGCAGCGCACGCCCCGCGGCCGCGTCCTCACACGACACGCGTACCGGCATCTCGGCCTGCCGGAGCCCGAGGCGGCCGCGGTCGCGGCCTGAGCGCCGGCCGAATTGCCGGACCCCGCGGCCGGCCCTAGCTTCCCTCCGCACGGCGGAGGCGCCCGCGATGATCGATCTGTACGCCTGGAACACCCCCAACGGCCGGAAGATCAGCGTGGCGCTGGAGGAGATGGCGCTGCCCTACCGGGTCATCCCGGTCGACATCACCCAGGGCGCGCAGCACGCGCCGGACTTCCTGGCGATCAGCCCGAACAACCGCATCCCCGCCATCGTCGATCCGGACGGGCCGGACGGGTCGCCGATCCCGGTCTTCGAGTCCGGCGCGATCCTGCTCTACCTCGCCGAGAAGACCGGCCGCTTCCTGCCCGAGGACCGGCGGCAGCGCGTCGCCGCCCTGGAATGGCTGATGTGGCAGATGGGCGGCTTCGGGCCCATGCCCGGCCAGGTTCACCACTTCCTGACCGTCGCCGAGGCCGACCGCGCCTACGGGCTCGCCCGCTACAGCACGGAGACGCACCGGCTCTACGGCGTGCTGGACCGGCGCCTCGCGCAGGTCGCGTACGTCGCGGGACCGCTCTCGGTGGCGGATTTCGCGATCCTCGGCTGGGCGTGGCGCCACGAGCGCCATCAGGTCGACCTCGCCGACTACCCGCAGGTCCGGCGCTGGTACGACCGGATGATGGCGCGCCCCGCCGTGCAGCGGGGCTTCGCCGTCGCGCTGAGCTGAGGCGGGGCGTCCCTGGTCCGGCGCTTGCGACGCGGAGGTCCACCGTTCGGGGAGTGACGATGAGGCGACGCACCTTCCTCGCCGCCGGGGCCGCGGCCCTGGCGGCCCCGGCCGTCGGGCGGGCGCAGGGCGCCCGGGTCCTGCGCATGGTCCCCCAGGCGAACGTCACCTCGATCGATCCGATCTGGACGACCGCGATCGTCACCCGCAACCACGCCTACGTGATCTACGACACGCTGTTCGGCCTCGACGCCGAGCTGCGGCCGCGGCCGCAGATGGCGGCCGGCCTCAAGGTCGAGCAGGACGGGCGCCGGGTGACGATCCCCCTGCGCGCGGGCCTGCGCTTCCACGACGGCACGCCGGTCCTGGCGCGGGACTGCGTCGCCAGCATCCGGCGCTGGGCGGCGCGCAACGGCTTCGGCCAGACCCTGATGGCCGCCACCGACGAACTCGCCCACGACGGCGACACCGATATCGTGTTCCGCCTGAAGGCGCCGTTCCCGCTCCTGCCCCAGGCGCTGGCGAGCGTCAGCCAGCCGGCCTTCGTCATGCCCGAGCGGATCGCCCAAACCGATCCGTTCAAGCAGATCACCGACGCCACCGGCTCCGGGCCGTTCCGCTGGAAGGCCGACGAGTTCAACTCGGGCAGCCTGATGGTCTACGAGCGCCACCCCGGTTACGTGCCGGCGCCCGGGACGCCGAGCCTGACGGCGGGCGGCAAGGTCGCCCATTTCGACCGGATCGAGTGGCGGATCATCGCCGACGGCGCCACCGCGGCGGCGGCCCTGCAGAACGGCGAGATCGACTGGTACGAGCAGCCGCCGCCCGAGCTCCAGCAGCTGCTCGCCCGCAACCGCGACATCGTGGTGGAGGGCCTCGACCGGCTCACCAACCCGGCGATCCTGCGGATGAACCACCTGCAGCCACCCTTCGACGACGTCGCGGTGCGCCGGGCGGTGCTGCCGGCGATCGTCCAGAGCGACTTCATGGCGGCGATCGTCGGCGACGATCCGGCCACCTACGACGACCGCTGCGGGATCTTCACGCCGGGCACGCCGATGGCGAGCCAGGCCGGCCTGGAGGCGCTGACCGGGCCGCGCAGCCTGGAGGCGGCCCGGGCGGCGCTCAAGGCCTCGGGCTACGACGGGGCGAAGATCCGGCTGATCGGCCCCACCGACATCCTGGCGCCGTCGGCGCTGACCCAGGTCGCGGCCGACCTGCTCCCCCGGATCGGCTTCAACGTCGACCTGGCCCTGAGCGACTGGGGCACGGTGATCCAGCGGCGCGTCTCGCGCGAGCCCGTCGAGAAGGGCGGCTGGTCGGTGCTGCTCACGACCTTCTCGTCCTTCGACAACGCCGACCCCGCCGCCCTCCAGCCGCTCCGGGCCAACGGGCCGAACGCGTGGTTCGGCTGGCCGTCGGTGCCGCGGCTGGAGGCGCTGCGGACCGCGTGGTTCGCGGCCTCTGACGCGGAGGCGCGCCGGGCGATCTGCGCCGACATGCAGCGGATCGCCCTTGAGGAGGTCGTGTTCGTGCCGGTCGGCTCCTACCGCTCGATGACGTCCTACCGGCGCGACCTGACGGGCCGCCTCCCGGGCTTCCCGATCCTCTGGAACCTCCGGCGCGCCTGAGGGCGCGGCTCCGCCGCGCGCCGGGGCCGCCTCAGGCCCTCCGGCGCACCGTGCCGGCCTCTGCCTCTGCTTCCGCCGCGCCCTCGCGCTCCAGCCGCTCCAGCAGGTCGCCGAGGGGCATCGGGCGGCCGATGTGGTAGCCCTGGGCGTAGCGGCTGCCGTGCCGCCGCGCCACGTCCAGCTGGGCCTGCGTCTCGATTCCCTCGACGATCCCGTCGAGGCCGAGGTTGCGGCACAGGTCCAGGATCGCGGAGACGAGGCTGCAGCCCCGGTCCGTGTCGATGTCGGCCATGAAGCCGCGGTCGATCTTGATCTTGTCCAGGGGCAGGCGGTGGACGTAGCCCAGGCTGGAATAGCCGGTCCCGAAATCGTCCAGGGCGATCTTGATGCCGAGGCTGCGCAGGGTGGTGATGGCCGCCTTGGCGTGATCGAAGTCGCGCATCAGGGCGGTCTCGGTCAGTTCGAGCGTCAGGCGGCGCGGGTCGAGGCCGCTGCCCCGTACCGCCGCCAGGATCGCCAGGACGGTCTCCGGCGAGGCGAGGTCGTGGGCGGAGAGGTTGAAGGACAGGCCGGTCCCGGGCGGCAGCCGCGCGCCGTCGGCGAGCGCCTTGCGCAGGAGCAGGAGCGTCACCGTGTGGATCATGCCGCAGCGCTCGGCGGCCGCGATGAACCGGTCCGGCGCGACGCGGCCCAGCGTCGGGCTCGTCCAGCGCGCCAGACCCTCCACGAAGGCGGTCCGGCCCGTCTCGAGGTCGAGGACCGGCTGGTAGTGCAGCACCATCTCGGCGGCGAGATCCGCCGTCCGCAGGGCCGTCTCCACCGCCTGCTCGGCGCGGATCGCGTCCTTGTGCTCCTGCGAGAACAGGGTCGTCGCGCCGCGGCGCTGCTCCTTGGAGTGGTAGAGCGCGTAGTCGGCGCGGTCGAACAGGGCGTCGGCGTCGTGCGAGATCCGGCAGGGCAGGGCGAGCCCGCCCGAGCAGCCCGTGACGACCCGGATGTCGCCGATCTGGATCGGCTGCTGCAGCGCCGTGCAGACGCCGTCGCAGAAGGCGAGCGCCGCCGCGGCCGAATCCGGCGCGCGCAGCAGCACGCCGAACTCGTCGCCCCCCAGCCTCGTCACCACCGCGTCGGCGCCCGCGAAGCCCGCGAGGCGCCGGCCGGCCTCCGCCAGGACCCGGTCGCCGACATTGTGCCCGTAGGTGTCGTTGATCGGCTTGAAGCGGTCGAGGTCGAAGATCGCCAGGGCGAAGGGTGTCTCCGTTCCCGCGGACGACCGGATCGCCTCGTCGAGCTTCTGGAAGAAGTAGCGCCGGTTGGGCAGGCCGGTCAGGCTGTCCGTCTGGGCGAGGCGCGCGTTCTCCTCCGAGAGCCGGCTCGCCACGGCCTGGGACGCGACGAGGTCGACGAAGGCCCGGTAGTTGGTGTTGAGGATGCGGACCATCACCGCCGTGACGAAGGCCGTGTTGGCGGCGATGGCCAGGAAGACGTCGTTCCCGCTGGTCACGCAGCAGAACAGGAACACGCTCATGACGATGCCGGTCACCAGGAAGGCCGCGACCGGCAGGTGCGTCAGGCAGAAGATGCAGGCGATCACCGTGACGGCCACGAAGATCGCCACGTGGCCCTGCTCGTAGGGGCCGCCGTACCGGTTCAGGACCATCGCCCAGATCACGAAGGCGACCGAGAAGAAGGCCGTGAGCACCGTGGTCAGCCGCAGGTGACGGGACGCCCGCGCTTCGCCGAACGTCTCGGGCCGCAGCCGCAGCCAGTGCGCCGCCCGCACCACGCACAGCGAGATCACGACGGCCGGGATGCCGAGCGTCAGGAAAGCGGGCGCCAGACCGTAATGCGTCACGGCGAGGGCGCCGGCATTGACCGAGAGCAGGCCGTAGAGGCTCGGGACCTGCTTCTGCAGCTCCGCGAGCTGACGCGTGGCGGTCAGGCCGCGGGCGGATGCGGTCAACGACGCGATCAGTAACGAGAGCAGATGTCTAGGACGGTTCATCGGAGCTGTGGCTGCGCTATTTTCCTATTACTATTTTTGATTGATTAAGGAGACATTTAAGCGACGAAAGAGGAAAATAGTCGTCCGGGGCCTGGCCGCGCGCTCTCGGGACCCCTTTATCGGCGATCTTCAGAAGACGTGATGGCGATCGATCGGAGTTTCGGCGACATCTGCCCTGTCTTGACTGAGTGGCGCCGTGAATTTTATTGACTCAGTTGCTGGGGCTTGATTTCAGATCTTCATCGGCTGGTCCCGCGCCGGCCCGGCAGGCCCGACCCGATGCCACGCCGGGTCTCGCCCGTGCCCGGACTCCCGGCGGGCCGCCAGGACTGGCTGCCTGCCCGTCGATTGCCCGCGCGGCGCATCCCGGCGATGATCGCCGCCGCGACGCGGCCGAGGCCGGGAGGTTGGGGAGAGACCGATGAGAACCCGTGACCGGGCCGCCCGCCTGGCGATCCTCCTCGGCGGCCTGTCCATGGCCGCCGGGCCCGGGCGGGCCGAGACGATCGACGTGACCTTCGCCTGTTCGAACGGACAGGCGCTGGCCGTCACGTTCGTGAACGCGGCGGGGCCCGACAAGGCGGTGGTCCGGCCGGCGAACGGCGCCGCCGTCACCCTGCCCGTGCAGATGAGCGGTTCGGGATACCGCTACGCCGACGCCACGCACGAACTCCGGGGCAAGGGGCGGTCGGTCACGTGGACCGACGGGTCCGGCAAGCCCGTCACCTGCACCGACCCCACCCCGGCCGACGCCAAGCCGCGCTAGAACGTCCGGAGCCGGGCAGGGGGTGGGCCCTGAGACCGGCCCCGAGATCGGCCCTGAGATCTTCGCCGAACTCCGCTCCGGGAGCGGTTCCGGACGCGGATGCCTCCTTTCCGGCCACGACTCTTGTGCCGGCCCGGCCGGGGCCTGATGTTGGCCGCCGGCGAAGCGGAGCGGTGGTCCATGGCTGTCGTGCGGCGGATCGGCCTCGTGGTCTGTCCCGATTTCGATTTCATGGCCCTGGCGGTGACCTCGCCGTTCGTGCTGGCCAACAAGTACGCGGGGGCGACACTCTACGACGTCCGCGTGCTCGCCGAGCAGGGCGGCCGGGTCCGCGCGGGCCTGGGCCCCGACATCGCCACCGAGCCCCTGGGCGCGCCGGACGCCTTCGACACGATCCTGGTCGCGGCCGGGATCGGGCTCCCGGAGACCACGCCGGGCCTCGCCGGCTACCTCCGGGTGGCGGCCCGGGCGACCCGGCGGGTCGCGGGGCTGTGCCTGGGCGCGTTCGTCCTGGCCGATGCCGGCCTGCTCGACGGGCGCCGCGCCACGACCCACTGGCACTTCGCGGCGCAGTTCCGCGAGCGCTATCCCGCGGCCCGGCTGGACATCGACAAGATCTACATCGCCGACGACAACATCTGGACCTCGGCCGGCATGTCGGCGGCGATCGACCTCGCGGTGGGCATGGTGGAGCGCGACCACGGCCGCGACCTCGCCCACCGCGTCGCCCATGGCCTGGTGATGGAGCGCCGCCGGGCCGGCGGCCAGGCGCAGCACTCGGCGCTGCTCGAGGTGGATGCGCGCACGGACCGGATCCAGAGCGTCCTCGCCCACGCCCGCCGCAACCTGCGGCGGCCGCTCACCACCGAGGACCTCGCCGCCGTGGCCTGCCTCAGCCCGCGCCAGTTCACCCGGCTATTCCGGGCCGAGACCGGCGTCTCGCCCGCCAAGGCCATCGAGACGATCCGCGTCGAGGCCGCGAAGCTGATGCTGGAGGAGAGCCGCCTGCCCATCGAGGAGATCGCCCAGGAGGCGGGCTTCGCCAACCGCGAGCGGATGCGCCGCGCGTTCCTCCGGGTCCACGGCGCGGTGCCGCGGACGATCCGCCGGGCGGCCGGGCCGCTCGCGGTCGCCTGATCGCGCGGACATGGCCGGAAACGTGGCTTTTTTGACGTAGGCCGATCCCGGGGGGCGACCGTAAGCATGGCCGGGGGCTCAGCCGATCCTCGGAGAAACGCGGCCATGGTGAACCTGACGATCAATGGCCAGCCGCGCGCGGTCGAGGCCGAGCCCGACACGCCGCTCCTCTTCGTCCTGCGCGACACACTCGGGATGACCGGCACCAAGTACGGCTGCGGGATCGCTCAGTGCGGGGCCTGCACGGTGCTCCTCGACGGGCAGGCGACGCGCTCCTGCCAGGTGCCGCTGGAGAGCGTCGGCAGCCAGGCCGTCACCACCATCGAGGCGATCGAGCAGGACGCCGTCGGCCGGAAAGTCGTCGAGGCCTGGGTCTCCGTGCAGGTGCCCCAGTGCGGCTACTGCCAGTCGGGCCAGGTCATGGCCGCCACGGCCCTCCTCAAGCAGACGCCCAAGCCCACCGATTCCGAGATCGCCGAGGCGATGACCAACCTGTGCCGGTGCGGGACCTACAACGCCATCGCCGCCGCCGTGCGGCAGGCCGCCGCCTGAGGAGGCCGCCATGGACCAGCTCCTGGATTCCGCCCGTCACGGCGCGACCCTCGTCGATCCCGTCCCCGACGCCCCGGCCCGCCGGCCTTCCCCCTCCCGCCGCGGTGTCCTCGCGGCGGCCGGCGGCGCCCTGGTGCTGAGCGCCGTCGTGCCTCTCCGCGCCGCCCGGGCGGAGGCGCAGGGCCCCGCAGAGGGTGCGGGCGCCCTCGCGCCCAAGCCCGGCACCCGGGTCGCCGCCTTCCTGGAGATCCACCCGGACGGGACCATCAGGCTGCTGAGCCCCTTCGTGGAGGGCGGTCAGGGCATCGCCACCGGCCTGGCGCAGATCGTCGGCGAGGAACTCGACGTGCCGCCGTCCCGCTTCGCGGTGGAATGCGCGCCGCCCGGTCCCGACTACGCCGTCGTGAACGGCATCCGCATGACCGGCGGCAGCTTCTCGACCCGGTCGAGCTACGACGTCATGCGGCGTCTCGGCGCCACCGCCCGGGACCTGATGATCCGCGCCGCCGCGGCCCGGCTCAAGGTTCAGGAGGGCGAACTCACCACCCGCGACGGGGTCGTCCTGCACCCGGCATCGGGCACGGCGCTCCCCTACGGCGCCCTGGCGGCCGACGCGCTGGCGCTGAAGCCGAACGAGGGCGTCGCCCTGCGCGACCCCCGGACCTTCCGCTACATCCGCAGGTCGGTCCCGCGGATCGACGCGCGGGACAAGTCGACCGGCCGGGCGATCTACGCGATCGACCAGAAGGTCGACGGCATGCTCTACGCCGCCGTGCAGCACGCGCCGCGGCTCGGGACCGAGCCGGAGAGCCTGAAGAACGAGGCCGAGATCGGGGCGATGCCGGGCGTGCACGCCGTGCACCGCCTGCCGGGGGCCGTGGCGGTCACGGCCGACAGCTGGTGGCGCGCCCGCAAGGCCGTCGAGGCGCTGCAGGTGGACTGGTCCGCCGGCAAGGCCAGCGGCCTCGACACGGTGGCGGCCGATTTCTCCTCCGCCGGCATGCTCGCGGCGCTGAAGGCCTCGGCCGATCCGGGCCACGTCGCCGAGGCGGAGGGCGACGTGGCGGGCGCCTTCGCCAGCGCCGCCAAGGTGGTCGAGGCGGATTACGAGGCACCCTACCTCGCCCACGCCCAGCTCGAGCCGCCCTCGGCGATCGCGCGGTTCAACGGCGACGGCACCCTCGACGTCTGGCTGCCGAACCAGATGCCGGAGGTGTTCCAGGCGGTGTCGGCCAAGGTCGCGGGGCTGGAGCCGGCCCAGGTCCGCATCCACTCGCCGATGCTCGGCGGCTTCTTCGGCCGGCACTTCACCTACGAGGCCGGCAACCCGTTCCCGCAGGCGATCCTGCTCGCCAAGGCGACCGGGCGGCCCGTGAAGGTGCTGTGGTCGCGCGAGGAGGAGTTCGCCCGCGACGCGGTCCGGCCCCTGAGCTTCAGCCGATTCCGCGCGGCCCTCGACGCGGCGGGCCGGCCGACCGCCGTCACGGTGCGCACGGTCGGCGAGGGGCCGATCGGCCGCTACTTCAGCATGATGATGCGGACGCCGGTCGACCCGTCCGCGGTCGAGGGCATCGTCGAGAAGCCCTACGCGGTGCCGAACCGGCGCATGACCTTCACCAAGGTCGCGCATCCCGTGAACATCGCGTTCTGGCGCTCCGTCGGCCACTCGATGAACGACGCGTTCTACGAGAGCTTCCTCGACGAGGTCGCGCAGGCCGGCGGGCAGGACCCCTTCGCGCTGCGCATGGCGCTCCTCGCGGACAGCGCCCGCCACCGCGCCCTGCTGACGGCGGTGGCCGAGATGTCGGGCGGCTGGCGGCGCGGCCCCTACCGGGCCGGGGGCGGCCAGCGCGCCCGCGGCGTCGCGATGGCCTCGCCCTTCGGGTCGGAGACCGCCACCGTCGCGGAGGTGTCCGTGGAGGGCGGCGAGGCCCGCGTGCACAATCTCTGGATCGCGTTCGATCCGGGCAGCATCGTCAACCCGGCGATCGTCAAGGCGCAGGTCGAGTCGGCGGCCGCTCTCGGCCTGTCCTCGGTCCTGTTCGAGCAGATCGTCTACCGGGACGGCGTGCGCCAGTCGCAGAACTACGACACCTACCCGATCCTGCGCCGGGAGCACATGCCGGCCGTGCACGTGCGCATCGTCGAGAGCGGCGCGCCGATGGGCGGTGTCGGCGAGCCGGGGCTGCCGGGCGTGCCGCCCGCGGTGCTCAACGCCGTCGCGGCGCTGACCGGCCAGCGGATCCGCGCCCTGCCGATGGCCAACACCAAGCTCGGCGCCGCCTGAGCGCCCGACAACTGACCGCGGGACGACCACGATGACACAGGCTCACGGCAAGGCCCTGGTGACGGGCGCGTCCTCGGGGATCGGCGCGGAGTACGCGGCGCAGCTGGCGGCGCGGGGGCACGACCTCGTCCTCGTGGCCCGCGACGCGGCCCGGCTGGAGGCCCTCGCGGCGCGCCTCGGCGGGGAGACAGGCGTGGCGGTCGAGGTTCTGCCCGCCGACCTGACCCGGCCGGCCGACGTCGCCGCGGTCGCCGCGCGCCTCGCCGCCGACGCGGCGCTGCGCCTGCTGGTGAACTGCGCCGGCCTCGGGCCGATGGGGCCGGTCCTCCCCGGGCCGGCGTCGGGCTACGACCCCATGGTCGCCCTCAACGTGACGGCGCTCCAGCACCTGACGCTGGCGGCGGCCCCAGCGTTCGCGGAGCGCGGCGGCGGCACGATCGTGAACGTGTCGTCGGTGGTCGCCCTGCTGCCCGAGCGCTTCAACGCGGTCTACGCGGCCAGCAAGGCCTACGTGCTGGCGCTCACCCAGGGGCTCGCCGCCGAGCTCGCGCCCCGGGGCGTGCGCCTGCAGGCGGTGCTGCCCGGCATCACCCGCACCGAGCTGTTCGCGCGGGCGGGCGCCGATCTCGACCGGATCCCCGCCGCGATGATCATGGAGGCGCGGGATCTCGTGGCCGCGGCCCTCGCGGGGCTCGACGCGGGCGAGCCGGTCACGATCCCGTCCCTGCCCGAGATCGACGACTGGGCAGCCTTCGAGGCCGCCCGCCTGCGCCTCGGCCCGAACCTCTCCCGCAGCGCGCCGGCCGCGCGCTACGGCCTCGGCTGAGCGGCGTCCGGGGCGCGCGGCCCGCCCTGGCCCGGGCGCGCCGGACCCGCTAGGAACCGCCCGTCCCGGAGAGCGAGGCGTCGGCGTCCCGCGGCGGCCCGACTGCGACGCGGAGAACACCCTTGCCTGCGCCCCCGCCCGCGGCCCCGTCGCGCTTCGACGCCGTGCTCCTGGATCTCGACGGCACCCTCGTCGACAGCCTGGCCGATCTCCGGACAGCCCTGAACGAAACCCTGGCGCGGGAGGGCCTGCCGCCAGCCGGTGCCGCCGCGATGCGGGCGATGGTGGGCGACGGCGCGGTGGCGCTGCTGCGGCGCGCCCTGCGGGCCTCGGGCGGCGATCCGGGGCGGGCGCCGGCGCTCTTGCCGGCCTTCCTGGCGGTGTACGAGCCGCTCGCGGCCGCCGGCACGCCCCTGTTCCCCGGCGCCGCCGCGGCGGTCCGCGATCTCCGGGCGGCCGGCTACGCCCTGGCCATCGTCACCAACAAGCCGGCCCGCGCCACCGGCCTGATCCTGGACGCGGTGGGGCTGGCGCCGCTGATCGACACGGTCGTGGGCGGCGACACGCTGCCCGAGCGGAAGCCCGATCCCGCGCCGCTCCGGGAGGCCCTGCGCCGCCTGGGTGTCGCGCCCGGACGGGCCGTCATGGTCGGCGACATGCACCACGACATCGCGGCCGCCCGGGCGGCCGGCACCGCCGCGATCCTGGCCCGCTACGGCTACGGGCGCCCCGAAGACGCCGAAGACGCCGACGCCGTCCTCGACGACATCGGCGGCCTGCGGGCGATGATCGGGGCGCTGCCCGCGGGCCGCGCCCCGGTCTCCTAGCGGTTTCCCGCGAGGTCGAGGCGGGCGGGGGCGCCCGGCGCTCGGGTCTGCCGCTCGAGGACGGCGCTGGCGCTGTCGGCGAGGACGAGCCAGGCGCCGGCCATGAGGGTGACGTCCTTGAGGACGAGGCGGCCCGCGCCCGACAGGTAGGGGAAGCCGTGCTGGGCATCGCCGAGCGCGGCGACCCAGGCCTCGGGGGTGGTGACGAGGAACGACAGGGTCACCACCGGGGTGAGGAAGGCGAGCACCGCCCCGGCCAGGCCCAGCCGCCGCGACACTAAGCCGGCGAGGACGAGCAGGCCGATCAGCAGCTCGACCGTGCCGAGGCCGCGGGAGAACGCGTAGGTGTGGTTGGCCGTCTGCCACGCGCGGGCGGCGAGGTTGAGCTCGCCCTCGTGGGTGAGGTGCTGGGCGTACTGGTCGGGGTGGGCGTAGAAGAACGCCATGACCGGGCTGTTGGCGACGAAGGGCGTGATGCTGTCGGCCTCGTAGGGCGCGAACTTGAGCGCGCCGATCCAGAGGAAGATGACCGCGATGGCGACCCGCATGGCCTGGAGGCCGAGGCGGTTCGAGCCAGGCCCCGAGACGAGGCCGAGGACGCGGCGAACCTGCGTGTTCATGACACGACTCCTTGCTCAATCGGATGGGGGGAGGGGCTACGCCTCGGCGGAGGCCGCGAAGGCGTCGAGCGCGCGGGTCGCGTAGACGACCGCGGCACCGGCACCGAGGCTGGTGGCGACCCCGAGGGCCTCGGCCAGCTCGGCCTCGGTGGCGCCGAGCTTGCGGGCGGCGTCGGTGTGGACCGTGATACAGCCGTCGCAGCGCAGGGAGATCGCCACCGCCACCGCGATCAGCTCGCGGGTCTTGGCGTCGAGCTGGCCGGTCTTCTGGCCTGCGGTGCTGAGGGTGCCGTAGCCCCGCACCGTGTCGGGGCTGAGCTTGGCGAAGTGTCCGACGCCGGCGGTGACCTGCTGGCGGTAGGTGTTCCAATCGATCATGGGCATGACGACCTCCTGCGTGATGACGAGGAAGGTAATCGGGGCCGGCCGCGCCCTCGATGGCCGCGCGGCGCAGGCTGATGACCGCGCGGATCAACCCGCCGGCGGCGCCTCGGCCTGCCGGGCCTGTCCGGGACGGATCCCGTACTTGCGCAGGAACGCCCGGCTGAGGGCGGCCGCGGACTGGTAGCCGACCTCCGCGGCGAGACGGTCCAGCGAGACCGTCTCGGTGCGCAGGCGGTGATGGGCGAGCCCGAGCCGCAGGTCGGTGAGGAATTCCAGCGGGGCGACGCCCGCCGCCGCGCGGAAGGCGCGCACGAGGCTCGCCCGCGACGCGGCGGCCGTCGCGGCCAGCGCGTCGAGCGTCCAGGGATGCACCGGGTCGCGCACCATCGCGAGCACCGCCCGGGCAGTCAGCGGCTGCCCCAGGAGACGCAGCAGCCCCTCGGCCGGGGCCGACGTCTCGAGATGCGCGCGCAGCATCATCATGAACAGCGCGCTCGCGAGGTTCTCGGCGACCGCGACCGACCCGGCGCGGAGGTCGTTCAGCTCCTCGCGGATGCCCGCCAGCAGCGGCGCGAACCGGGTGGCGAGGGGCTCGGCGCCGACGCTCAGGACCAGGAGGTCCGGCAGGGCGGTGACGATCAGGGTCCGGGGCGCCGCCTCGAAAGCCAGGCGGCCGCAGATCAGCTCGACGTCCGGCTCGGCCCCGACGGTGGTCTTGAACCGCAGGTCGTGCGCGTGGCGGACCGCGACGGGCAGGGGCGTCGACGGCGGCGGCCCCGCGCCGTGGAACAGGTGCGCGTCGCCGCGCGGCAGGAGCAGGATGTCCCCGGCCGCGACCTGCAGGGGCGCCCCGCCGGGCCGCCGCAGCGTGGCGCGGCCGCGCGTGACGAGGTGGAAATAGGCCTGCCGCGTCGGCTCCGCCTCGTGCGCGGCGGCCCAGGTGCCGCCGAAGCGGCAGACGTCGTCCAGGTGTGGCCGCACGCGCAGCAGCGGCGCGAGGCCGCTCAGCGGATCGTCGGCCCCGGCGGTCTCCGGCGCGCCCGCGCGGCGCCTGATCGGTCCGGCCATGCTCCCCGTGCTCCGGAATGTCTCCGGGCCCGGCATAAGGGCGCGCGGCGGCCTCGACCAGGGTTGTTCGTCCGTCGCGCGGCGTCAGCCCGCCGCGATGGCCCTCTCGACGAAGGCGGTCACGCCCGCGATGTAGCGCTGGATCGGGATGCCGCGCTTCCGGTGCTTGGCCCGCTTCACGTACCAGTCCTGCAGGAGCGGCTTGATCAGCGCGGCGGTGAGGTCGACGTCGGCGACCGCGAAGACGCCCGCCGCCGCGCCGCGGGCGAGGACCTCGGCGAAGATGCGCTCCGTGGCGGCCTCGCTCTCCGTCGCCATCGTCCGGGCGGGGGCCGGGAACCCCTTCGCCTCCATGAAGGCGAAGACGAACCAGGGCTGCATCGCCTCGGTCAGGCGGATATGGGTCTCGATCAGCCAGCGCAGGTGGGCGGCCGGATCCGCCGCGATCCCCGCCGGGGCCTGCCGCAGGACCGCCTCGGCCGTCTCGGCCACCTCGGTGAGGATCATCACCAGCAGCGTGTTCTTGTTGTCGAAGTACGAGTAGAGCCCGCCCATGCTGAGCCCCGAGGCCCGGGCGAGGTCGCGCAGGCTCGTCTCGTGGAAGCCCTGCCGGCTCGACAGCGTCAGCACCGCCTCGATGATCCGCGCGAGGTTGGCGACGGCGACGTGGTCCTTCCGGACGCTGATCCGGTCCCGGTGCCGCGCCAGGATCCGCGCGCAGATCGCCTCGGTCGCGTAGGCGTCCCTCGCCGGAAGGTTCGCCGGCGGGGCGGCCGGGGGAGCGTCTGCGGGGCTCATCGATCCATCGTCGCTCCGTCGCCGCGCGAGCCCGCCGGGGCCGCGGCCGGGGCCAGCTCCCGCGGTCTAGCCCGTTGCCAGGCACGAATCCAGGCGATAAAAAGCGAGCGCTCGCTCGATTTTCGTCGCCGGCACCGACCCAGGAGGTGGCCCGTGGATTTCACCATCTCCCCGCGCGTCGAGGATTACCGCGCCCGGATCGCGGCCTTCGTGGACGCGCATATCGTGCCGCTGGAGGCGGATCCGGCGGCCTATGACGGTCACGGCAACATCGGTCTCACCGAGCTGGCCCGGCTGCGCGCGCTCGCCCGCGACCAGGGCCTGTGGTGCCTGCAGCTGCGGCCCGAGACCGGCGGCGCCGGGCTCGACAAGGTCGGCATGGCGGTCTGCTACGAGGCCATGAACCGCTCGATCTTCGGGCCGGTCGTGTTCAACTCGGCCGCGCCCGACGACGGCAACATGATGGTGCTGGAGAAGGTCGCGACCCCGGACCAGAAGGCGCGCTGGCTCGCGCCGATCGTGGACGGGCGGGTCCGCTCGGCCTTCGCCATGACCGAGCCGCATCCCGGCGGCGGCTCCGATCCCGGGATGATCCAGACCCGGGCCGAGCGCCGCGGCGACGGCTACGTGGTCACCGGCCGCAAGTGGTACATCACGGGCGCCGAGGAGGCCGAGCACTTCATCCTGATGGCGCGCACCTCCGACGACGCGCGCAAAGGGCTGACCGCCTTCCTGTTCCACCGGGACCAGCCCGGCTGGCGGATCCTGCGCCGCATACCGATCATGGGCCCGGAGGAGCACGGCGGCCATTGCGAGCTGCTGTTCGAGGGCCTGGAGATCCCGGCCGAGAACGTCCTGATGAGAGAGGGCGACGGCCTGAAGCTCACCCAGATCCGCCTCGGGCCGGCGCGGCTGACCCACTGCATGCGCTGGCTCGGCCTGTCGAAGCGCTGCGTCGAGATCGCCCGGGCCTACGCGGCCGAGCGGCACGGCTTCGGGATCCGGCTGGCCGACCGGGAGAGCATCCAGCTGATGCTGGGCGACCTCGCTATGCGGATCGAGATCGGGCGCCTCCTGGTGATGAAGGCCGCCTGGGCCCTCGACCAGGGCAGCTTCGCCCGCAAGGAGGTGTCGATGGCCAAGGTGCACGTGGCCAACCTCCTGCACGCCGCCGCCGACACGGCGATCCAGATCAACGGCGCGCGGGGCTACTCGACCGACACGCCCCTCGAGTGGATCTACCGCTACGCCCGGCAGGCCCGCCTCGTGGACGGGGCCGACGAGGTCCACAAGATGGTCCTCAACCGCAACCTCGAGGCCGAGGGCGACGCCTTCTGGTCGTGGGGCGTCGGGGCCTGAGCGGCGCCGACACCGTCCATCCGCCGCGCGGGGCACGCCGGCAGGCTGATTGAGGCATGGAGGCCGAGAGTATGACCGAGGTCGTGATCACAGGCGCGGTGCGCACCGCCATCGGCACGTTCGGCGGCGCGCTGGCCGGCACGCCCCCCTCCGTCCTCGCCGCCCGCTGCGTCGCGGAGGCGCTGCGCCGCGCCGGGACCGCGCCCGAGGCGGTCGGCCACGTGGTCCTCGGCAACGTCATCCCGACCGAGCCCCGGGACGCCTACATCGCCCGGGTCGCGGCGATGGAGGGTGGCATCCCCGAGGAGGTGCCGGCCATGACGGTCAACCGCCTCTGCGGCAGCGGCCTGCAGGCGGTCGTCTCGGCCGCGCAGTCCATCCTGCTCGGCGACGCCGAGACGGCCCTGGCCGGCGGCGCCGAGAGCATGAGCCGTGCCCCCCACCTCCTGACCACCGGGCGGACCGGGTCGCGCATGGGCGACGCCGTGCTGGTCGACTACATGCTCGGCGCGCTGACCGACCCGTTCGGCAACGGCCACATGGGCGTCACCGCCGAGAACGTGGCCGCGCGCTACGCCGTCCCCCGCGACGTGCAGGACGCCTTCGCGGCCGAGAGCCAGGCCCGCGCCGCGCGGGCGATCCGCGAGGGCCGGTTCCGGGAGCAGATCCTGCCGATCGAGGTCCAGCGCCGGCGCGAGACGGTGGCCTTCGACACCGACGAGCACCCGAAGGCCACGAGCGCCGAGGACCTCGCCAAGCTGCGCCCGGCCTTCTCCAAGACCGGCAGCGTCACGGCCGGCAACGCCTCGGGGCTGAACGACGGCGCCGCGGCCCTCGTCCTGTCGAGCGCCGCGCGGGCGGAGCGCGACGGCGCGACGCCGCTCGCCCGGATCGTCGGCTACGCCCACGCGGGCGTGGACCCGTCCGAGATGGGCATGGGCCCGGTGCCGGCGGTGCGGCGCCTGCTGGAGCGGACCGGCCTGCGGGCCGCGGATTTCGACGTCGTCGAGTCGAACGAGGCCTTCGCGGCGCAGGCCTGCGCGGTCTCCCGCGAACTCGACCTCGACCCCGCGAAGGTCAACCCGAACGGCGGCGCCATCGCCCTCGGCCACCCGATCGGCGCCACGGGGGCGATCATCACCGTGAAGGCCCTCTACGAGCTGGCCCGGACCGGCGGCCGCTACGGGCTCGTGACCATGTGCATCGGCGGCGGCCAGGGGATCGCCATGGCCCTCGAGCGCGTCCCGTGACGCGGCCCTGAGGCACCATGCTGGACGCGGATCAGAGAACGGCGCTCTGCGCCTGGATCGGCCGGACCCTGGAGGCCGGGACGGTCACGCTCGACGACGCGCGGCCGCTGACCGGCGGCTCGATCCAGGAGAACTGGATGCTGTCCTGCCGGGTCGACGGGGCGCCGCGGGGCTTCGTCCTGCGCAAGGACGCGGCCGCCACCATCGCGTCGAGCCGCTCGCGGGCGGAGGAGTTCCGGATCCTGCGCGCCGCCTTCGCGGCCGGCGTGCGGGTGCCGGAGCCGGTCGGCTTCTGCGCGGATCCGGGGGTGGTCGGGGCGCCCTTCGCGCTGATGGGCCTCGTCTCCGGGGTCGGGCTGGGGCCGCGGGTGGTCAAGGACACGAGCCTCGGCGGCGACCGCGCGGCGCTCGCCGAGCAGCTCGGTCGCGAACTCGCCCGGACGCACGGCATCCTGCGGGCGGGCATCCCGGGAGCCGCCCCGGCGGACGACCTCGCCTTCCTCGGCGCGCCCGAGCCGGAGCCGGCCCGGGCCGAGATCCGCGCGCTGCGGGCGAGCCTCGACGGGATCGGCGCCGCGCGCCCGGCCCTCGAATGGGGCCTGCGCTGGGCCGAGCTCCGCGCGCCGCCCTGTCCTGAGCCGGTCCTGGTCCACCGCGACTTCCGCACCGGCAACTACATGGTCGATGCCGAGGGCCTGACGGCGATCCTCGACTGGGAATTCGCCGGCTGGGGCGACCCGGTGCAGGATATCGGCTGGTTCTGCGCCGCCTGCTGGCGGTTCGGCCGGCCCGATCTCGAGGCCGGCGGCATCGCCCCGCGGGCCGCCTTCTACCGCGGCTACGAGGCCGAGAGCGGGCGCGCGATCGACCCGGAGGCGGTGCGCTACTGGGAGGTCATGGCGCATCTGCGCTGGGCGGTGATCGCCCTGGAGCAGGGCCACCGCCACGTCTCCGGTCAGGAGACGTCGCTGGAACTGGCGCTCACCGGCCGGATGGCGCCCGAACTCGAGGCCACGATCCTGCGCGAGACCGCGCCCGAGCGGTGGGGAGCCCGATGAGCGACGCCTTCCCGGACGCGCCCGCCGGCGCCGCCCTCCTGGCGGTCGCCCGTCAGAGCCTCCTGGACGAGGTCGCCCCGGCCCTGTCGGGGCGCCAGCGCTACGTCCTGCTGATGGCCGCCAACGCGATCGGTCTGGTCATGCGGGAGATCGAGCAGGCGGGCGCCGCGACCGGGGCCTGGGAGCGGGCGCTGGACGGCGCCGCATCGGCGTCCGATCTGGTCGCGGCGATCCGCGCCGGCCGCCGCGACGGGGACGCGGCGCTCCACGCCGCGCTCGTCGAGGCCACGCGGATCGCCGCCGGCATCTGGAAGGCCCCGGGCTAGCGATCCCGGGCTCCAGATCCGGGCGTCAGTAGGTGCGGCCGGTGCCCCGGCGCCGGTCGTAGCGGCGCCCGAGATAGGCGATGAGCTTCGGCACGATGAAGGCCGTCAGGAGCTTGCGCAGCATCGGTGGAGCCTCCTCAGCGGGCACGGCGGGCGAGCCAGCCCGCCGCGAAGGCGACGGCGGCCAGACCCAGCAGGGTGTTGGTGCGGTTGGCGTCGGCCGTGCGGATCGCCTGCCGGCCGTAATCCGCGCCGCGGCGGCGCACGGCCCGGGCCCGGTCGCGGCCCTCGTCGATCAGGTGGTCGGCCCGTTTCCGGGCGGCCTCGGCCAGGTGGCGGCCGTCCTCCGCCAGGTCCTCGGCGAGGTCCTCGGCCCGGTCGCGGGCGCGGCCGTAGGCGTACTGGGCCCCGCCGGCCACCTGATTGACGGCGCCGCGCACCTGGCGGGCCGGGTCGCCGGTCAGGCCGCCCAGGGCGGTCTGGGCGCGGCCCTTGAGATGGCGGGACGCGCCGCGGATCTGGTCGCGGTTCATGCAGCTCTCCTGTTCTCGGGGGGATGGAGCCCCGTCTCGGGGCGGCGGCGCCGGCGTGCCGGCGCCGCCGTGTCGGGATCAGTGCTTGCCGGTGACCTTGTCGGCGAGGTTCTTGGCGCCGTCCTTGACGTCGCCGACGGTCTTCTGCGCCTCGCCCTTCAGCTCCTGCGCCTTGCCCTCGGCCACCAGCTTGTCGTTGCCCGTCGCCTTGCCGGCCGCCTGCTTGACGTTGCCCACCGCCTCGTTGGCCAGGCCCTTGATCTTGTCGGTCGTGCTGCTCATCGCGTGCTCTCCTCTCTCTCGGGGTCGTGTCGTGGCTCGGGAGGTCCGGCCGGGCGCCCGCGCCCGCCGGGGTGGACGGCCCCCGCCGGGGCGGGAGCCGAGGGGATCACCGGGCGATCGCTGGACGATCGGCCGACGGTGGGCCGGCGATCAGACGCGCCGGGTCTCGTAGGCGCCCAGCAGGGTCGCGGGCTTGGGCGCGCCCAGCCGGCCGCCGACATACGCCGCCAGCGCACCCAGGATCAGCGCCAGCGCGGCGTAGAACGCGCCCTGCGTGGCCGCCGACTTGGCCGTCACCGCCGCCGCCTCCGCCTTCTGCTTGGCGCTGGCCACCGCCTGGTCGTACTGCTTCTCGTAGTCCTGGATCTGCTGGCGGGCCTGATCGACCGGGATGTTCTGCGCCTTGGCCAGGGCGTCGGCCGCCCGCGCCTCGGCCTGCTGCTTCTGCGACGGGTCGCCGGTGAACAGCGCCTTCACCGCCGCGACCGCCGCGTCCCTGGCCGCCTGCGGGTCCTGCCCGGCGGTCTGCTGCCGGACCTTGTCCTCGATGCCGTCGAGCGGGTTGGCGATCTTCGACAGCGACGGCGCCGCCGCCTGGGCCGCCGTCTGCACCGTGCCGCCCACCAGGCTGCCGGCCCCGCCCAGCGCGCCCGACACCGTGCTGAGCGTGCCGCCGACCAGGCCGCTGGCGGCCGAGGTCAGCAGGTAGAGGACGACCAGCGTCGTCACCGCCCAGGAGACCAGCCCGTGCAGGGCGGCCGCGCCCGGCAGGGTCTTGCCCGAGAGCCGCCCGGCGATGACGCCCCCGGCCAGCGAGGCCACGAGGCCCGAGGCGACGAACCAGAGCCCCGCGCCCATCGACACGGTCGAGGCGGAGGGGTTGTCGGCGGCGGTCGTGCCGACCGACGCCAGCCCGACCCCGACGCCGACGAGGTTGACGATCACCTGGGTGACCAGCGCGGTCACGGCGCCGGCGAAGATCGCGCCCCAGGAGACTTGGTTGAGCAGGACGGCGCGCGTGTCGGCGTGCGCGTCCGGCGCGAGGGGCGTTGCAACGGTCTGGATGGTGGTCACGCTGTCACTCCGGGTGGTGGGTCGAAACTCGTGGGGCTGACGGCTCAGGCGCGGCTCAGGCGCGGCGGGCGCTGACGAGCAGGCCGAGGCCGAAGCCCGCGATGCCGGCGATGAGCAGGGCGGGGAGCGGGTACGCGGCAACCTGCTCGCCGACCTCGCGGGTGCCGCGGCGCAGGGCGCGGCTGCCGCGCGCGTAGGCGTCCTCGGCGACGTCGTAGGCCTCCTCGGCGGCGTGGCGGACGCCGCGCTCGGCGCGGGCGTACTGATCGTGCGCGGCGCCCTGGGCGCGGCGGGCGCGGGCCTCGACGTCGTCGGCCCCGAGATCGTCGACGGCGTCGCGGACCCGGCCGCCGAGGTCGCGGGCCGCGTCGGCCACGTGGTCGGCCGCGTCGCGCACGGTGTCCTTGGCCTGGCCGTAGAGGCTCTCGGCCTGTCCGGCGGCCGCGCGGACGCGGCCCTCGACCGCGTCGCGCCGCGAGCCGGTCAGGTCGCCGAACGCGCCCTGCACCTTGCCGCCGAGTTCCCGGGCCGCGCCCGTGATCCGATCGGTGTCGACCATGTCGTTCTCCTCCGTCGTCGCGTCGGCGATCGCCTCCGCGATCGCGCTGGTGGTGGGGGCGCCTCACCGTGAGGCGCCGGGTGACGTCCGTCAGCGCGGGCCGGAGCCCGCGGGCCCGGATCCGCCGGCCTTCGATCCGGGCACGTCCGATCCGGGCACGTCCGATCCGGGCACGTCCGATCCGGGCACGTCCGATCCGGGCACGTCCGATCCGGGCACGTCCGATCCGGGCGCGTCGCGCGTCTGGCGCCGGCCCTCGGTCTGCGCCCGGGCATCGCCGGTCAGCTTGCCGATGGCCTCCTTCACCGAGCCCTTGAGGTGCTCGGCGGAGGGTGTCTTCCTGTCTTCGGTCATGGGCGTCCCGTCCTGCGTGAGAAAACCCTGGCCGACCGGAAGATGTGCGCCGGGCGTGGCCGATCAATGGTGTGGCTGTACCAGTATGGCGGTATCTATCCGTCAGAGATGTTCAGGGGAAAACCGTTCTCGCGCCCCCAGACGACCGCCTCGCTGCGCTTGTGGATGCCGATCTTGCGGTAGAGCGCGGCGCCGTGATTGCGCACCGTGTTGCGCGACAGGCCGAGCTTGCGCGCGATCGCGTCGTCGCTGAGCCCCGAGCAGATCAGGTTGAGGATCTGGCGCTCGCGCACCGTCAGGTTCGGCGCCGCCGCGTCGCCCGCCTCCCGGCCCGGCCGGCGCAGGTTGGCCAGCTTCTCGATCAGCCCGCGGCTGAACCACGACGTGTCGGCCATCACCGTCTCGATCGCGTCGAACAGCTCCCGCTCGGTGTGCTTGCGCTCGGTGATGTCCTGCAGCACCAGCAGCACGAAGGCGGTCTCGTTGATCGTGATCCGCTCGGCCGAGACCAGGCAGTCGAGGTTCGCGCCGCTCTCGTGGCGCAGGCAGACCTCGACGCCCAGCACGTAGCCCTGGCGCTCCAGCGCGGCCTCGACCTGCAGGCGCTGCTTGTCGGCGACCCACAGCCCGGCCTCCGCCAGCGAGCGGCCGACGACGCGGTCCTCGCCCAGGCCGAAGACCCGGCTGAACGCCTCGTTCACGCCCGTGACCTGGCCGTCGTCGGCGCGCACCAGCACGGTCGGCACCGGCGTCATCCGGAACGCCGTGGCGAAGCGCTCCTCGCTCTGGCGCAGCGCGGCCTCGGCTTTGCGGCGCAGCTCGAGGTCGGCGAAGGTGAACAGCATGCAGGGCTCGTCGCCCATCGCGATCGGCTGCCCGGCGACGATCACGAAGCGGCTGCCGCCGTCGGGCAGGTCGAGGCAGGCCTCCATCTGCGGGATCGTGCCGCCGGCGTTGAGGCGCGCGACGGCGAGGTCGCGGTTGCGGGCGCCGGCCAGGACGTCGACCTCGTAGACGCTGCGGCCGATGACGGCGTCGCGGGTGTGGCCGGTCATCTCCAGGAAGCCGTGGTTGACCTTGACGTGGCGCAGGTCGGACAGCCGCGTGATCACGGCCGGGGCCGGGTTGGCGTTGAAGGTGCGCTCGAACCGCTCCTCGGCCTCGAACTGGTCGGAGACGTCCTTGAGGATCAGGGCGAGGCAGCTCGGGTTGCCGTCGCGGTCGGTGGCCACGAGGCTGCGCAGGGAGTGGACGAAGTCCACGTCGGGTCTGTCGGCCCGCCGCACCTCGACCACGACGTCGTGGAAGCGCTCGCCGGCCACGACGCGCTCGATCGGGTACTGGTTGGGCACGATGTGGTTGCGGTAGCGCAGGCAGAAGCGGTCGCGGTAGGCGTCGACGGTGGGGCCGAGCTCGTCGAGGCTCTGGGCGCCGTGCATCGCCAGGGCGGCGGCGTTGGCGTAGGCGATGGTCTGGTCGGGCTCGACCAGGATCACGCCCTCGCTCAACCCGGCGATGATCTGCCGGAGCTCATGCCTGTCGACCCCCGCCGTCACAGCTCCCGCGCCCCCCGCCTGCCGTCACTGCCCTCGCGGCAGCGGGGCACAAACGGGTTGCGCACAAGCCGGTTCCCTCATCTAAGTTATTTTCCTGGTATACGCGCATCATTGACGCGGGCGATTTGGGCCAAAGATGAGTGCTCGCAGCGCCGCGACGCCGTTCCCGCGCGATCTCGGCCCCCTTCTCAGCAGACGTGGCCATGCCGAACGCGCAGGATATTGACCGACCATTGCGGAGCGCCGCGGAGCACGAGGTCGTGATCTCCGGATCGGGCATCCGATCCGGAACGAGTCTGCGGCAGGATTTTCCAGAAGTTGCAGATCTCGACGAAGATCGCGCTTAGGGCGCCTGCTCGGCCGCCTGTCGGAGGCCGCGGCCGCCGCGGAGTCCGAGGGGCAGGTCCCCGCCGGCTTCGGAGCGGCGCTGATCGAGGCCGTGCCGGATCTGCGCCGCCGCGCGCTGACGCTGATCCGCGACGCCATCGCGGGCGACGTCCAGGGAGACGACCTCGTGCGGCTCACCCTCCTGAAGGCCTGGGAGCGCCGGGCGGAGTTCCGGAGCGGCACCGGGATGCCCGATCGGCTCGTCACGATCCTGCGCAGCCGCCCCGTCAGCGGCCGCGTGGCGTACCGCTTCGCGGTGCCGGATCCCGACGATGTCAGGTCGGCGGCGCTCCACGCCGGGCCGGCCGGCACGCGCGCTGTAAACCGGCATGTCTGCTGAAGCGGTCCACCGTGGCGCCGGCCCACGTCTCGCCGTACCGCGGACGCCGCGGCGTCGTGCGAGAAAAGCGGCGTACTGGTAAAAATCTCTCATTCACATGAGTGTGTTAGGCCCCATATCGCGGATGCGGAACGCGCCGTGCGCCCTCGGGTGTCGGCGGGTTCCGGACCCTTTCTTCGAGGTTGTGCCGGGCGGATGGCCCTCTTGTCCGGCACGGCCGCGAGGCCGGGCGCCCGCGCCGCTCCGGGCGCGCGTCCGGCCCGTTGCCCTTCCCTCCGCCGGCCCGCGCCCCGGGCGCGGGGCTTCGGAACGGCCTGTCCCGGCCGACGGCTCCCCACGCGCCGGACCGCCCGACGGGGTCGCCCTGCGGGGATGCCTCCCACCCGAGATCACCACAGAGGAGATCATGACCCGATTTCGCGCTGCACTGCTCGCGCCCGCCCTGATCGTCGCGGTCTGCACCGCGACGGGAGCCGCCGCGGCCAACCGGTTCGACGGGTCCTGGTCGGTCATCGCCACCGCGGAGAGCGGGAGCTGCACGGGCCCCTACAGCTATCCCATCGTCATCCGGGACGGGGCCGTGGACGACGCCGGCGGCAACGGCGTCGACGCCTCCGGACGGGCCGGGGCGGATGGCCGGATCACCGGCACGATCCGCAAGGGGCTCGCCAGCGTCTCGGTCTCGGGCCGCCTGCGCGGGTCCGCCGGGACCGGCCGCTGGACGCTCTCGGGGCTCGGCGCCTGCGCGGGGCGCTGGACGGCCCGCCGCACCAGCTAGGGCTCGGGGCCGGCGGCGGCCGGTCCTTCGCCGACCCGGTGCGCCGACCCGGTGCGCCGCACGGTCAGACGCTCAGGATGGCCCAGCCGTGGGCCGGCAGGGTCACGCGGGCCCCGGCACCGCCGGCCTCGGCGAGGTCGCCGCCGCCGGCCTCGATCGCCCGGGCCTCCGGCACCGGCAGCGTCGCGGCCGCGTCGGCGAGGTTCAGGGCCGTCATCACCCGCGCGCGCCCGTCGCCCAGCGCGAGCACGAGCTCTGCGTTGGCGAGGTGCAGCGTCCGCGCCCGCGCGCGGTGCAGCCCGCCCTGGCGCCGCCGGAGGGCGATCAGATCCTGGTGCAGCCGGTAGACCGGCCAGCCGTACGGGGCGAGATCCGCGGGCGTCGGCGGGAAGGCCGGCCGGATGGCGTCGTCGCCGCCGACCCGCTCCTCCTTCACGCCGCGGAAGGCCTGCTCGTCGCCGGCGTAGATCGAGGGCGTCCCGCCGCAGGTCAGCAGGATCGCCAGCGCGTGCGGCAGGTGCCGCTCGTCCGTGAGCCGGCTCGCGATCCGCGTCACGTCGTGGTTGCCCACGAAGGTCAGGGGCGCGAACCGGTCGAGATAGCCGTTGTGCCGGTCCAGGGCGTGGGCCAGCTCGAACAGGTTGCGATCGTTGAGGGCGCTCCAGATCGCCTTCCACAGCTCGTACTGGGTCACCGCGTCCAGGCCGCTGTCCTGCACGATCCGGGTGTAATCGCCGTGGATCACCTCGCCGACAACGTAGGCCTCCGGATGCGCGAGGCGGACCTGCCGCAGGACGCGCGCCCAGAAGCGCGGCGGCACCGCGTAGGCCGCGTCCAGCCGCCAGCCGTCGGCGCCCCGGGCGATCCAGTGGCCCATGACGGCGGCGACGTGGTCGGTGACGCGCGGATCGTCGTGGTTGAGCGTGACGAGCTGCCGGTGCCCCTCGAAGCAGGCGTAGTCCGGCTCGATGCCCGGGCCGGAGCCCCGCGGCCAGGACAGCCTGAACCAGCCGGCCCGCTCGGATCCGGGCCCGTGCCGCAGGACGTCCTGGAAGGCGGGGTGGGCCCGCCCGACATGGTTGAACACGCCGTCGAGCAGGACCCGGAGGCCGCGGGCCCGGGCCGCCGCGATCAGCGCGTCGAAATCGGCCTCGTCGCCCAGGCGCGGGTCGATGCGGAAATGGTCGACCGTGTCGTAGCCGTGCGTGGAGGCCGCGAAGATCGGCCCGAGCGCCAGCCCGGACGCGCCGAGCTCGACCGCGTAGTCGAGCCAGCCGTGCAGGTGGGAGAGGCGGTGCGTGACCGGGGCGGCGCGCTCGGCCTCCTGGGGGGCCCCGACGAAGCCGAGGGGAAAGACCTGCCACCAGACAGTCTGTTCGATCCAGGACGCCACCCGACCTCCGTCCACTGCCAATCGGGACCGAACCCCGTCGTGCCGCGATGGTTGCAGGCCCCGGTGCAGGAGCGGGATCTTGGCCGCCCCGGCCGCGGCCTCGACCGCCGGTTTCCGCGTTCGACGAAGCGGCGCCGTCCGGGACGCGCGCCTCCGCGGCGCGGGCGAGCGCCGTCGTGGCGCGTCGGCACGCGGTGCGGCGATCCTCCGACAGCTCGGATCCGGGCGTGGCGGCGGGCGCGGTCACGGGCCGGAAGCGGCTCGGAATTCGAGATCGGGTGGGTGGCGCGGGGCGCGGGAAGATCTCCGCCGACCGCCGCTAAGTCCCGGCCGCGACAGCGGTATCGCCGCGGCGCCGGGGTGCTGACTTGTCACCAGGAAAGCCTGGTGGAGCTGAGGGGATTCGAACCCCTGACCTCCGCAGTGCGATTGCGGCGCTCTCCCATCTGAGCTACAGCCCCGTCGAGGCGCCGGCCTTGTAGGCGCGGGCGGCTCGGCCTGTCAATTCCCTGTTTCAACGTCGCCCGCCGCGCGCCGCTCCGGCGCCCGGGTGCGGGCGCCCCGAAGGACACGCGCGGACCCGCATGAACGCCCTGATCTGGCTCTTCGACACGGTCGTCCAGCTTTTCATCTACGTCCTCATCGCGAGCGCGGTTCTCAGCTGGCTGGTGGCGTTCAACGTGGTGAACGTGCGCAACCCGATCGTCGCGCAGATCGGCGAGGTGCTCTACCGGCTGACCGAGCCGGTGCTGCGGCCGATCCGCAACCTGCTGCCCAATCTCGGCGGCGTCGACATCTCGCCGATCATCCTGATCCTGCTGCTGCTGTTCATCAGCCGCCTGCTGCACGAGTACGCCGTGCCCGCCACCTACGTTTACGCGCAGTAGGACTGCCCGCCCGTGAAGACGAATCCCGGCCGCTTCTTCGAGGATTTCCGCCTCGGCGAGACCATCCGCCACGCCACCCCGCGCACCGTGACGGTGGGCGACGTGGCGCTCTACACCGGCCTCTACGGTCCGCGCTTCGCCGTGCAGTCGTCGGACGCCTTCGCCCGGGCCATCGGCTACCCGAAGAGCCCGCTCGACGACCTGCTCACCTTCCACATGGTGTTCGGCAAGACCGTCCCGGACGTCTCCCTCAACGCGCTGGCCAATCTCGGCTACGCAGAGGGCGGGTTCCGGCGGCCGGTCTATCCGGGCGAGACGCTCTCCACGGTGTCGGAGGTGATCGGCCTCAAGGAGAGCTCGAACCGGCAGACCGGCGTGGTCTATGTCCGCTCGGTGGGGTCCGACGAGCGCGGCGAGACCGTGCTGAGCTATTGCCGCTGGGTGCTCGTGCGCAAGCGCGACCCCGAGGCGGCGATCGCCGAGGAGCACGTGCCGAGCCTCGCCAAGGTGGTCGACCCGCAGGACCTCGCGGGCGCCCTGCCGAAGCTCTCGGCCGCCGCCTACGACACCGACCTCGCCGGCAGCCCGCACCGCTTCGCGGATTACGCGGTGGGTGAGAAGATCGACCACGTCGACGGCATGACCGTCGAGGAGGCCGAGCACCAGATCGCCACGCGCCTGTTCCAGAACACCGCCAAGGTGCATTTCGACGGGCTCGCCGCCAAGGACACCCGCTTCGGCCGGCGCCTGATCTACGGCGGCCACGTGATCTCGCTGGCGCGGGCGCTGAGCTTCAACGGGCTCGGCAACGCCTTCGCCCTCGCGGGCATCAACGCCGGCCGCCACGTGGCGCCGCTGTTTTCCGGCGACACGGTCTATGCCTGGAGCGAGGTGCTGGCGACCGCCGATGTCGGCCGCGACGATGTCGGGCTCCTGCGCCTGCGCACGGTCGCCACCAAGAACCAACCCTGCGGTGCCTTCCCGGACCGCGCCGGCGACGGCTACGACCCGGCGGTGATCCTCGACCTCGACTACTGGGCGTTCGTGCCGAAGTAGGCGGCCGCGGCGCCTCGGTCGCCGCGCCGCAAGGCGGGACCGGCGGGGGCGCCTCAGCGGATCCCGCCGCCGACCACGCCCGCCTCGACCGCCAGCGAGAGGCGGTCCGTGACCGCCCACTCGACGCCCACGCCGGCGACCGGCCGCACCGCGATGTCCTGGCGCGTGAACGGCAGCGACCCCGGGGTCGGCCCGACGCGCAGCGTCTGGTGCAGGGCCAGGGCGCCGGTCTTGGCGTAGACCAGGACGTCCGGCGCGACGAGGGTGCCGACCTTCACCTCCAGCGATCCGGCGAAGTCGTTGGAATAGGCGAGCCGCCCGTAGCCCGGCGTGAGGTTGCCGCCGAGGCCGGCCAGGTAATCGAACCCGCCGCTGATGCCGTAGAGGATCGGGCCCTCCTGCCACATCCGGCCGCCCTCGAACCCGACGGTCGGTCCCGAATAGCTGCCGAAATGCCGGGACGTGCTGACCGCGTAGCCGGTCGAGAGGCGGGCGTAAGAGCCGGTCCAGCGGCCGTACGCGTCCTCGGGCATCTGCGGCCACGCGAAGGAGGGCAGCGGCGCGAAGCCGATGGACGGCCAGAACAGCGCCTGGGCGGCGGCGGGGCCTGCCGGGAGCCAGCAGGCCCCGAGCACGAGGCCGGCCGCGAGGCGGCGGAACGGACGGGAATCGGCGCGTCTGCTCATGCCGCCATCCTACCCGAAGGCGTCGGGTCGCGACAGGCTTGGCCGTGCCCTCCCGCGGAATCGTGCGCGTCCCGCCCGCCCGTCGCCGGCCGGGGCCGCGGCGGCGGGCGGGCGATCGCCGCGGGGCCGGGCGCTCAGATTTTTCCGTCGAGGCCCATCTGGTAGTACTTGTGGGTGATCTTGTCCTGGTTCTCGAGGAGCCAGTCGATCGAGGGCTCGTTGGTCATGGCCTTGCGGATGGCCTCGGTCATGCCCCTGCGCTGGATGTCGAACAGGGCCTTGTGGTCGACGTGCTGGGCCTCGATGACGCCGGGGCTGAGCCAGACCGAGCAGATGATGCCGAGGTCGTTGGCCTTGTGCTTGGGGATGTAGCCGGCGCGCACGGCATCCAGGACGCCGTTGGCGATGGCGAACTGGACGGTGCCCATCAGGATCGAGGTGTACTTGCTCTCGGTGACGCTGACCTTGGACACGCACAGGGTGACCGGGCGGACCATGATGTCGGTGTTGAGCAGGGCGAAGACGCGGCTGTGCCCGACGACCTGATCGCCGGTGAGCGTGGCCAGGGCGGTGCCGACCGGCCCGTCGAGCTCGCCGATGATGACCTCGGGCTCGGAGGCGGTGTTGGGCGGTCCGCCCGCCACCAGGGCCTCCCCGGCCCGCAGGATGATGCGCTCGTTCATGCTGTCCCTCGTCAAGGTCGGGCGATCCCGCTCTGCCCGACGGCGCGGCACCTAACACCGGCCCGCCGGGCCTGTCGACGCGGGCGCGGCTCCCGCCCGACGCCTCACGCGCCGTCGCGCGCCTCGCGGCGGAGCTGCGCCGCGTCGATGTGGTCGGGGTGCCGGAAGGCCCGGGTGCCCAGCACCCGAACCGGCCCCGCCAGCGCGTGGCCGAGTTCCGTCAGCGCGTCGTCGACCCGCGGCGGGATCGCGGGCGTCACGGTCCGGGTCACCAGCCCGTCGCGCTCCCGGTTCCGCAAGGTCAGTGTCGATCTCCGCTGGGAGATGGTGCCGATGCCCCGCCTCAGTTCGTCGAAGCGCTGCGCGCGCAGGAGCATGATGACGGGCAGGCTCCACGTGGCGCCGATACGCGACTGGACGCGCGAGACCTTCTCGGATTCGGGCCCGTGCCCGGCACCCGGCTCAGTCACATCCATGTAACCTCGGTATCAACCCTGTGCGTTCTTGCGCGGTCGACGCGCGGCCGTATCCTGATCCGGTCACAAAGAGGAACCGGGTTACGCTATGAAACTCCTCCATCTCGACGCCAGCATCCTGGGCACCGGCTCGGTCTCGCGGGAGCTGTCCGCGCTGATCGTCCGGCGCCTCGCCGGGGATGCGCCGGACGCCGTGACCTACCGGGATCTCGTCGCCGAGAATCCGCCGCACCTGACGGTCGCGACCCTGCCGGGTGCCCACCCGGTCTCGGCCATGGCCGGCCCCCTCGACGCGGCCGGACAGGCCGTCCGGGACGCCAGCGACCGGATGCTGTCGGAGTTCGTCGCCGCCGACACGGTCGTCATCGGCGTGCCGATGTACAATTTCACGATCCCGTCGCAGCTCAAGGCCTGGATCGACCGCCTGCTCGTGCCGGGCACGACCTTCCGCTACGGCGCCGCCGGGCCGGAGGGGCTGATGGGCGGCAAGCGCGTGATCCTGGCCCTCGCCCGCGGCGGCTTCTACGGGCCGGGCCCGGCCTCCGTCCCGGCGGAGCATGCCGAGCACTACCTGCGCACGGTGTTCGGCTTCATGGGCATCGTGCCCGAGCTGGTGCTGGCCGAGGGGCTGGCGGCCGGCGAGCACAACAAGGCGCAGGCCCTGGCCTCGGCGCGCGACGCGGTCGGGCAGCTCGCCGCCTGAGGCCGAGCGACCGGCCGCGGGGCGGCCGGCGGGGCGGCGGCGGCCGACGCCGCCGCCCGCCCGATCAGTCGCGCACGACGACCTTGGTACCGACGCGAACCCGGTCGTAGAGGTCGACCACGTCCTTGTTGGTCATGCGGATGCAGCCGGAGGAGACCGCCGCGCCCATCGTCTCGGGCTCGTTCGACCCGTGGATGCGGTAGAGCGAGGAGCCGAGATAGAGGGCGCGGGCGCCCAGCGGGTTGTCCTGGCCGCCGGCCATGTAGCGCGGCAGGTCGGGGCGGCGGGCCAGCATCTGCTGCGGCGGGCGCCAGTCCGGCCATTCCTTCTTCATGGTGACGGTCTTGGTGCCGGACCACGAGAAGCCCTGCCGCCCGACGCCCACGCCGTAGCGGACCGCCGCGCCGCCGCCGAGCACGTAGTAGAGCCGGCGCTGGCGGGTCGAGACCACGATGGTGCCGGGCTTCTCCTTGCCGGTCCACGCCACCGTCTCGCGCGGGATCGCCTGGCTGCGGAAGATGTTGAGGAAGTCCGCGATCGGACCCCTGTCCAGCGGGTTGGCGGCCGCCGCCGGGGCGCTCCCGAGCAGCAGGCCCGCGAGCCCGAGTAGCGCGATCCGTCTCGACATCGTCTTCCGTCCTCCGTTCGTCGCGGCGCGGGTTCTCGCGGACCTTTGCAGACCTCGGCAGACATGGCCCGGGCCCGCGCGAGAACCCTGCGCGCATCGGGCGAGCCGGCCCGGACTTCACGGCAAGGTTGAGGCCGGGTCGCCGGCATGGACACTTCCGGGCGTAGATGTGTGCTGCGCGCAACACTGGGCGGGTGGCGCGACGCCGTGGGTGATTGCGCGCGGCGACAGCCATGCTTATCTCAGATCCGTGATCCGATCCGCCGCCCTTCTGGCCCGCCGCGTCGCGGACCTGCCGGACCGCCTCGCCAGGGGCCTCGCCGCGCTGGCGCTGCTCGTCCTCGCGACGGCCACGCTGGCGGCTGTGCCCGCGCGGGCCGAGACCGCACGGGCGGAGGGCCCGGCCTGCGCCGTCGCGAGCCCGCGCCTGACGGTCCTGTCCGGCGCGCCGGACGCGCAGCCCGAGGCCAAGCGGTCGGTCTTCGGCCGCACCGATCTCTGCGCCGCCGACAGCGAGATCCTCACCGAACTGGGGCTGCCGCGCCCGCCGGTCGACGCGCCGCGCCCGCGTCACACTGTCTCCGCATCGTTCGATTACAGGTCCGACAGCGTGCCGGCCTCCGCGCCGGACGGTTCGCCGCACCGGCCTCCACGCCGGGCCTGACGCGCGCCCCGGTCTCGCGGCCGGCATGAAGGCGCGCCCGTCCTGATCTTCGTCTGACCGGCCCCGTGACCGGTCCCGGGATCTGACTCGACGATGCGCGGGCCCATGCTCCGCGCCAGCCTCAGCAGACGCATGCTTTCAGGAGCGTCGGTAATCGTGACCCGCACTTTGTCCGCCAGAATCCCGTCGTCGTTCCGCGCCTCGGCCCGCGCGACCGCCCTCCTGCCCGCGGCCCTGCTCCTGCTGGGCGTCGCCGCCTGCAACCCGAAGCAGGTCGCCGCGCCGACCCCGCCGGTGCCGGAAGTCGGGTTCGTCAAGGTGGAGCCCCAGGCGATCCCCTACCTGCGCGACCTGCCGGGCCGCGTCGCGCCGATGCGCATCGCCGAGGTCCGCTCCCGGGTCTCCGGGCTCGTGGTCAAGCGGCTCTTCGAGCAGGGCAGCCAGGTCAAGGAGGGCGACATCCTCTACAAGATCGACCCGGCGCCCTACGAGGTCGAGCTCGCCAGCGCCGAGGCGGCCCTCGCCCGCCAGGAGGCCGCCCTGGTGCTCGCCCGCCAGCAGGCGGACCGGCTCGAGCAGCTGCTCTCCCGCGCCACCGCGAGCCAGGCGCAGTACGACGCCGCCTTCGCGGCCAAGAAGCAGGCGGAGGCCGAGGTGGCCGGCGCCAAGGCGACCCGCGACCGGGCGCAGCTCAACCTCGGCTGGACCGACGTGCGCGCGCCGATCACCGGCCGCATCGGCCGGGCGCTGCTCACCGAGGGTACCCTGATCGAGCCGGGCTCCACCGGCGCGCTCGCCACGATCCAGCAGCTCGACCCGATCTACGTCGACATCACCCAGTCGGTTGGCGAACTGAACCGCCTGCGCCGGGACCTCGCCAGCGGCGAGCTGGCGCGGCTCGAGGACAACACCGCCAACGTCCACCTGATCATGGACGACGGCTCGCTCTACCCGCTGGCCGGTCGGCTGCTGTTCTCGGACGTCACCGCCGATCCGAGCACCGGCCAGGTGACCCTGCGGGTCCAGTTCCCGAACCCGCACGACGAGCTGTTCCCCGGCATGTACGTGCGGGCGCGGATCAAGCAGGGCATCGATTCCGACGCGATCGCGGTGCCGCAGCAGGCGATCCAGCGCACCGACGACGGCCGCGCCGAGGTCTGGATCGTGCGCGCCGACGAGACCGTGATGCGCCAGCCCGTCGAGGTCGGGCCGGTGGTCGGGCAGAACTGGCTGATCCGTTCGGGCCTCAAGGCCGGCGAGCGCGTCATCATCGACGGCTTCCAGAAGATCACCGTCGGCGCCAAGGTGAAGCCCCTCGACCAGACCCCGGTCCACGGCGAGACCGGACCGAAGCACGACACCGACGAGGCCCCCGACGTGCCGGGCGACAAGGCGGAGGTCGCCCCGCGGGCCGCCGCCGTCCAGCAGCGCCGCTGAGTCCGGGAGAGCCCGATCATGGCACGCTTCTTCATCGACCGCCCGGTCTTCGCCTGGGTGGTGGCGCTGTTCATCTGCCTGGGCGGCGCCCTCGCGATCCCGAACCTGCCGGTGGCGCAGTACCCGGTGATCGCGCCCCCCTCCATCGCCCTGTCCACGGCCTATCCGGGGGCCTCGGTGGAGAGCCTCTACATCGGCACGACCCGGCTCATCGAGGATGAGCTCAACGGCGCCGCCAACATCATGAGCTTCGAGTCGACCACCGACTCGTTCGGCTCGGTCAACATCACCGCCACCTTCCAGCCGGGCACCGACCCGTCGCTCGCCTCGGTCGAGGTGCAGAACCGGCTGAAGCGCGTCGAGGCGCGCCTGCCCGCGGAAGTGCGCCAGCAGGGCATCCTGGTGGAGGAGGCCTCGGCCGCGACCCTCAACATCATCACCCTCGTCTCCACCGACGGGTCGATGGACGAGGTCGGCCTCGGCGACTTCCTGATCCGCAACGTCATCAACGAGATCCGGCGCATCCCCGGGGTCGGGCGCGCGACGCTCTACTCCACCGAGCGGTCGCTGCGCGTCTGGGTCGATCCCGACAAGCTGCGCGGCCTCTCGCTCAGCGCCTCGGACGTCACCGACGCGATCCGCAACCAGAACGTCCAGGTCGCCTCCGGCTCGGTCGGCGCGCAGCCGAGCCCGACCCGGCAGGCGCTCACCGTGCCGATCATCGTGAAGGGCCAGCTCGGCACGATCGAGGAGTTCGGCGCCATCGTGCTGCGGGCCAATCCCGACGGCTCGAACGTGCGCCTGCGCGACGTCGCCCGGATCGAGCTCGGCGGTGACGCCTACCAGTTCTCGACCCGCCTCAACGGCGGCCCCGCCGCCGGCATCTCGGTGACGCTCGCCCCCGACGGCAACGCGCTCGAGACCGCCAAGGCGATCCGCGCCAAGATGGTGGAGCTGTCCCAGTTCTTCCCGCCGGACCTGAAGTGGGACATCCCCTACGACATCACCCCGGCGGTGGAGGCCTCCATCGAGAAGGTGCTGCACACGCTCGTCGAGGCGGTGGTGCTGGTCTTCCTCGTGATGTTCCTGTTCCTGCAGAACATCCGCTACACCCTGATCCCCACCATCGTGGTGCCGATCGCCCTCATGGGCACCGTCACGGTGATGTGGATCTCGGGCTTCTCGGTGAACGTGCTCACCATGTTCGGCATGGTGCTGGCCATCGGCATCCTGGTCGACGACGCCATCGTGGTGGTCGAGAACGTCGAGCGGATCATGAACGAGGAGGGGCTGCCACCCAAGGAGGCCACCAAGAAGGCCATGGGGCAGATCACCGGCGCGATCATCGGCATCACCCTGGTGCTGGTGGCGGTGTTCATCCCGATGGCGTTCTTCCCCGGCTCGGTGGGCATCATCTACCGGCAGTTCTCGATCGCGATGGTGACCTCCATCGCCTTCTCGGCGCTGCTCGCCCTGTCGCTGACGCCGGCGCTCTGCGCGACCTTCCTGAAGCCGATCGAGAAGGGCCACGGCCACGCCAAGGGCGGCGTGTTCGGGATGTTCAACCGGTTCGTCGACCGGGAGACCGCCCGCTACGGCCGCGGCACCGCGGCGTTCATCCGGAAGTCCGGTCGGGTGATGCTGGTCTACGTCGCGCTCGTGGCGGGGACCGCTTACGCCTTCGTCAACCTGCCGGAGGGCTTCCTGCCGGTGGAGGACCAGGGCTTCTTCACGGTCGACGTCCAGACGCCCCCGGGCGCCTCCTACAACCGCACCCAGGAGGCGGTGCGCAAGGTCGAGGAGCACCTGCTGGCGCAGCCCGGCGTCGCCACCGTGACGATGCTGAACGGCTTCTCGTTCTCCGGCCAGGCCCCGAGCACCAGCCAGGCCTTCGTGACCCTCAAGCCCTGGTCCGAGCGCGACGCCAAGAACTCGGCCGCCGCCCTCGTGGCCGGCACCAACGCGGCGCTCGCCAGCTACCGCGACGCCACGGTGGACGCCCAGGAGCCGCCGCCGGTCGACAACCTCGGCAACGCGGCGGGCTTCTCGTTCCGCCTCCAGGACCGGGCCAACCGCGGCTACGCGGCCCTGCTGTCAGCCCAGGAGCAGTTGCTGAAGCTCGCGCAGCAGAGCCCGATCCTCCAGAAGGTGAAGATCGAGGGCCTGCCGCCGACCCCGCAGGCGGAGCTGGTCATCGACCGCGAGAAGGCGGCGGCGCTCGGCGTGAAGTTCGAGGACATCAACAACACGATCCAGCTCAACCTCGGCTCGGTCTACCCGAACGACTTCCCCAACCGCGGCAAGATGCAGCGCGTCTACGTCCAGGCCGAGCAGCTCCAGCGCATGAACGCGGCGGACATCCTCAACTACGCGGTGAAGAACGCCACCAACACGATGGTGCCGATGTCGTCCTTCGCGGAGCTGAAATGGAGCATGGGGCCGAGCCAGATCGTCGGCTTCAACGGCTACCAGTCGGTGCGCTTCACCGGCGAGCCGAACCCCGGCTACACGTCGGGCGACGCGATCGCCGAGATGGAGCGGCTGATGCTGCAGCTGCCCAAGGGCTTCGGCTACGCCTGGACGGGCCAGTCCTACCAGGAGAAGCAGGCGGGCAGCCAGGCGAGCCTGCTGCTCGCCCTGTCGGTGCTGATCGTGTTCCTGTGCCTCGCCGCGCTCTACGAGAGCTGGGCGATCCCGGTCTCGGTGATGCTGGTGATCCCGCTCGGCGTCATCGGCGCGGTGGCGGCCGTGTACCTGCGCGGCATGCCCAACGACGTGTACTTCAAGATCGGGCTGATCACGATCATCGGCCTCTCGGCCAAGAACGCGATCCTGATCGTGGAGTTCGCCCGCGACCTCTGGAAGCCCGGCACCTCCGTGGTGCGGGCGGCGATCGAGGCCGCGACGCTCCGGTTCCGGCCGATCGTGATGACTTCGCTCGCCTTCATCTTCGGCGTGGTGCCGCTGGCCATCGCCACCGGCGCCGCCTCGAAGAGCCAGCAGGCGATCGGCACCGGCGTGATGGGCGGCATGATCACCGCGACCGTGCTGGCGGTGTTCTTCGTGCCGGTGTTCTTCGTCGTCGTCATGCGCCTGTTCCGGCGCAAGGCGGTAGCGGAGGGCGAGCGGGCCGAGGCGGAGACGCGGCACGAGCCGGCGCGCGTGGCGGCCGAGTAGGCCGGCCTCGGCCGCGCGCTCTGGCGTCCGGTCGACGTCTTCGTTGGGTGCCGGCCGCTCCGTCATCACGGGCGGAGCGAAGTGACCCAGGGTCGCACGACGCCGCGAGGCGTGGCGCCGCCCTGGCTCGCCTCGCTGCGCTCGCAAAGACGGGGCGCGTCACAGCCATCGATCGGACATGGCGATGAAGCGGGGAAAACGCGCTTTGCAAGGCGACTCATGTCGCGCAGCCGCGACAGGCTCGGCCATCGTCTTGTATACAGCTGGTCCGAAGCTTGCTGTCGCCGCGGTGGACACCGCCGGGGCTGCCGGCCGGTGGCGCATTCACGGTCTCGGAGATCCGCTTGTCCCGTTCAGCCCTGAAGATTCTCGCCCGCGGCGTGTCCGCGGTCGCGGTCGCGACGTTCGCGTTCGCCGCGCTGCCCGCGCAGGCCGCCAACGTCTTCCGCTTCGCCTTCCAGGGTGACCTGAAATCCCTCGATCCCTACTCCCTCAAGGAGAGCTTCACGGAAGGAATGCAGGAGGCGGCCTACGAGCCCCTCGTCACCCTCGACAAGAACCTGAAATTCGCGCCCGCCCTCGCGGAATCCTGGGAGACGCCCGAGCCGACCCGCTGGCGCTTCCACCTGCGCAAGAACGTCAAGTTCCACGACGGCTCGCCGTTCACCGCCGACGACGTGATCTTCTCCGCCCAGCGCGTCCGCGCGCCGGGCTCGAACTTCACGACCAACGTGCCCGCCGACGCCGAGTTCGTGAAGGTCGACGACTACACCGTCGACATGGTGCTGAAGAAGCCGAACCCCATCGCCATCGCCCAGTTCCCGACCTGGGTGATCATGTCGAAGGCGTGGTCCGAGAAGAACGGCGTCGTCCAGCCGACGCCGCCCAGCGCCACCAGCCCGAGCTACGCGACGCTCCACGAGAACGGCACCGGCCCGTTCGTGATCGCCGAGCACCAGCCCGGCGTGAAGACCGTCTTCAAGAAGTTCGACGGCTACTGGGGCAAGGTCGAGTCGAACCTCGACGAGGCGGTGCTGACCACCATCGCCAACCCGGCGACCCGCGTCGCGGCGCTGCTCTCCGGCGAGGTCGACTGGATCGACCCCGTGCCGCTGCAGGACCAGCAGCGGGTCAATGCCAGCGGCACCGCCACCGTGATGGCCGGGCCTGAGTTGCGCACGATCTTCCTCGGCATGGATCAGGACCGGGACGAGCTGAAGGATTCGAGCGTCAAGGGCAAGAACCCGTTCAAGGACATCAAGGTCCGCGAGGCCTTCTACCTCGCCATCGACGAGGACACGATCGCCAAGCGCGTGATGCGCGGGCAGGCGGTGCCCTCCGCGCTGATGATCGCCCCGGCCCTCTACGACCGCGGCGCCGAGTTCAAGCGCCCGGCCACCGACCTGAAGAAGGCCAAGGAGCTGATGGCCCAGGCGGGCTACCCGGACGGGTTCTCGCTCACCATGGACTGCCCCAACGACCGCTACGTCAACGACGAGGCGATCTGCCAGGCGGTGGTCTCAATGCTGGCGCGTATCAACGTCAAGGTGAACCTGAACGCCCAGCCGAAGGCCAAGTACTTCGCCAAGGTTCTGGCGCCGAACTACGACACCTCGTTCTACCTGCTCGGCTGGACCCCGTCCTCGCTCGACAGCCACAACATCCTCTACGAGATCGTCGGCTGCCGGAAGCCCGGCGACAAGTCGGGCCGCGGCGGCTGGAACCTCGCGGGCTACTGCGATCCGAAGATCGACGAGATCGCCGACAAGGTCGAGGGCGAGACCGACAAGACCAAGCGCGACGCCCTGATCAAGGAGGGCTTCGACGTCCTCAACGCCGACTGGGGTTACATCCCGCTGCACCAGCAGGCTCTCGCCTGGGGCGTCTCCAAGAAGGTCCACCTGACCCAGCGCGCCGACAACCTGCTCCTGCTCTACTGGGTGTCGAAGGACCCGCAGTAGGAGCGCGGCGTGCTCGCCTTCCTGCTGCGCCGGGTGATCCAGGCGGCCGCGGTCCTCGCGGTCGTCGGGCTCATCGCCTTCGCGATGTTCCGGTTCGCGGGCGATCCCGTGAACCAGATCGTCGGCCCCGACACCACCGTGGCCGAGCGGGCCCAGATCCGGACGGATCTGGGCCTCGACGATCCGGTGCTGGTCCAGTTCGTCCGCTATGCCGGCAACGTGGTGCGGGGCCAGTTCGGCATCTCGTACCAGTTCCGGCAGCCGGTCTCGCAGCTCTTGGCCGAGCGCATGCCGGCGACGCTGGAGCTCGCCTTCTGCGCCACGGTCTTCGCCCTGGTGGTGGGGATCCTGATGGGCGTGTACTGCGCGCTCTTCCGCGAGTCCTGGCTCGCCGGGCTGTTCCAGGCGGTCTCGCTGATCGGGATCAGCCTGCCGACCTTCCTGATCGGCATCCTCCTGATCTACCTGTTCTCGGTGACGCTCGGCTGGCTGCCCTCCTACGGGCGGGGCGACACGGTCCGGCTCGGCTGGTGGACCACCGGCTTCCTCACCGCCTCCGGGCTCAAGGCGCTGATCCTGCCCTCGGTGACGCTCGGCCTGTTCCAGATGACGCTGATCATGCGGCTCGTGCGCGCCGAGATGCTGGAGGTCCTGCGCACCGACTACATCCGCTTCGCCCGGGCGCGGGGGCTCACCACCCGGGCCGTCCACCTGCGGCACGCCCTGAAGAACACCCTGGTGCCGGTGATCACCATCGCGGGCCTCCAGCTCGGCTCGGTGATCGCCTTCTCGATCATCACCGAGACGGTGTTCCAGTGGCCCGGCATGGGCCTGCTCTTCGTCCAGGCCGTGCAGAACGTCGATATCCCGATCATGTCCGCGTACCTGCTGCTCGTCGCGCTGATCTTCGTGACCATCAATCTCGTGGTCGACATCCTCTACACGGTGGTGGACCCGCGCCTGCGGCTGCCCGCCGGGCGGACGGCGTGAGGAGCGACCGATGAGCGGACGTGACATCGACGCGGGCGACGCCCCGCCGGTCCCACTGCCGGAGGCGAAGCCCTCCCGCCTCGCGCGCTGGCGCGATTCCGACCTGCTGGCGAACTTTCTGCGCTCGAAAACCGCTGTGGCGGCGCTGGTCGCCACCGTGCTGATGGTCGGGCTCGCCTTCGCGTCGCCGTGGATCGCGCCGCAGAACCCCTACGACCCGGCCCAGCTCGACCTGATCAACTCCAACCTGCCGCCGATCTGGCAGGCGGACGGGCAGGCGCCCTACTATCTCGGCACCGACGACCAGGGCCGGGACGTGCTCTCGGCGGTGCTGTACGGCCTGCGCCTGTCGCTGATCGTCGGCGTGCTCGGGGTGGTCACCTCCGGCATCCTCGGCATCGCGCTCGGCCTGATCGCCGGCTACGCGGGCGGGTTCCTCGACACGCTGATCATGCGGGTTGCCGACGTGCAGCTCACCTTCCCGGCGATCCTGATCGCCCTGGTGGTGGACGGCGTCGCCAAGGCCAGTTTCGGCAGCGCGCTGGATGTCGGGCCGCTGATCGGGCTGATCGTGGTCTCGATCGGCCTGTCCTTCTGGGTGCAGTACGCCCGGACCGTGCGCTCCTCCGTGATGGTCGAGAAGGGCAAGGACTACGTCCAGGCGGCGCGGCTGATCGGCCTGTCGCCGCCGGTGATCATGGTCCGCCACGTCCTGCCGAACGTCACCGGCCCGGTCTTCGTGATCGCGACGATCAACCTCGCGCTCGCGATCATCACCGAGGCGACCCTGTCGTTCCTCGGCACCGGCCTGCCCGAGACCATGCCGTCGCTGGGTACCCTGATCCGCACCGGCAACCGGTTCCTGTTCTCCGGCGAGTGGTGGATCGTCGCCTTCCCGGGGCTGGCGCTCGCCGGGCTCGTCATCGCCATCAACCTCCTGGGGGATTGGCTGCGCGACGCGCTCAATCCGAAGCTGCAATGAGCGACACCGTCCTCTCCGTGCGCGACCTGACGGTCGCCTTCGACACCCGCCGCGGGCCGCTCACCGCCATCGACCGGGTCTCGTTCGACATCGGCCGCGGCGAGATCCTGGGCGTCGTCGGCGAATCCGGGGCCGGCAAGTCGGTGACCGGCTCGGCGGTGATCGGGCTCATCGACCGGCCCGGCCGGATCGCCGGCGGCGAGATCCGCCTGCGCGGCGAGCGCATCGACAACCTCTCCCCGGAGGCGATGCGGCGCGTGCGGGGCCGGCGCATCGGCATGATCTTCCAGGATCCGCTGACCTCGCTCGACCCGCTGTTCCGGGTGGGCGACCAGATCGTCGAGACCCTGCGCACCCACACCGACCTGTCGGCGAAGGCGGCCCGCACCCGCGCCATCGACCTGCTGGCCGAGGTCGGCATCCCGGCGCCCGAGCGGCGCATCGACGGCTACCCGCACGAATTCTCCGGCGGCATGCGCCAGCGGGTGGTGATCGCGCTCGCCCTCGCCGCCGAGCCGGAGCTGATCATCGCCGACGAGCCGACCACGGCGCTCGACGTCTCGGTCCAGGCCCAGATCATCACCCTGCTCAAGCGTCTCTGCCGCGAGCACGGCACCGCGGTGATGCTGGTGACACACGACATGGGCGTGATCGCCGAGGCCGCCGACCGGGTGGCGGTGATGTATGCCGGGCGGGTGGCCGAGATCGGCCCGGTCGCCTCGGTGATCGCCGAGCCGCACCACCCCTACGCGGTCGGCCTGATGGGAGCGATCCCGACCCTGTCGCAGGAGGCCGACCGGCTGAGCCAGATCCCCGGCTCGATGCCGCGGCTCACCGCCATCCCGAAGGGCTGCGCCTTCAACCCGCGCTGCCCGAAGGTCTTTGCCCGCTGCCGCGTCGAGCGGCCGGAGCCGATCCCGGTCGACGCGAGCCGGGTCGCCTGTCACCTGTACGATGCAGCGGAGCGTGCGGCGTGAGCGCCTACGTCGAAGTCACCGACCTGCGCCGCCGGTTCGACGTCTCGAAGCCCTGGCTCAACCGGGTGATCGAGCGCGAGCCCCGGAAATTCCTCACGGCGGTCGACCGCGTCGGCTTCGCGATCGAGAAGGGCGAGACCTTCGCGATCGTCGGCGAATCCGGTTCCGGCAAGTCGACGGTGGCCCGCATGGTGGTCGGCCTGCTGCCGCCGAGTGCGGGCGAGGTGACGATCACTGGCGTCTCGATGACCGACCCGCGCCAGGCCGCGGCCCGGCGGCGCCTGCGCGCGCGCATCCAGATGATCTTCCAGGACCCCTACGCGTCCATGAACCCGCGCTGGCGGGTGGGGAAGATCATCGCCGAGCCGATCCGGGCCTTCAACCTGATCCACGGCGAGGGGGCGATCCGCGCCCGGGTGAGCGAACTGTTGGGCCTCGTCGGGCTCCACGCCGACGACGCGCGGAAATACCCGCACGAATTCTCCGGCGGCCAGCGCCAGCGGGTGGCGATCGCCCGGGCGCTGGCGAGCCAGGCCGAGTTCCTGGTGGGCGACGAGCCGACCTCCGCGCTCGACGTCTCGGTCCAGGCGCAGATCCTCAACCTGATGCGCGACCTGCAGGACCGGCTCGGGCTGACCTACCTGTTCATCTCCCACAACCTCGCCGTGGTCCGCCACATGGCGACCCGGGTGGGGGTGATGTATCTCGGCCGCCTCGTGGAGGTCGCGTCCGCCAAGGACCTGTTCGCGACGCCCCGCCACCCCTACACGCGGATGCTCCTCGACGCGGTGCCCGACCTCGCCCATGTCGGCCGCGCCCGGGTGCCGGTCTCGGGCGAGATCCCGAACCCGATCGACCCGCCGCCCGGCTGCACCTTCCACCCGCGCTGTCCGCTGGCCAACGACCGCTGCCGGACCGAGGTGCCGGCGCTCCTCGACGGCGTCGCCTGCCACGCCGTGCAGGAGGGGCGCGCCTGAGGGACCGGCACTGAGCGGCCGCCCGCGGCCTGCCGTTGCGCTCGGCCCGGGCAGGCGCTATGGCCCGTCCCGATGGGGATGGAGTTCCCCGAAACCGCCCGTCAGGGCTGATGACTCCTACCGCGAAACCGGCGGTGGGAGTGCGTCTTGCAAGCACCCGCCGCGACGGCGGGTTTCTCATGCCCGCCCGACGAACTGGAGCGCGCATGTCCTTCACCACCTGCATCCTGGTCATGATCGGCGGAGCCCTCGGCACGCTGGCCCGCTACGTCGTCTCGGTGCTGTCGCTGCCCATCAGCCGCGACCTGCCCTGGGGCACGATCCTCATCAACGTGACCGGCTCGTTCATCATCGGCCTGTTCGGCACGCTGACCCTGGCGCAGGGGCGATTCCCGGTCTCCGAGAACGTGCGCCTGTTCGTGATGATCGGGCTCTGCGGCGGCTACACGACCTTCTCGTCGTTCAGCCTCCAGACCCTCGACCTCATGCGGAACGGCGCGGTGGTCCGCGCCATGGTGAACGTGTGCGCCTCGGTGGTGCTCTGCGTCCTCGCGGTCGCGCTGGGCCACGTCGTGGCGGCCCACTGGAACGGCGGCGCCGTGCAGATCGCCCAGGTGAGCATCGAGGAGGACGGCTGACCGGACGGCCACCCGCAACGGCGGGCATGGGCCGCCGCGGGGCTCACGGGCCCCGGCGCGGCCCGGCCCTCACGCGTCGCGCCACTGCGCGAAGGTCGCGGCCTGGCCCACCGTCGCGCCGTCGCGGTCGAGCTGCCAGACCACCGCCTGGTCGATCCAGAAGCGCCGTCCGTCCTTGGCGATCCGCAGGCCGCGATAGCCGCGGCTGAAGCCGTCCCGGGTGACCGCGTCGAGGAGCCGCTGCCGCTCGGCCCGCTCGGGAGCCTCGGCCGAGAGCCGCGAGGGCAGGCCGACGAGTTCGTCCCACGCGTAGCCGAAGCAGGCCTGCGCGGTCCGGTTGGCGTAGACGAAGCGCGGATCCGCGCCGCCGTCATGGGCGAGCACCGCGAAGGGGGCCTCCGCGTAGAGCCAGTCCGCGTCGGCTCCCGCCGGCACCAGGGACTCGCCGAGTCGCCGCGCGTAGCTGCCGGTGAGCAGGGCGAAGAAGTCCGGGTCGTGCGAGAGGTCCGTCATGATCCGCTACAGGACTGGGTCCGCGTCGATGCGCATGCGCAGGATCGCGTAGGGCGGCTGCTGCAGGTCCCGGCCGCGGTTGAATTCCGGCCGCCGGTTGACCTGGGCCGCCGAGATATAGAGCCAACGGTCCGGGGTGATCCAGAAGGTGTCGGCCCAGACCAGCCGGTCGTCGGCGGCCAGCACCTCCACGGTGCCGTCCGGCAGGCGCCGGCCGACCGCGTTGTGCTCCTGCAGGCTGAGATAGACCCGGTCCTCGGAATCGGTCGTCAGTCCCCCGGTCATGCCCTTCTCGCCGAGATCCCGGACCGCGGCGGCCACGGCCGCGTCCGGGACGTCCGGGTCGCGCAGGGCCGCGGTCTCGACCGCGTAGAGCCGCCGGCTCATCAGCGGCGCGTAGTAGAGGCGGCCGCCGTCCGGGCTGATCGCGATGCCGTTGGCGCCGCCCTTCGGGCTCTTCTCGGGCGCGTCGCCCTTCCGCTCCATCACGGGGCGGCGCTCCACGAACTTGACCAGGCCCTCCTCGGATCGCGTGCTGGCATGGTCCGCGAGGCGCCGCACCACCCGCCCGCTGTCGAGGTCGACCGCCAGGATCGCGCCCGCGCCGGTCTGGCCCTGGTCGGTGACGTAGGCCAGCGCGCGGCCGTCGCGCACGTCGACCCGCAGGTCGTTCAGGGAGGAATCCGGAACCACGCCCGCGTCGAGGGGGATCGTCCGGCGGATGCTGTTCCGGCCGATATCGATCGCCAGGATCTTCGCGCCGCCCGGCACCGGCCGGCCCTTGCCCTCCGGCAGACCGGCATCGAGCACCCAGAGGGTGTCGTGGCGGTCGAAGACGCCGTTGGGGACGTGGAACAGCGACGCCTGCGGCGCCCCCGGATCCGGGCGGTTGGTCGCCGCGTCCGGGTAGGGCTTCACCGACCCGTCGGGCAGCACCTCGCCGAGGGTGATCGGCTCGGCGCCGGTGAAGCGCGGCATCATCACGAAGATCCGGCCGCCCCGGGCGATGGCGAGCCCCGTGGGGGTCGAGGGCGCGTCCGCCGCGACGGCGAGCTCCAGCGTCCCCACCGGCCGGCTCGTCGGGGGCGACGGCGCCGCGGCGCGCGCCGCGGGGGCGGCGAGGGCCGCGAGACCCGTTCCGAGCAGGCGGCGGCGATTGAGGCGCATGGGGATCCTGTCGCGGAGCTTGTCGGGGCGAGGGCCTTGGCGCGCCGCTCAACCCGTGGGGGTGCCGGCCCAACGCGCGGGCCCGGTGCCCGATCCCCCGACGCCGCATCTGGACGGAAGCCCGGCGCAGACCCGCGCGCCCGGCGATCGGGAGCCGCCTGCGGGCGGTCCACAGGTGCCGGGGCGCGACGCTGGCCCCGGCCCGCGGCGGCACGCTAAGCACGGTCGGGCCGGGCGTTCGATTCGGCGCCGCGCGGGCCGCGGCCCGGGCAGGCGATGTGGAGAGGTGGGACACGCATGGATCCCGAAGGATCCGAACCGGCGCCGGAGACCGCGCCCCGGCCCGCCGCCGGGCCGCTGCGGGTCCTCGCCCTGGCCGTGCAGAAGGGTGGAACGGGCAAGACCACCCTGGCGGCCTCCCTGGCCGTCGCCGCCGCGGAGGCGGGCGAGCAGGTGACGGCGCTCGATCTCGACCCGCAGGGCTCGCTGGCCGGATGGGGAGCCCTGCGCAAGAATGACGGCAGGAGCGGGAGCGACGCCGTCGCGGTCGACCGGGTCCAGCCCTGGGAGATGGGCCAGCTCTCGGAGATCCTCGGCATCCTCGCCGAGCAGGGCACGACGCTCGCCGTCCTCGACACCGCCGGCAGCGCCTCCGGCCTCGCGCCCGCGCTGAAGGACGCCGATTTCGTCCTGATGCCGGTCCGCCCCTCGCGGCTCGACATCGTGGCCGCCCGGCCGACGCTCCAGGCGCTCGTCGGCCTCGGCCTGCGGGAGCGGCTGGCCCTGGTGCTGAACCAGTGCCCGCCGCCGCCCTCGCCGCGCACCAGCGCCTACGCGGCGCAGCTCCGCGCCCTGGGCGTCCTGGCCGAGCCCGGGATCATCCACCGGGTCGACCACCAGGACGCCCTGGCGACCGGGCTCGGCGTCACGGAATTCGCCCCCGGCAGCCAGGCCGCCGAGGAGGTCCGGGCGCTCTGGGCCTGGATCGACGGGAAGATGCGGGCGGCGCCCGCCCGCTGAGATCGGCCCTCCGCCGGGCTCAGCCCTGGCCCAGGGCCGCGAGGATCCGCGCCCAGGAGCGCGTGCCCTTGTGGAAGCTCGTCAGGTCGTACTTCTCGTTGGGCGAGTGGATCCGGTCGTCGTCGAGCCCGAAGCCGATCAGCAGGGTGTCGCGCCCCAGGATCCGCTTGAAGTCGCCGACGATCGGGATCGAGCCGCCCGCGCCGACGGTGACCGCGGGCACCCCCCACTCGTCCTGCAGCGCCGCCTTGGCGGCCCCGAGCTGCGGCATGTCGAAGGGCAGGCTGATCGCCCGCGAGCCCTTGTAGGTGATGACCTCGACCTGGCAGTCCGCCGGCACCCGCGCGCGCACGAAGGCCTCGAAGCTCTCGGCGAGCCGCTTCGGGTCCTGGTCGTCCACGAGGCGGAACGAGACCTTGGCGGAGGCGGTGGAGGCGATCACCGTCTTGGTGCCCTCGCCGGTATAGCCGCCGACGATGCCGTTGGCGTCGCAGGAGGGGCGCGACTGCACCAGTTCGATCGGCATCCGGCCGCGCTCTCCCGCGGGCTCCTTGAGGCCGATCGGCCCGAGCAGCGTCTCCGGCGTCAGGCCGAGGCCGCGCCACTGCTCCAGGACCTCGGGCGGGCGCTCGTGCACGCCCTCGTAGAAGCCCGGGATCGTCACCCGCCCGTCCGCGTCGTGCAGGTCGGCGATGATCTTCGACAGAACGTGGATCGGGTTGCGCGCCGCGCCGCCGAAGAAGCCCGAATGCAGGTCGCGGTCGGCGCAGGTGACCTTCACCTCGAAATAGGCGAGCCCGCGCAGCGACGAGGTGATGGCCGGGGTCTTCCGGTCCCACATGCCGGTGTCGCAGACGAGGACCACGTCGCAGCCGAGTCTCTCGCGGTTGGCCGCGACCCACTCGGGAAGTCCCTGCGAGCCGCTCTCCTCGGCGCCCTCGATCAATATCGTGACGCCGCAGGGCAGCTCGCCGGTCATGGCGATGGTGGCCCGGCAGGCCTCCACGAAGGTCATCACCTGACCCTTGTCGTCGGAGGCGCCGCGCCCGACGATCGTCTTGCCGCCCCGGCCGTCCTCGGCGATGCGCGGCTCGAAAGGCGGCGTCGTCCAGAGATCGAGCGGGTCGACGGGCTGCACGTCGTAATGGCCGTAGAACAGGACGTGGGGCGCCCCGGGCTTCGGCTTGTGCGCCAGCACGACCGGATGGAGCGAGGTCTCCTCCACGGAGGTCTCGAAGCCGAGCGCGGTCAGGTCCTGGGCGAGCCAGGCGGCGGCCTCGCGGCACGGGCCGGCATAGGCGGGATCGGTGGAGATCGACGGGATCCGCAGGAAGGCGAACAGCCGCTCCAGGGCGTTCTCCAGGTCCGTGTCGATGTCGTTGAGGATCGCGTCGAGCGCGGCCATCGGGGGGCTCCGGGGTACGGCGTGGACTCTGCGAGAACTCTGCGGGAATTCCGCGCGCACGAGGGTTAGCCGAGGCGGGGCCACGGCGGCAACGTCGGACGGTGCGGCGGACGGACTTCTGGCCGCCGGCGCGCCGCCATCGCTCACGGGTTGAGAGCGCGCGCCGGAACAGGCGCAGATTGGAATGGTTATCGACCGAAAGCTCAGGCCGACGCCCGCCCGTCTCTCCCGGCTGCCGCTTCGGCCGATCCGTTCCCGCCCGGCTCCGGCCGGCCCAGCCCGTGGACGACATCATGCGACTCGAGACCCAGCCGCCGGTGTCGGCGGACACGCCGATCGGCATCACGCTGACGATCAACGGGCAGCGGCGCGAACTCCGGGTCGCGCCGTGGACCACCCTCCTCGACCTGCTGCGCGAGCGGCTCGACCTCACCGGCACCAAGAAGGGCTGCGACCACGGCCAGTGCGGCGCCTGCACGGTGCTGGTGAACGGCACCCGGGTGAATTCCTGCCTGACGCTGGCGGTGATGAAGGACGGCGCCGAGATCACGACGGTCGAGGGTCTCGCCGCCCTCGGCGACCGGGCGGGCAGCAACGCCCTTCACCCGATCCAGGAGGCGTTCATCGAGCACGACGCCTTCCAGTGCGGCTACTGCACCCCGGGCCAGCTCTGCTCGTCGGTCGGCCTGATGAACGAGGGCCACGCCCGCACAAGGGACGAGATCCGCGAGGCGATGAGCGGCAACATCTGCCGCTGCGGCGCCTACACCAACATCGTCGACGCCATCGAGGACGTCATGCAGGGAGGCGCCCGATGAACCGCTTCGACTACGTCCGCGCCGGCACGGTGGCGGAGGCGGTGCAGGCCTTCGGGGCGGGCGCGCGCTTCATCGCCGGCGGCACCAACCTGATCGACCTGATGAAGTACGAGGTCGAGAAGCCGGGCCGGCTGATCGACATCACCCAGCTGCCCCTCGACCGGATCGAGGCGCACGGGGACGGTCTCCGGATCGGGGCGCTCGTGACCAACGCCAAGGTGGCGTACGACGATCAGGTCGCGGCCCGCTACCCGCTCCTGCGCAACGCCATCCTGGCCGGCGCCTCGGCGCAGCTGCGCAACGCCGCCTCCACGGGCGGCAACCTGCTTCAGCGGACCCGCTGCTACTATTTCTACGACGTGGCCACGCCCTGCAACAAGCGCGCGCCGGGCTCCGGCTGCCCGGCGATCGGCGGGATGAACCGCATCCACGCGATCTTCGGGACGAGCGAGCACTGCATCGCCACCCACCCCTCCGACATGTGCATCGCGCTGGCCGCCCTGGAGGCCACCGTGCGGGTGAGCGGGCCGCAGGGCGACCGGTCGATCCCGTTCTCCGAGTTCCACCGCCTGCCGGGGGACTCTCCTGAGACGGACACGAACCTCGCCCCCGGCGAGATCATCGTGTCGGTCGACCTGCCGGAGAGCCGCTTCCCGCAGCACTACACCTACCTGAAGCTGCGCGACCGGCTGTCCTACGCCTTCGCGCTGGTCTCGGTGGCGGCGGCCCTGGAGCTCGACGGCGACCGGGTGAAGACCGCCCGGCTGGCGCTCGGCGGCGTCGCCCACAAGCCCTGGCGCAACCGCGAGGCCGAGGCCCTGCTGGAGGGCAAGCCCGCGACCCGCGAGAGCTTCCAGGCCGCGGCCGACCTGATCGTCGCGGAGGCCAAGCCCCAGTCGGAGAACGGCTTCAAGATCGATCTCGCCCGGCGGGCCATCGTGCGCGGCCTCGAGCAGGCCGCCGCCGGCACGCCCCAGTCGCTCAGCGACAAGCGCATCCAGTAGGTCCCGCCATGACCCACACCTCCAGCCCCCAGACCTTCAGCTCCACCGGCCGCGACACCTTCGTCGGCAGCCCGCGCAGCCGCATCGACGGGCCCGCCAAGGTCACCGGCCTCGCCAAGTACGCGGGCGAGTTCGCCGCGCCCGACCTCGCCTACGGCTTCGTGGTGTCGAGTTCGATCGCCAAGGGCCGGATCACCGGCATCGACTCCGCCGAGGCCGAGGCGGTGCCGGGCGTCCTCACGGTGCTCACCCACGAGAACCGGCCGCGCACCGCGTGGCGGGACAAGAACTTCCAGGACCAGGTGGCGCCCCCCGGCTCGCCGTTCCGCGCCCTCTACGACGACCTGATCGTGTTCAGCGGTCAGCCGGTCGCCCTGGTGGTGGCGGAGGATTTCGAGACGGCGCGCTACGCCGCGTCCCTCGTCCGCGTGAGCTACGCGATGGAGGAGCCCGGGACCGACCTGGAGGCCCTGCGCGGCACCGCCTACGACCCGCCCTACAAGCGCACGGGCATCAAGCCGCCGCCGGAGCCCTGGGGCGACGCCGACACGGCGTTCGGCAGCGCGCCGGTCCGCGTGCAGGGCGCCTACAGCCTCGCCGACGAGCACCACAACCCGATGGAGCCGCACGCCTCCACCGTGGTGGTCGAGCAGGACGGCACCTACACGGTCTACGACAAGATCCAGGGCGTCTCGAACAGCCACCAGTACCTCACCAACGTCTTCGGCCTGAAGCCCGATCAGGTGCGGGTGCTCAACCCCTATCTCGGCGGCGGCTTCGGCTCGGGCCTGCGCCCGCAGTACCAGCTGTTCCTGGCGATGCTGGCCGCCCAGGAGCTGAAGCGCTCCGTGCGCGTGACCCTGACCCGCGACCAGTTGTGGAGCTTCACCTACCGGTCCGAGGCGCTGCAGACGATCGCGCTCGGTGCCGCGCCGGACGGGACGCTGACGGCCCTCCGCCACGACGCGGTCCAGGGCACCTCGCAGTACGAGGATTACCAGGAGGTCGTCGTCAACTGGTCGGGTGTCCTCTACCGGTGCGACAACGTCGCCCTCGGCTACCGGCTGGTGAAGCTCGACACGCCGACGCCCGGCGACATGCGCGCGCCCGGCGCGGTGACCGGCGTCTTCGCGATCGAGACCGCGATGGACGAACTCGCCTACGCGACCGGGCTCGACCCGATCGACCTGCGGCTGAAGAACTACGCCGAGTCCGACGCCACCGCCGAGGGCAAGCCGTTCGGCTCGAAGGAGCTGAAGAGCTGCTTCCGGCAGGGCGCCGAGCGGTTCGGCTGGGCGAGGCGCAGCCCCGAGCCCCGCTCCATGCGCGACGGCCGGGAACTCGTCGGCTGGGGGGTGGCCACCGGCATCTGGGAATCGATGATGATGCAGTCGAGCGCCATCGCGACCCTGACGCCGGACGGCCGCCTGACGGTCGGCAACTCCACCGGCGACATCGGCACCGGCACCTACACGATCCTGACGCAGATCGCGGCCGACACGCTCGGCCTGCCGATGGACGCGGTGACGACCAAGCTCGGCGACACCCGCCTGCCGGAGGCCCCGGTCGCCGGCGGCTCGTGGACCGCCGCCTCCTCGGGCACCGCCGTGATGAAGGCCTGCCGCAACGTCGGCGCGCAGGTGTTCAAGCTCGCCCGCGCCATGGAGAACTCGCCGCTCGCCAACGTCGACTTCGACCGGGCCGTGTTCGCGGACGGCCGCATCGCGGTCGCGGGCGACCCGGGCCGCAGCGTCGCGCTGGTGGATGTCCTGCAGGCGGCCGGCGTCGACAAGGTCGAGGCCGTCGAGGAGGCCGGGCCCGACAAGGACTTCAATCAGAAATACGAAGCCTACACCCACTCGGCGATCTTCGCCGAGGTGAAGGTCGACGAGGAGCTGGGCCAGGTCCGGGTCACCCGCATCGTCTCGGCGATCGCGGCCGGCAAGGTGCTGAACCCGAAGACGGCGCGCAGCCAGATCCTCGGCGGCGTGGTGATGGGGATCGGCTCGGCGCTCGAGGAGGAGTCGATGCTCGACCACCGCATCGGCCGGTTCATGAACCACAATCTCGGCGAGTACCACGTGCCCGTCCACGCCGACATCTACGACATCGACGTGATCTTCGTGGAGGAGGAGGACAAGGCGAACCCGCTGGGCGTGAAGGGGCTCGGCGAGATCGGCATCGTCGGCACCGCGGCGGCGATCGCCAACGCGGTCTTCCACGCCACCGGCAGGCGGGTGCGCGACCTGCCGATCACCGTCGACAAGCTCCTGTGAGCGGCGAATGTTTCACAGGAAACATTGACGGTTCGGCAAGGAGTCGGACGCGGGCGCTCCGCCGCGCTGAATCGCTCCGCGCGCGAGGACGGTGATGCGCCCGCGCGCTGCCCTGAGAACCGACACGGGATCGCGGTGAGCCCCCTGCTGGAATCCTGGCGCTTCTGGGCGCTCGCCGCCGCCGGCTTCGCGGCGCTGACCGCGATCCTCGCCAAGGTCGGGGTCGCGGGCGTGCCGTCGGACGTCGCGACCTTCGTGCGCACCGCGGTCATCCTGGCCTTCGCGGGCGCGATCGTGGTCGTCTCCGGGCAGGCGGGCGGCCTCGCGCAGGTCACCGGCCGGAGCCTCGCCTTCCTCATCCTGTCGGGGCTCGCCACCGGGGCGTCGTGGCTCTGCTACTTCCGCGCCCTGTCGCTGGGCGACGCCGCCCGCGTCGCGCCGCTCGACAAGCTCAGCGTCGTGCTGGTGGCGATCCTCGGCGCCACCCTGCTCGGCGAGACCCTCAGCCTCGCCGCCTGGGCCGGGGTCGCGCTGATCGCGGCGGGCGCGGCCCTCGTCGCCTCCGGACTGTGAGATCATGCGCGCTGGCGCACCGATCCCTTAACGCGATGCGCGCATCCTGCGGTTGCCTCGCGAAAGGGGACCGTCATGGAATGGGTTTATCGCGGCTTCGAGACCTCGCTTCTCGGTCTCGCCCTCTGTCTCGGGCTCGGCGCCTGCCTGACACTCGGCACCGGGCTCGGCACCGGACATGCACCGGCCGGAACGCTCTCCGTCACCCTGCCGATGCTCACGGTGACCGCCCCCGCGCCCTGAGGCGCGGGACCGGTCCGCGGCGGTGTCAGGCGGCGCCCTGCACGGCGCGGAACATGAAGCTCCGCGCCTCGGCGTCCATCTCCGCCTTGAAGGCGTGGCGGCCCTTCAGCGCCTCGGCGGCCTGGGCGGCCGGCCGCGCGTTGAGCGCGTCGAGGTGGCGCTTGACGTTGGGCAGGTCCTCGAAGGCGCCCTCGCCGAGGATGAAGGGCACCATCCGGGCCCAGCCCCAGACCGCCATGTCGACGATCGTGTAGGTGTCGCCCAGCACGTAGGTGCGGTTGGCGAGGCGCTGGTCGAGGATGCCCCAGTGCCGGCGCGCCTCGAAGGTGTAGCGCTCGGTGGCGTAGGCACCCCCGTCCTGCGCGAAGTGGCGGAAATGCACGCACTGGCCGGAGAACGGCCCGATGCCGGTCGCCACGAACATCAGCCAGGACAGCATCTCGCCGCGGACGGGCTCGCCCTCCGGCAGGAACCGGCCGGTCTTGCCCGCCAGGTACATCAGGATCGCGTTCGAATCGAACACGGTCACGTCGCCGTCGACGATCGCCGGCACCTTCCCGTTCGGATTGACGGCCGTGTAGGCCGGATCGAACTGCTCGCCCTTGCGGGTATCGACCGGCACCGGCTCGTAGGGCAGCCCCATCTCCTCGAGGCAGAGGGCGACCTTCATGGGGTTGGGGCTGAGATTGTAGAAGAATCGAATCACCGCGCTCTCCCTGAACGACGCGGGCAGGATGTCCGGGCCCCGCGCCGGCACAAGGCGCGGGCGCGCAGGGCGGCTATTCCACGACGATCTTGTAGCCGCGTCCCGGCACCAGCGCGGCGCCCCGCTCCAGCCCGTTGAGGACGAGGAACCGGTCGAGCGACCGGTCGGGCACCGCCATGCGGCGGGCGAGGTCCTCGGCGCTGGGCGAGGCGGCCTGGACCACCTGCAGCCGCAGGGGGCGCAGGACCGCCTCGTCGGGCGCGACCGCGACCAGGGTCGCGGTCCAGCGGCGGAAGGCCGGGTCGGGGTCGGTGGCGCCCTTGGCGGCCATGATCATCCGGTAGGTCGAGTCCCCGATCCGGATGGCCGCGAGGCGGAAGGTCCACTCCTTCCCCCGCGACAGCGCGAAGGCCGCCGGGTGGCCGGCGACGTCCCGGGTCTCGAAGCCGGCCGGGTCGAAGGCGTCGTTCCAGCTCGCCTTGAGCACCGCCTCCAGGGGCTGGCCGTCCTTCGCCTCGATCTGATCGAACAGCAGGCGCCGGCCGCCGTCCTGGGTGGTGCCGAGCACTGCCGAGCGGGTGTTCTCCAGGGTGAAGCCCTCCGGCACCTCGAAGGCGATGCCGAGGCCGGGATGGATGAAGCGGTGCCCGCGCACCGCGCCGTCGCGCGGGTTGTCGCCGTAGGCGAGCCCGTCCACCGCCGCGAGGTAGGCGGCGCGGTCGTCGGTGCCGATGCCCGGCGCGCCGATGCGGCGGGCCGCCCGGGTGACCTGATTGATGCGCTCGGCCGTGCCCGGGTGGGTCGCCAGCATGTCGGGCGCGCCGGCGCTGCCGGACTTCAGCCCCGTCGAGCGGTTGAGCGCGGCGAGGAAGCGCCCGGCCGCGAACGGATCGTAGCCGGCCTTGGCGAGGGTGCGCACGCCGGTGGCGTCGGCCTCCAGCTCCTGCTCGCGGGAGAACCGGGCGAGCGCGAAGCGCGACTGGCTCTGCAGCTGCGCGCCGGTATCGGGGTCGTTCAGCACGTCGGCCACGACGCGGCTGACGAGCGCCGAGCGCAGCTCGAGCTCGCTGCGGGCGGTGGCGTGGTTGAGGGTCACGTGGGCCATCTCGTGCGCCAGCACGGCCGCCACCTCGGAGGTGTCGCTCGCCAGGGCCACGAGGCCGCGGGTGACGTAGAGCCGCCCGTTCGGCAGCGCGAAGGCGTTGACCACCGGCGAGTCGAGGAGCGTCACCGTGTAGGCCTGGTCGGGCCGGTCGCTCGCCTTCACGAGACGGTCGGTCACCTCGGTCAGCATCCGCGTGACGTTGGGGGCCCGGGCCTCGCCCCCGAAGGAGGCCACGAGCTTGAGGTGGTCGGCATCCGCGGCGCGCTCGCGGCCGGTGGTGCGCGGCGCCTCCGCGGGCACCCGCACCACGGCCGGCCGCACGGTCGCCTCGGTCTGGTCGGCGACGCAGGCGCCGAGCAGCAGGGCGAGGCCGCCCAGAGCCGCCGCGCCGAGGGAGCGCCGGCCCGCCGCGCGGGTCCGCCCCGCGATGATGTGCCCCGTGATCCCGCCCATCGCGATCAGCGCCGCAATCCCCGTTCCCCGTCCGAATCGGCCTCCGGCCGGTCCGTCTCCCCGAGCGTCTCGAGCCCGTCGAGGGCGACCTCCAGGGTCGGGCCGCGCCGGACCTCCAGGAGGCCGCGCACCCGCACGCGCCGGCCTTCGAGCGAGGCCGCACTCAAACCACGGGCGCGCATCATTCGCCAAGTGCGTTTCGATACCGTCACCGTGAGGCCGTCCGTGCCGCGGGCCGCGAAATCGAGATAGGTGCGCGCGCCGCGCTCGCCGACGTGGCGGATCCGGCCCTCCGCGACGACGAAGCGCCCGGCCCGCGCCCGGAGCGCCGGACCGTCCCGCGCCGCCGGGAGCGCGACGCTCCAGAGACCGAGTCCGCGCGCCCGGGCGGCCGCCTCCACGAGGCGCAGGCCGGGCCGGCAGAGCGAATCGGCCTCGTTCGCGTCCGCGTAGGCGAGCCCGGCCGCGATGAGGCCGCCCGCGAAGTCCGCGTCGTCCTCCGCGGCCAGGAGATCGGCCCGCACGCGATCCCACCGGTCGGGCTGCCCGCGGGGAACCACCGTGACGCGGGCGCCCCGCCGGGCCTCGAGCCAGGCCAGCGCCGCGGCTTCGGCCTCCGGCGCGTCCGGCCAGCGCAGCGAGTCCAACACCGCGCGGAGGCCCGAGACCAGGCGGATCTCGCCCCGGGGCCCGATCCCGGCCACGACCTCGTCGCGCGCCGGCCCGGTCGCGCAGTCGGACGGGCCGGCCCCCGGCGCGGCGCGTGCCGGACGAATCGGCACCGCGGCGAGCGACGCCGCCATCAGGGCCGCCAGCGAGGCTGCCAGCATGACCGCCGCGCTCCCGCGCATCGATTCCCCCGAGATCGCAGGCCCCGACACCGCGCCTCTCCACCGGGCGCGGTTGGCCTCGGCCGGCGAGAATGCTATGGAGCGCGCGGTCGTCTCCGTAGCTCAGCTGGACAGAGCACAGGTTTCCTAGAAGCTTCAATTGGGCGTCGCGCCGGGAAACCGCGCGGCGGATCCGCTCAAAGTCGGGGAAAGCTTCCGGCATCGACGCGCCGCCGTCCGATGCTCTGCCGATCCCGAGCCAAGCCCGCGCGGCGCCCCGGCGTTCTGCGGGAAGGTGTAGAGACTAGACGGGCGGCACCTAACGGTCGGATGCAATCCGGCCCACGGTGAAGGGATAGTCCAGGCCACGAACGCGGACCTTCGGGACGCGGCGGCGAAAGCCGAAGTGGTATGAAACCTGGGGTCGCAGGTTCGAGCCCTGCCGGGGACACCAAGTTGTCTCATCTCGCAGATCTCGCGGTTGCAGAGCCGTGAGCAAATCGTCCACCACGTCGGGCGCCTGCCGGTGACAAGTACCGAGGGCCGCGCTAAGCTTTGCCGCCAGGATTCATGGCGGGGGGTGGACGAGCACTTCATGGCGGGCCAGAAGACCGATCAGCGCGACGTCTATGTCGGGCAACGCATCGCCGAGCAGCGCCGGAAGGCATCGCTCACACAGCGCCGCGTCGCGCAGAGCTTCGGTATGTCTGCAGCTCAGCTCCAGAAATACGAGAAGGGTACCAACCGGATCAGCGCCGTCCATCTCGATATCTTCTCGCGGATGACCGGCGTGCCGATGGATTACTTCTTCAAAGGAATGCCCCGGAACGATGACTTCATCGCGCCGGGCTTCAGCGAGCGCGAGCAGTCCACCCTGTCGGAAGCCGGGTTGAAGGGGTTGGCGGAAGTCGTGGGCCGCCACATCACCGAGAACTTCTCCGAGGAGGCGCGCCGCGACGTGGCCGACGCGATCCGGGCGCTCGAGAGCAAGCTCGGCGGCTGAGCCGGCGGCGATCCCCGCGGGCCGGTTCGATCGTTCTTCCGGTCGCTTCGTCCGTTATAGCGGATCCGTTCGTTCCTCCATCTTGACCGCCTCCCGGTCGGGTGCGAGAACCCCGGCCCCATGAAGGGTCAAACGCCGCGATCGCGACGGCGTACCTCTGCAGCCGAGGCCGTCCGATGCCGCGTTCCAACTACCTGTTCACCAGCGAGTCCGTGTCCGAGGGACACCCCGACAAGGTCTGCGACAGGATCTCGGACACCGTGGTCGACGCCTACCTCGCGGCGATGCCGGAGGCGCGGCTCGGCGTCGAGACGCTCGCCACGACCAACCGCATCGTCATCGCCGGCGAGGTGCGCGGACCCGATTCGGTGACCTTCAAGGACCTCGAGGCCCTGACCCGCGAGGCCGTGAAGGACATCGGCTACGAGCAGTCGGGCTTCCACTGGAAGAACAACGACGTCGCGATCCACCTGCACGCCCAGTCGGCCGACATCGCCCAGGGCGTGGACGCGGCCGGCAACAAGGACGAGGGCGCGGGCGACCAGGGCATCATGTTCGGCTACGCCGCCGACGAGACGCCCGAGCTGATGCCGGCGCCGATCTTCTACGCCCACAAGATCCTCAAGGACCTCGCCGACGCCCGCAAGGCGAGGCAGGGCGACGCCGCCAAGCTCGGCCCCGACGCCAAGAGCCAGGTCACGGTCCGCTACGAGAACGGCCGCCCGGTCGAGGTCACCCAGATCGTCCTGTCGACCCAGCACCTCGACGAGTCCCTCGACTCCGCGGACGTGCGCGCCATCGTCGAGCCCTACATCCTGAAGGCGCTGCCGCAGGGCTGGGTCAACGAGGGCACGGTCTGGCACGTGAACCCGACCGGCAAGTTCGTGATCGGCGGCCCGGACGGCGATGCCGGCCTCACCGGCCGCAAGATCATCATCGACACCTACGGCGGCGCGGCCCCGCACGGCGGCGGCGCGTTCTCCGGCAAGGACCCGACGAAGGTCGACCGCTCGGCGGCCTACGCGGCGCGCTACCTCGCCAAGAACGTGGTGGCCGCGGGCCTCGCCAGCCGCGCCACGATCCAGCTCGCCTACGCGATCGGCGTCTCGAAGCCGCTCTCGATCTACGTGGACCTGCACGGCACCGGCACGGTCGACGAGGCCAAGCTCGAGGCCGTGCTGATGGACGCCATGGACCTGTCGCCCCGCGGCATCCGTACGGCGCTCAGCCTGAACAAGCCGATCTACGCGCGCACCTCGGCCTACGGCCATTTCGGCCGCGCCCCCGAGGCCGACGGCGGCTTCTCGTGGGAGCGCACCGACCTCGCCGGCAAGCTGAAGTCGGCGCTGGCCTGAGGGCGGCCTCCGCGCGGCCCCGGGCCGAGGCGCGGGCCGGAGATCGGCGGCGCGCCGGGGCGACGTGAACGCGGGGCGGGCGGTGCGCTGAGCGCCGCCCGGTTCCGTTCCGGAAACCAGCGGCGCCCGCGATCCGGCATCCGGCGCTGGGCGCCGCGGCGCGTCCGACGCGATGGCGCCCGCGCGCGGGTGCCGCGCGTGCGCATCAGGTCGTGGCACGTCGGGCGCGGCGTCCCGCCGACGCTCCGCGTGGCCCGCCGGGACGCGGGCCGCGTCGCATCTCCGAGGTAGACTGAGCCGGTGGACACCGACACCCCTGGACGCCCCGAGCACCCGGCCGAGGAGCCGGAGCGCGCCTTCTTCGGGCGGCGCAAGGGCAAGCGCCTGCGCGGCCAGCAGGAGCGCCGGCTCGCCGAATTGCTGCCGGCCCTGCGGGTCGACCTGCCGCCGGGCGAGGCGATCCTCGATCCGCGCGCGCTGTTCCCGGCCATGCCGGCGCCGCCCGAGGCGCTCTGGCTGGAGATCGGCTTCGGCGGCGGCGAGCACCTCGCCGCCCAGGCGGCCGCGCGGCCGGATATCGGCATCATCGGTGCCGAGCCCTTCGTCAACGGCGTGGTCAAGCTGCTGGCGGCCGTCGAGGCGCAGGGGCTGCGCAACGTCCGCATCCGCGACGAGGACGTGACCGCCCTGCTGGCGCGCCTGCCGGATGCCTGCCTCGACCGGGTCTACCTGCTCTATCCCGATCCCTGGCCCAAGCGGCGGCAGCGCAAGCGCCGGTTCGTCTCCGACGCCTCCCTCGCCGAGATCGGCCGGGTCCTGAAGGACGGGGGCCTGTTCCGCTTCGCCAGCGACATCGACGACTATGCCGGCTGGACGCTGGTCCGGGCCGCGCGGTGCCCGGTCCTCGCCTGGACGGCGCGGGACGCGCGGGACTGGACGCGGCCTTTCCCGGGCTGGCCCGGCACGCGCTACGAGGCCAAGGCGCTGGAAGCGGGCCGCCGGCCCACCTACCTGGAATTCGTCCGCCGCCCCCGGTGACGGCCCGCGCGGGCGGGTCGCGCGGGTGCCCGGTCGCCGCAGGCGGAGCGGAACGCCTTGCCACGGTCACGCTCGGGCGCCATCCTCAGGGCCCGCCGCGGTCCCGGATCGTGGCGGGAGGGGGCCATCTCCGGCGGGAGCGTGCCACGGCACGTTCGAGGATTCTTCCGAGTGAATGAGAGGGTGGGGCAGGACCCAGCGGCGGAGGACCCGTTTCGCGCCGGCTTCGACGAGGCCGCGATCGGCCTCGCCGTGCTGTCGGCGGACGGGGCGGGGATCGTCGCCGCCAACCGCGCCCTGCACGATCTCGTCGGCTGGCCGCCGGGCACGCTGTCCGGGCGCGCGGCCGCCGAACTCCTGAACGAGGGGCCCGACGGCCTCCGGGACGGTCTCCAGGTCTGGCGCCGGGCGGACGGGGCACCCCTCGACGTGCGGGTCCGGCGCGCGGGCCGGACCCTGGTGGTCGAGGCGGTCGACGTGGACGCGGCGGCCCATTCCGAGGCGAACCGCGAGGCCCTGGCGGCCGCCGGGCTCGGGGAATGGCGCTGGGACCGCGCGACCGGCCTCCTCACCCTGTCGCGCCGCGCCGCCCGCATCCTCGGGCGGCCGCCGGGCCGGTCCGTCTCGTGGGAGGAATTGAAGACGGGCCTGTCGCAGGCGGAACTCGCGCGCCTGCGCGCGCTGATCGCCGAGGCGGACGGGACCGACGAGCCCTATCAGTTCGACACGGCCACCACGGTGGCCGGGCGGACCGTGATCCTGCGGGTCCGGGGGCAGGCCGTGCCGGGCCCCGACGGCACGCCGGCCGGTATGGTCGGCATCCTCCAGGACATCACCACGCGGGTCGAGGCCCGGGACGAGATCCTGTCCCGCGACCAGCGCCTGCGGGTCGCCACCACGGTCGCCCGGCTCGGCATCTTCGAGTGGCACATGCTCGAGGACCAGGCGATCTGGGAGAACGAGCACATGTACGAGATCTTCGGGCACGCGCCCGAGGACGGCACGATCGGCAAGAACGAGTTCCTCAACGACATCCTCCACCCCGACGACCGCCCCGCCGTCCGCCGGGCGATCTCCCAGGCGCTGCGGGAGGACGGGGATCTGCACATCAGCGGCCGGATCCGCCGCAAGTCCGACGGCGTGTGGCGCACGATCGACATGGCCGGCCGGTTCGAGCGCGACGCCCCCGGCCGCCTGCCCCGCCGCCTGATCGGCGTCGTCGCGGACGTGACCGACCGCCGGGTCGCGGAGGAGCGCCAGAGCCTGCTGATCCGCGAGCTCCACCACCGGGTGAAGAACACGCTGGCCACGGTCCAGGCCATCGTGGGCTCCACCGCGCGGACGGCGTCGAGCATCGAGAGCTTCTACGAGGCGTTCGTCGGGCGCATCAAATCCCTGGCGCACACGCACTCGGTCCTCACCGAGGACACGTGGCAGACGGCGTCGCTGGCCAACCTCCTGCGCAACGAGCTGAAGCCCTACGCGGAGGTGGTGCCGGACGGCGGCGCCGAGGGCCGCATCAGCCTCGACGGGCCGGCGATCGACCTGCCGTCCGAGATCGCGGTGCCGATCGGCATGGCGATCCACGAACTCACCACCAACGCGGCGAAGTACGGGGCCCTGTCGAACCGCACCGGCCGGGTGGCGGTGGAATGGTCCCTGGAGCCCGGGGGGCCGGCCGGGATCCTGCGGTTCTCATGGCGCGAGACCGGCGGCCCTCCGGTCGCGCCGCCGAGCCGCCAGGGCTTCGGCTCGCGCCTGCTGCAGCGCGTCCTGATCACCCAGGTCCAGGCCGAGGTGACCACCGACTACGCCCCCGGGGGCTTCTCCCTGACTATGCGGGCCCCGATCCCGCCGCGCAACGACAGCCTCAACCCCCTGGTGTGAGGCCGCGGCCGCCCTCAGGGCGGGTTCAGGCCGCGCCGCGGGTCCCGGACTCGCCGCCGCCGTCCACGAAGGCCTTCAGCTCGTCGAGGGACGCGAAGGTGAAGCGGCCCTGCGGCGTCTCTGCCTCGATCGAGCCGTCCTCGAACATCACGTAGGTGTTGCCGCCCGAGGCGTAGCGCCCCACCACGGTGCGCGGGGCGGCCTGCGGGGCCGGCTCGGGCTCGGGGGGCGTGTCGAGGCTCGGGCGCAGGGCCGGCGGCTCCTCCGCGGCGGCCTTCCCGGGCTCCTCCAGCGGGGGCGGAGGCGGCTCGGGGGCGGCGAACAGGTCGTCCTCGGGCGTGATCGCGCGCTCGGTCGGCGCGTCCGGCTCGGGCCGGCGATCCGCCTCCGGAACGCGGACGGGCGGGGCTACGGGCGCCGGCTCGGCCGGGGCCGGCTTCGGGGACTCGACCGCGCCGAGTTCCGGGAAGGGGGCGCGGGCCTCGTCCGGGCGGAGTTCCAGGCTCGGCTCGATCCGGGGCCGCTCGGGATCGAAGGACGGCTCGACCACCGAGGGCACGATGAAGGCGGGCGCCGCCGGCAGGACCGGCGGCAGCCGGGTCCGGGCCTCGTCGACGGGGGCCGGGGCCGGCGCCGCGGCGGGGACCGGCCGCTCGCCGGCCGCCGGGGCGCGCCCGAACGCCCGCTCCACCCGCCGGAAACCGAGCGCCACGACGCCGAGGCCGAGCAGCACCGCGCCCGACGAGGCCGCGACCGAGCCCGCGATCACCATCGCGAGTCCGCTCTCCAGACGCACGTACGGGAAGCCCTGGATCACGGCGGCGCAGCCCCCGATGATCATGGCGGCGGCGAGCGCGAACAGCGCAGCGATCATGTTACTCTCTGACACGGGCCGGCTGACGGCCGGCGCTCAAGGCGTGCCGCACAGTAAGGCCTAGCCGTCATATTGCAAAACTCGGGGCCGAGATGTTCGGGAAACCGGAATAGTCCGGATCTGCGCCGGCTATGCCCGGACCGGCCGACCCGCGGATCCGCGCCCGGATCAGCGGGGCGGCGGAACTTCCCGCGCCGCCGTGGCGGAACGGCGTTGCCGTCCCGCGGCCACCGACTTACCTAGCGGGCTCTCGACTCGGGAGCCCCCGCCGGGGACGAGGCCGCCCCCTGCTAAGCGGAGATAGACGCGATGACCTTCACCCTGCCGGAACTGCCCTACGCCTACGACGCGCTGGGGCCGTACATGTCGAAGGAGACCCTCGAGTTCCACCACGACAAGCACCACAAGGCCTATGTCGACACGGGCAACAAGCTGCTTGAGGGCACGGATCTCCAGGGCAAGAGCGTCGAGGAGATCGTCAAGGCCGCCTACAACACGAATCAGCCGCTCTTCAACAACGCCGGCCAGCACTACAACCACATCCACTTCTGGCAGTGGATGAAGCCGAACGGCGGCGGCGCGATCCCCGGCGCCCTCGCCAAGAAGATCGACGAGGATCTCGGCGGCGCCGAGAAGTTCAAGGCGGACTTCATCCAGGCGGGCGTCGGCCAGTTCGGCTCGGGCTGGGCGTGGCTCGCCGTCAAGGACGGCAAGCTCGCGATCATGAAGACCCCGAACGGCGAGAACCCGCTGGTCCACGGCGCTCAGCCGATCCTCGGCGTCGACGTGTGGGAGCACTCCTACTACATCGACTACCGGAACCGCCGGCCCGACTACCTGAAGGCGTTCATCGAGAACCTCGTGAACTGGGAGCACGTGGAGAAGATGTACGCCGAGGCGACCCGCTGAGGCGTATCGCCGGTGCCGCGGTCCCTGTGTCCGCGGCACCCTTGAGGTGGCGCACGAAACCGGCTCTTGATGCGCCCGACGCCGGATGACCCGGTGCGGAAGGGTCCGGCCATTTCCTTTCGATCGACACGCGCGACGCTTCGACCGTGCTCCCGCCCGCCCCCGCCGAGGGGCGAGGGGCTGGGCGAGCGCCCCGCCCGATGATCCGCTCCATCCTGTCCGTCGGCGGCTGGACCCTGGTCTCGCGCGTCACCGGCTTCGCCCGCGACGTGGTGATGGCCGCCGTCATGGGCGCCGGGCCCCTGGCCGACGCCTTCGTGGTCGCCTTCCGGCTCCCGAACCATTTCCGCGCGATCTTCGGCGAGGGCGCGTTCAACACCGCCTTCGTGCCGGCCTATGCCGGGCTCGCGGAGGCCGGCGAGCCCGGGGCGGCGCACCGCTTCGCCGACCGGGTCTTCACCCTGATGCTGATCGTGCAGCTCGTGCTGCTCAACCTCGCCCTGCCGGCCATGCCCTGGGTGGTCCACGCCCTGGCGCCGGGCTTCGCGGAGGATGGCGAGCGCTTCCAGCTCGCCGTGGCGCTGACCCGCATCACCTTCCCGTACCTGCTGTTCATGACGCTGGTGACGCTGCTGTCGGGCATCCTGAACGCCCACCGGCACTTCGCCGTGGCGGCGGGCGCCCCGGTCCTGCTCAACCTCGCCATGCTGGCGGCCTTGAGCGTGAGTTTCCTGTTCCCGAACGCGGCCTACGCCGCCGCCTGGGGCGTCGCGGTCTCGGGCGTGCTCCAGTTCGGCCTGCTGTGGTGGGGCTGCCGCCGGGTCCGCGTGATGCCGGACCTCGCGGTGCCGCGCCTCGATCCCGCGCTCAAGCGCTTCTTCGTCGTGCTCGGGCCGGCGGTGGTCGGCTCGGCCGGCTTCCAGATCGCGGCCTTCGCCGACACGATCATCGCGAGCTGGCTGCCGACCGGGGCGGTCTCGGCGCTCTACTACGCCGACCGGCTCTACCAGCTGCCCTTCGGGGTCATCGCCATCGCGGCCGGCACGGTGCTGCTGCCGGAGATGAGCCGCCGGATCGCGGCCGGCGACGTGGCGGGCGCCCACGCGGCGCAGAACCGGGCCGCGGGCTTCTCCCTGGCCCTCTCGGCGCCGTTCACCGTCGCGTTCCTGACCATCCCGGGCCTGATCATGGCGGCGCTGTTCCAGCGCGGCGCCTTCAGCGCCGAGGACACGGCGCGGGCGGCCTCGGTGCTGGCGGCCTACGGCTTCGCCCTGCCGGCGGTCGTGCTGGTGCGCAGCGCCGTGGCGAGCTTCTACGCCCGCCAGGACACCAAGACGCCGCTCTGGGCCTCGCTGACCGCGATCGGCGTCAACGTCGCCCTGAAGCTGTGGCTCACCGGCCCCTACGGCGTGACCGGCCTCGCGCTCGCCACCGCGGTCGCCCAATGGGTGAACCTGCTGCTGCTGCTCGTCCTGGCCAAGCGCCGGGACTGGACGGCGCCGGGGCGCGCGCTCGGCCTCACCGTCGCCGGGGTGGCGCTGGCCTGCCTCGGGCTGGCGGCGGTCGCCGTCTACGGCCAGGGGCTCGTCCAGGCGCTGGTGCCGGCCCTCCCGCACGGGCGCGACCTCGTCGTCCTGGCGGTGCTGGGACTCGCCGGTGCCCTGGTCTACGGCGGCCTGCTGGCGGGCCTGCTGCACCTGTTCGGCCTGCGCCTGCGCCGGGCCTGAATGACCCGGCCGGACTCGCCGCCGCGCGGGTCCGGCCCCAGATCGGGCGAGAGCACCCAGTGAGGAACGCCATGACCGACGCAGCAAAACCCCTCGCGGGCGTGAAGGCCGCGGTGTTCGACGCCTACGGCACGCTGTTCGACGTGAATGCCGCGGTCCAGCGCTACGCCGAGGCGGTGGGGCCGGACGCCGCCCACCTCTCCGAGGTCTGGCGCAACAAGCAGCTCGAGTACAGCTGGACCCTGTCGCTGATGGGCCAGTACGCCGCCTTCTGGGACCTCACCGTGCGGGCCCTCGACTATGCCCTGGCGATCCACCCGAACGTCGATCCCGGCCTGCGCGAGCGGCTCCTCGACGCCTACCGCGACCTCGAGGCCTACCCGGAGGTCCCGGGCGTGCTGGCGGCCCTGCGCAAGCGCGGCATCCGCACCGCCGTCCTCACCAACGGCAACGCCGCCATGGTCGACCGGGCGGTCGCCTCGGCCGGGCTCGCCGACCACCTCGACGCGGTCCTCTCGGTGGACGACGCGCAGGTGTTCAAGACCCATCCCGACGCCTACCGGATCGCCCTGACCCGGCTGGCGGTGGGGCAGGGCGACGTGCTGTTCTGCTCGTCGAACCGCTGGGACGTGGCGGGGGCAGGGGCCTTCGGCTTCCGGACCGCCTGGGTCAACCGCAAGGGGCTGCCCGACGAGTATGCCGACCTCGCGCCGACGGTCGTGGTCGAGTCCCTCGACGGGCTGCTCTGACGGGCTGTCCGCTGAGCGTCCCCGATCCGAGACGCGGCCGGCGTCGGGACGTCGCCACGGCAGCGTCCCGCCTCAGGCTGGAGCGACCGCGGGCCGCCTTATCCGGCACACAATTCAATTGGCCCACTTCGCGGATTCTTAATCCTCCCGGTGTTGGATCATCCTCAACACGAACGGGAGATGTTTCGCGTGTCCTTGAACGGTTCCTTCACGACGATCCGCGCTGGGGCCGCAGCCCTCGCGGCGACCCTGGTGCTCGGGGCGGTCGCCCCGGCCGCCGCCCGCGACCAGACCGGTGCCATCGTCGGCGGCCTCGCGGCCGGCGTCGTCGGCGGCATGGTCGGCAGCGCCCTCGTCAACGGCGCGAACCCGCCGCCCCCGCCGCCGCCGCCGGAGTATCGCCCGCGCCGCGTCGTGGTCGAGGAGCCCGAGACGATCGTGGTGCGCGAGCGCCGCGGCCCGATCTGCCACTACGAGCGCCGCAAGGAGTGGCTCGGCGACGGCGAGTTCACCTACCGCCGCGTCGAGGTCTGCGAGTAAGTCGCTACCGCGGGTATCGAATCGGCGCCGCGTCCCCCGGGGGCGCGGCGCGTCTCATTTCACGACCAGCCAATCCTCGACCACGAGGGCGTCGAGGCCGGTGGTGTAGAACATCAGGATCGCGTCCTCCGCGCCGTGGAGGATCGGCTTGCCCATCACGTTGAAGCTCGTGTTGAGCAGGATCGGCACGCCGGTGATCTCCGCGAAGGCGCCGATCAGGGCCGCGTAGGCCGGATTCCGCTCCGCCGTGACGCTCTGGAGCCGGCCGGTGCCGTCCGCGTGGACCACCGCCGGGACGCGGCCGCGGACCGCCGCGCGCCAGACCAGGGTGCGCTCCATGTAGGGGCTGTCGGCGTAATCCTCGAACCAGTCCGGCCCGGCCTCCGCCAGGATCGACGGCGCGAACGGCCGGAACGCCTCCCGGTACTTCACCTTGGCGTTGAGCGCGTCCTTGGCGCCCTCCGGCCGCGGATCGGCCAGGATCGACCGGTTGCCGAGCGCCCGGGGCCCGAACTCCGCGCGGCCCTGCACCCAGCCGACGAGGCCGCCCTCGGCCAGGATCCGCGCCGCCGCGCGCGTCGCCTCCGCGTGGCCGACGCGCTTGGCCCGCGGCTCCTGCTCGGCGAGCCGCTCCATCGCGCCGGTCGGGACCCGGGAGCCCAGATAGGGGGAGAGCGGGCGCTGCGCCGGCGGCGGCCCGGCCCAGTCCGGATGGTCCTCCGCGTAGGCGAGCCACGCCGCGCCGACCGCGTTGCCGTCGTCCGCCGGGGCCGAGGGCACGTGCAGCCGGGTGAAGCCGGACCGGCCGAGCACCCGGCCGTTGTAGGAGGAGTTGAGCCCGCAGCCGCCCGCGATCACGAGGTTCTCGGACGGCGCCAGCGCGCGGGCCTCCGCCACCAGCGCGTCCATCAGCGTCGCGAACAGGTCCTGGCCGCAGCGGGCGAGGTCGGCCCACCCCGCCTCCAGGGCATCCGCGGGGCGGCGGGCGCGGATCTCCGCGGCGACCGCCCGGATCGTCTCCGCGTCGGCGTAGCGCAGGCGGTGGCCCTCGACCGTGCAGAGCCGGCCGAGCAGGGCGGCGAGGTCCGGGTCGGGACGGCCGTAGGGGGCGAGCCCCATGATCTTCCACTCCTCGCCCTTCACCTGGTCGAAGCCGGCGAGGTCGGTGATCAGCCCGTACAGGAAGCCCAGCGAGCCGCGCCCGCGGTGACGGCGCAGCTCCGTGATCCGGCCGCCCTCCAGGCGGTAGATCGCGGCCGCGCCGGTCTCGCCCATGCCGTCGACCACCAGGGCGGTGGCCGTCTCGAACGGGCTGCCCCACAGGCCGTAGGCGGCGTGGCACAGGTGGTGCGGGTAGCGCCGCTGCCCGGCGACGGTCGCCCGGGGCGCCGCGCCGGCGATCCGCGCCTCCTGGTTCAGGGCCAGCAGGGTGCCGTGGCCGGCCCGCTCCTGCGCGCCGTGGAGGTCGGCGATGAACACCCGCTCGGCCTGCTCGGGCACGTAGGAGCGGTTGAGCGCCGTGGTGTGGGCCGAGAGCGCCATGAGGTCGAAGGCCCCGGCGCCGGCCTGGCCTCGCAGGAAGTCGGTGAATTGCGGGCCCCAGGTGGAGGCGACGACGAGCTCGGAGCCCGGCGGGACGTGCGCCTTCAGCAACGCCGCCATCACGGCCGGGGGGTCCGGCTCGCAGTTCGGCGCGCGCTTGTACTGCAGGGCGCGCTCCGCCGCCTCGGCGAAGAGCAGGGTGCCGTCGGGCCCGACCAGGGCGACGGCCGGGTCGTGGAAGGTGGTGGCGAGGCCGAGATAGAAGCGCATGTCGACGCGGCCTAGCGCATTTTCGCGCCGGACGGAGCCCGGCACGTGTGAGAGGTGCCGACAGCCGCCCGCTAGTGCGGGGTGGCGCGGCGCTTCGTGACGAGAAGGATCGCCGCGCCGGCGAGTCCCGACAGGGCCGAGCCCGCGAGCACGCCGAGCTTCACGGCGGTCTCGTGCTGCGGGTCCGGGAAGGCGAGGCCGCCGATGAACAGGCTCATGGTGAAGCCGATGCCGCACAGCACCGCGACCCCGTAGACCTGGCCCCAGCCGGCCCCGGCCGGGCGCTTGGCCCATCCCAGCGCCACCGCCAGCCGCAGGCTCGCGAACACGCCGGCCTGCTTGCCCAGGAACAGGCCCGCCGCGATGCCGAGCGTCACCGGCTGGAGCAGGGCCTCGGGGGTGAGGCCGGAGAGGTCCACGCCCGCATTGGCGAAGCCGAAGACCGGCACCACCCCGTAGGTGATCCAGGGCGCGAGGGCGTGCTCCAGCCGGTGCAGGGGCGAGTGCGCGTCCTCCGGCCGGCCCGGGCTGACCCGGATCGGGACGGTGAGCGCGAGCAGCACGCCCGCGATCGTCGCGTGGATTCCGGAGCGCAGCACGAGGACCCAGAGCACGAGGCCGAGGAGCCCGTAGGCCGGAAGCCACCCGATCCCCGCCCGGTTGAGGCCGTAGAGGCCGGCCAGCACCAGGGCGGCGAGCCCCAGCGCGGCGAGGTCGAGGCCGGAGCTGTAGAACAGCGCGATCACCACGACGGCGCCGAGGTCGTCGACGATGGCGACCGCGCTGAGGAAGATCTTGAGGGAGACCGGCACCCGCGACCCGAGGAGCGCCAGGACACCCAGCGCGAAGGCGATGTCGGTGGCCGCGGGAATAGCCCAGCCCCGCAGGGTGCCGGCGCCGAGGTTGGCGAGCGCGTAGAACGCGGCCGGAACCGCCATGCCGCCGAGCGCCGCGAAGCCGGGCAGGACCCGGTCGGGCCAGGTGCGCAGCCGCCCGTCCAGCGCCTCGCGCTTGATCTCCAGCCCGACCAGCAGGAAGAAGCCGGCCATCAGGCCGTCGTTGATCCAGTGCTGGACGCTCAACGGGCCGAGTTCGGCGTGGAGGGCGTGCGCGTAGGTCCCGGCCAGCGGGCCGTTGGCGACCACCAGCGCCAGGGCCGCCGCCGCCATCAGGATCAGCCCGCCCGCCGCCTCGCCGGCGAGCAGCGTGCGGATGATCGAGAGGGGGCGCGGGCCGCGCCGCGGCGGGGGGCTGTGGGGGGTGGGCGACGTCATCGCGGCAGGCCTTGCCGCGCATCGCGGGGACGCGCAAGGGACCGGCCGAAGTCCCGCTCGAAGCCCTACGACGTCCGTCCCAGGGCCGCGCGGATCAGCGCCAGCCCGTCCGGGCTCGACCACGCGGCCGGCCCCTTCATCACCCCGATCGTGCAGCCCTGCGCGTCGACCAGCATCGTGGTCGGCAGGCCGGGCGACTGCGTGTCGCGCTGGAGGATCGGCAGCACGCGGCCGCCGGGATCGGCGTAGTAGGCGAGGTCGTGGATGCCCGCCTGCTTCAGCCATTCCGGCGGCTTCTCGAGGTTGCGCGTGTCGACGTTGATGGCGACGACCTGGAAGTCGGGTCCGCCGAGCTGCGCCTGGAGCCGGTCGAGGGCGGGCATCTCGGCCTTGCAGGGCGCGCACCACGTCGCCCAGAGATTGACGAGGAGCAGCCGGCCCTTGAGGTCGGCGAGGCCGGTCTCGGCGCCGTCCGGGCCCTTGAACCGGATTTCGGGGGCGGGCCGGGCCTGGGGCAGCGCCTGCATGGCGGCGACCTCGCCCTTGGACGCCGCATCGACCCGGGCCAAAGCCGGCTTGGCGGCGGCGCAGGGCTGGAGGGCGCCGCCCGTGTTGCCGGGCAGGAGACCGCTCCCGTATAGGGCGAGCCCGAGGACGGCGAGCGCGGCGACGCCCGCGCCGGCCAGGATGGGTGTGCGGCCGGGCATCAGCTTTGCCTGCCGGGGCGTTCAGGGCGCGGAAGGATCGACATGAGCAACCGGATGTGGGGCGGCCGCTTCGCGAGCGGCCCGGCGGAGATCATGGAGGAGATCAACGCCTCCATCGGATTCGACAAGCGCCTCGCGCCCCAGGACATCCGCGGCTCGCTGGCGCATGTGGCGATGCTGGGCAAAGCCGGCATCCTGCCGGCGGAGGATGTGGCCGCAATCGAGGCCGGGCTCAAGTCCGTGCGCGACGAGATCGAGGCCGGGACCTTCGCGTTCAAGCGCGAGCTCGAGGACATTCACATGTCGGTGGAGAGCCGGCTGACCGAGATCGTCGGCCCGGCCGCCGGCCGCCTGCACACGGCGCGCTCGCGCAACGACCAGGTCGCCACCGACATGAAGCTCTGGGTGCGCGACACCCTCGATTCCCTCGACCAGCAGGCCGCCGACCTGCAGCGGGCACTCGCCGACAAGGCGCTGAAGCATGCCGACACGGTGATGCCGGGCTTCACCCATCTGCAATCGGCCCAGCCGGTGACCTTCGGCCACCATTGCCTCGCCTATGTCGAGATGCTGGCCCGCGACCGCGGCCGGTTCCGCGACGCCCGGGCGCGGCTCAACGAATCGCCGCTCGGCGCCGCGGCGCTGGCCGGCACCTCCTTCCCGATCGACCGGCACGCCACCGCAGCGGCCCTCGGCTTCGACCGGCCGACCGCCAACTCGCTCGATTCGGTCGCCGACCGCGACTTCGCCCTGGAGGCGCTGGCGGCGGCCTCGATCTGCGCCGTGCACCTGTCGCGCTTCGCCGAGGAGCTGGTGGTCTGGACCTCGGCCCAGTTCAACTTCGTGCGGCTGTCCGACGGGTTCACCACCGGCTCGTCGATCATGCCGCAGAAGCGCAATCCCGACGCCGCCGAGCTGGTGCGGGCCAAGAGCGGCCGGATCATCGGCGCGCTCACCGGCCTGCTCATCGTCATGAAGGGCCTGCCGCTCGCCTATTCGAAGGACATGCAGGAGGACAAGGAGGGCACGTTCGACGCCCTCCAGGCCCTGTCCCTGTGCCTCGCCGCCATGACCGGCATGGTGAAGGACCTCGAGCCCAACGCCGAGGTGCTCGCCCGGGCCGCCGGCTCCGGCTACGCCACCGCCACCGACCTCGCCGACTGGCTGGTGCGCGAGCTCGGCCTGCCGTTCCGGCAGGCGCACCACGTCACCGGTCGCCTCGTCGGCGTCGCCTCGGCCAAGGGGGTCGGGCTCGAGGCGCTGTCGCTGCCCGAGATGCAGGAGGCGGAGCCGCGGATCACCGAGGCGGTCTACGCGGTGCTGGGGGTCGAGAACTCGGTGGCGAGCCGCACCAGCTACGGCGGCACCGCGCCCGACAACGTCCGGCGCCAGGCGCAGGCCTGGATCGAGCGGCTGGGCTGAGCCGCGCCCTCGGCGACCGGCGCCCTCGGTGACCGGTGCCCTTGGCGGCGGCGCCCGGCGGATGGCAGGGTGGGACCATGACCCTGCCGGTTCACGGCGCAGGGGCCGCGAGGCGCGGCCGAATTCGGAACCCGGCTCGTGGCGCTGCTGCGCCTCGGCCTCTCGGTCGTGCTGGACTTCCCGGCCAACACCGTCGCCAGCCGGGCCCGGATGCGGACCCTGTTCGAGGCGGCCGGCGTCGCCCATCGGCTCCACGTCCCGACGTGCCCGACGCGGTCTGCCAGGCCCGCCTCCGCCTCCGGAACCCCGCGGGTGCCCATCCCTTCACGGTGACGGACGCGGAGTTCGACCTGTTCAGCCGCTACTTCGTGCCGCCGGCCCCGGCGGAGGGCTTCACCCGCGTCGTTCACCGGGCGTGAGGCGGGCCGCTCCGCCCGCATCGCGGCGCCCGCTCATCCACAGGGCCCTTCAAAATTGTGCATTGCAACCCTCGACCGGCCCGCGCGTTCACCGTCTGGCTAAGTCCGCTCAGCTACAAGCTTCGCCGTCTGGATCGGAGTTCGCAGGATGCCTGTCGAGAGTTGGCTGAACACGGAGGATGTGCCGGATTTCGCGGCGCACGCCACGGCGATGATCGACGCCGCTCTGACCGGTTCGGGCCTGACGCGCGAGGCCTACTGGGCCGCCGTGCGCAAGGGCTACAACACCCCCTACAACGATCCGCCCCGCAAGCGCGCCGCGCCGGCCCAGCCGAACGCGATCGCGGTGCCCGCCGGCCCGGCGGCCGAGCCGCTGCCGGTTCCGGCCGGCGTCATCGCGGCCCGGGCGACGGAAGCGCGCGCCGTCTGATTGTCGACGGATCCCGCCTCGCCATCTTGCCGACGTTTTACGCAAGCTTCACTAATCCCGAACCCCGGTCCGGCTCCTGACGGAGCCGCCCGTCGTCAGGAAGTGAAGATGGTCCGCGTCCCCCGCTCGCTCCCGGTCGGAGCTCTCGCCCTGCTCGCCTCCGGGCTGGTTACCGGCCTCGTTGGGGGCGTTCTCGGCGGGACCTGCCTGGTCGCGACGGCGGCCCACGCCCAGGACGCGGCGGCCCAGGACGCGGGGGGCGGCGACGCGGCCCCGACGCGGCGCGGGCGGCGGCACGGCCGCGAGCGGAGCAAGCGCGCCGAGAAGAAGACGGCGACCCCGCCCGGGATGCAGCAGGCCACGCCGGTGGCGATCTTCGGCGACTGGAACGTGTTCGTGAACGGCGACGGCCGCAACAAGCTCTGCTACGCGATCGCGCAGCCGCAGACGCGCTCGCCCAAGACCCTGAAGCGCGACACCGCCTACCTGTTCGTGAGCGTGCGCAGGGGCGAGAACATCCAGAACGAGGTGGCGGTGATGCTGGGCTTCCCGTCGAAGCCCGCGGCCTCCCAGATCAAGCCCGGCTCCGCGGCCGCGCCGACCGACCCGAGCCTCAACCTCGGCGCCAGCCGCTACGGCCTCGTGGTGAAGGACGGCAATGCCTGGCTGCAGAATCCCGCCGAGGAGGCGCGGGTCGTCTCCGAGATGAGCGCCCGCAACCCGAAGCTGATCATCAAGACCACCTCGCTGCGCGGGAACCCGACGAGCGACGAGTACGCGCTCGGCGGGTTCGCGGAGGCCATGAAGCGCACCCGCGACGAGTGCAGCAAGTAGCGGGCGGGTCAGGCCCGCCGCAGCGCGGGCCGGTGCGCCCGGGCGGGTGATCGCGTCCGGGCGCTCATGCGCGCGCGGGCCGCGCGTGTCGCCTGCTCGGCCGTGCGGAACACGGCGCCGTCGAGCCCGTCGAAATCGCGCGCGGACGAGAAGAACCGGACGCCGCGCCCCTCCGGGACGGCGATCCCGGCGGTGACCTCACCGATCTCGATCACCCGGGCGGGCTCGGTCGGGCCGAGGACCGGGTCTGCGAGGTCGGGACGGTTCTCGGGCTTGTACTCTGCGAGACTGTGCATCGGATTGGGAACTCCCTGGGCCGGCTTCTCGCCGTTCCGGATCGCGTTGGCTGCTGCGGAGATTCGACGGGGCTCAGCGTCGACAGCGCCGGCGGGCGGCGGAGCAGCAGGGGGCGATCGGGGGCAGGGATCGAAGGGACGATGTGCGAGTGACCATCGGACGTCCTCCAGACTGAAGGACCGCGCGGCGCGGGGCCGGCGCAGTGCTTTAGCGTTTGATCACGCGGCGCAAGCTACGCTTCTCAAATGACCGCGGCCGGCCCCGTCGAGCGCCCGAAGGGGCTCGGCCGGACCGGCACCCCTGAAAATGGGCGCGGCGCCGCGCACCGTCAACGGAACGGACTTCCGATTTTCGGAGCCCGCCTGGCAGGAAGCCGGCTCCGGGCGCGCGTCCGGGAGGCGGATCGTTCAGGCCGCGGCGATCACCGCGGCGAGGTCGGAGAAGTCGGAGAAGATCCGGGCCGCGCCGGCCTCCGCGAGCCCGGTGCCCGCCGGGTCGTGTCCCCAGTGGCCGCCGCCGGTGAAGCCGGCGACCCGCATGCCGGCACTCCGGGCCGCCGTGACCCCGGGGACGCTGTCCTCGATCACGAGGCAGGCCGCCGGGGCGACGCCCATCCGCTCGGCGGCGAACAGGAACAGGTCTGGGAAGGGCTTGCCCCGCGCCACCTGCGCCGAGGAGAAGACGTGGTCGCCGAACAGGGGCAGGAGCCCGGTCAGCGTCAGGGAGTGGCGCAGCCGAACCGGGTCGCTGCTCGACGCGACGCAGACCGGCAGGCCCACGGCGGCGACCGCCTCGGCGACGCCGCGCATCGCCCGCAGGTCCGCGTCGAACAGCGCCAGGGTCTCGGCCTTCACCGCCTCGACGAAGCCGTCGGGGGCGGTGACGCCGTAATCGCGGGCGACGTGCGCCATGATCGAGGGCATCGCGGTGCCGGTGAAGCGCGCCCGCACGGTGGCGAAGTCGATGTCCACGCCGATCCGGTTGAGCCCGGCCGTCAGGCAGGCGAGGCTCAGGGGCTCGCTGTCCACCAGGACGCCGTCGCAATCGAAGATCACGAGGCCGAGATTCGTCGCGCGCGCGTCCAAAGTCGACCGTTCCCGCACGGCCCGCCGCCGCCGGGCGACCCTGTGGCACGGGCCCGAGGGCCCGGCAACCGCGCGGATCGACGCTCGCCCCGGGCGCTTGCACCTTGCGGCGCGGCCCCATACTCCCGGGGCGGGCGCGCCGCTCCGGCCCCCACGGCCCGTAAGGCAAGGCTCAGAAGGCCCCGCGATGTTCCGCTTCCTGGCCCGCGTCCTGGGCTTCCTGCTGATGGCCGGCGGCTTCGTCGCGCTGGTCTACGACGGCGCCCGCTCCATCGCCAACAACGGGCTGCGGGTGACGCCGCTCTCCGACGTGATCGCCATCCTGTTCAAGGACAAGGCCAGCGCCCTGCAGGGCAGCGTGGAGGGGGCGGCGCCCTGGCTCTGGCACATCCTGGGCCTGCCGCTCACCCTGGCGCCGGCCTCCCTGATCGGCCTCGGGCTCGGCGCGGTCCTGCTCTGGCTCGGCCAGCCGGGCCGCGAGCCGATCGGGTTCCTGACGAAGCCCTGATCCTCCGGGCGGCCTAGCGGGCCGCGAGCTTGGCCTCGGCCTCGGCCAGGGCGGCCTTCAGCCGCTCGATCTCGGCGGTCAGCGCGTAGTGCTCGC
>Ga0207953_10061_pt1 | contig 72163 bp, 79 predicted proteins | sample AntDryMetagUQ313_FD_188091 | JGI IMG/M metagenome (GOLD analysis project Ga0207953, IMG submission 188091) | Polar desert microbial communities from Antarctic Dry Valleys - UQ313 (SPAdes) | ecosystem: Environmental > Terrestrial > Soil > Desert | place: Antarctic Dry Valleys | collected 2008-12-31
CCGCGGCGCTCCTCCCAACGCTTCGCGTCGGGAGACGGAGCGAGTCGCTGCGCTCCCCGCCAGGGAGCCGCTGCGCGGCTCGCAGTGGGTCGAGTGCCGTTGCCGTCGATCGAGTCGCTTCGCTCCTCTGAATTCCGAATCTTGGTTCTCGCCAATCGAATCCATCGCAGCGTCTGAACCGGTACCCTACACCCGAACGAGGCTGGGAAGGGGGGAGGGGTCACGAAAAGCGCCCCGTCTCGGGTCCACTGCCTCGTCATCATCATGCTCCCAATCATACACCCCCACCCACCAAATCGCAAAACAACCCGAAACGACGAAACACCGAAATACTCACCACCGCAACAACATTCTACGTTGACGAAAACATCGCCGTGCACAACCCACGAAACCAACCCAACACCAACCGAATACCGAAATCCACTGACACACAACAACATTCAAAACACCCAAAAAACGAGCCTCATAACACCCCCGCACGACCCGGCACCACTCCCCCACACCACCCAACCCGAACACCCCGCCGGCACCCAAAAACGCCGGCGCCCCACACACCCCCAACAACCACCCCAGGGACATGCCATCACCGCAGGTCAAACACCAAACACCAAATCCACCCACACCAACCAAACACACCCCACACCGACATCCACCACCCAACACGATCCAAGGGACGTGTCATCACCCCAGGTCAAAAGCGCAAAACAAGCATCCAAACATGCGCCGAGGAATCACGGCACCGCCGTCAGTTGTCAACAACGAAGGTGAAGCCACCCGGCGGCAACTCGTGCACGAGGACCTCGTTGCCGACACCGGTAACAATCGTCAGGAAGAACTTGGGCTCACCATCGACCTGGACGACCGAATTCATCGTCACCCCACGTTGGCGTGGAACGCGCCGGAAAACCACTTCCCCGCCCTGCACATGCGCACCAGGATGAAGCGACCGTGCGGTGTCGAGGACAACCGCGCGAACGACATCGAGGTCGACAAGGTCGTCATCAGCAGTGATCAGTGAAGGCTGAAAGTCACTCAGGGGGAACGGAAGATGCAGCGGCGTCGAGTCCGACTGCGGCGGCAGCGGAGGTCGATCGGAAAAGTCGACATCCCACGCCAACACCCCCTCGGTCACCGACGGCACCAGATACGAATGCTCGTCCCCGGACTCGACACTTCGGCGAACCGAATCCACGTACTCGGCCAGGGAGCCGAACAGGGAACCGCCCTCGTTCGCTGCCTCCGCCGCGAAATAGCGGATGCATCCCTGCTGTTCGCCCTCACGGGTGTCGACATAGAGAAAATCTCCCGCCCCGTCCTCAGCGAACGGAATGTATCCAGGGACAAACATCTCAGCCGTGTCCCCTGCATGCTGCGCCCGAACCGTGGCAGGCCAATCCGGCCCCAAATCATCGATCGGATGCAAAATTTCACTACAAAGCTTGTGCGTGGCGACCACCTGTTCCAGCGACAGCAGCTCCACCCCCGGCAGAACTTCACCGACGAACTGATCATCTTCCGAACGGAAAGCCTGGCCATCGTGCAGAGCGAAGAACTCACGCAGCTCCTCCGGCCACGAAGCGGTCGCGCCTTCAGCAGCCTCACGATCCGCCAGAACCCGAGGCGCACGCACCGCCGCAGCCGTGACCGGTGCGCGGTCGCGAAGGACATCCATATATGCCTGCCATGCATCGGTCAGTGTCATGGTCCGAATCTATCGGCGTACAAGCACGACCGTCATCGACGCAACGAAAACCTGCCTCTATCCCCGATCAACCGGCATCGACCACTTGGATTCAGGCGGCGGTTGCCGCCGCCGAGAATAGAACGCCGCACCGATCAACACCCACCCGGCGATAGCGAACGCCGACGCCGCACCGTCGAACACCACCCGCCCCTCGCGCACGTCGACGGACGGCGCATACGTACACGTGGATCCGACAACCGGCAGCCACACCCTCGACGCACTCTCCAACGCCACAGCCGAATCGGCTGCGCACAACTCATACGAAGACCGCCCCACCCCAAAGAACGCGAAAGCACCGAACGCCCCCACCACCAACACCAACCCGACGCCGAGTAACACCCACCTGCGCCACCGCGTCCCTCCCCCACAATTCCTCACCCACGCACCATAAGCCGAGCAACCACGCAATACAGCCACCTGCTGTGCGGCGTGAATCTGGAAGGGCGCTGACCCAGTCAGAGCGACGCGAACCAGTCCAGCGATTGTCCATGCGCTCCGGCGTATGCAAGCGCTCCGGCGTATGCAAGCGCTCTGCCGTCGAGGGTGACGACGAACTGGCCGCGGGTTTCTGAGATCGGCTTGGGGAGTTGATCGACGACTGACGTGATCACCCCGCCGCCTTCGTTGGAGATCCAGTGGCACGGCAAACCGCGCACAGTGTCCTCGAATGACGTTCGCGCGTCGAGATCGAGGTAGTTGAGGACCGCGCTACCGAACACAACGATGGTCGTGTCCTGTGGAGCGTCGTGAACCAAGCCTGCGATGGTGTCGGTGAGATCCCCCGCGACCACGTGCGGCGGCTCTTGCCGCGCGATGGCAGCGGTAGCTCGGAGGCGATCCAGCCGGTTCGTCTGCCCCGCCCAGACAAGGCATCCAAGCCAGCGCATGTCGTCGGTGTCGTTGACGTCGAGCGGATTCAGATCGACTCCGGCCCGGTGGACCACTGTCGGAACGGCTGCGGGCAGGGGTGGGCGACCCGTCGTGACGCATGGCAGAAGAACCGGCGAAGGCCCTGATGCGGGGTCGATGGAGGCTTGCTCATCGCCGTAGCGGTAGCTGAACCGGTCCGGATACAGGCACAGCCCGGCTGAGGCCCCGACCTCGATCAGTGACAGCGGTCCCGGAAGCTGCGAGAGCACTGGGAGCAGCGCTGCGGCTCGACCGACCTCGTTCGTCTGGGTGCTGCGCGCCAGCGCCACCTCTCGGACCGCGGCCCAGTGTTCGACCATCCAATCCTTGAACAGCAGGAACAGTGATTCCTCCACGCCCAGGTATCGGGCCGCGCCAAGGACGAGGTTCGGCTGCCGCTTCTCGGGCGGCAACTGTTCGATCAGAGCGACCAGCTCCCGATCCTCGGCGATGCCCAGGCACCACCGTTCGTAACACGGCGAATTGCCGCGGGCCTCGTACTCGGCAAACAACCGATACCACCGCGAAGTATCCATAACTGATCCTTACCCGGACCCCAACCCAGGGCGGCGCAGCCGCCGCCAACGCCCAATATCTGGTGGGTAGCCGAAACCCCTAGGACACCCCGACACGGCACCACTCCCCACACCACCCGACCCGAACACCCCGCCAGCACCAAAACCCGCCGGCGCCCCACGCACCCCCAACAACCTCCCAGGACGAATCGCCGGGTGGCCATTGCACGCGTCGTCCGTCCCGCACCGAATCCATCTCCTCGAATGAACCCACCGCCCGGTTTAGGTTCAAAGTAGGATGGCATCGAACCCAAGTCCAAGGGACCGAGCCGAGAACGCGAATGGTCCGCTGGCACCGACATCGAGAAGCGGAGCACGCGCGATGAATAACGCAGTCATTCCCGACCCTGTACGCGAGGCAACCAAAGCGCTCTTCCGAGCGCTCGGCTCACCGGTAACCGATCAAATGTGGGCCGGTGACTACGGTGCACGCATCGGGTGCCACCCAATCTTCGTTCTCGCCGAACACTATCGAGGACACGACGGAGGAACCCGGGGGTACACCGACAACCCCTACCGCGGGGATCACATGTCGATACCCGGATACACCGAAGACGGCAACGTCTTCGTACTCGACGTCAGCTTCCACAAAGGTGACACACACATCGAACGTATCGACTTCCCCGATGGTCCTGCAGATATCCGCAACGCCTTACACGGGCTCCTCGTTTCGTGCGAGACGCGATGACGACGAAACCGCTACCTGCCGCCGTTCAGGCAGAAGTCGTCAACGCCTGTCGGGCCGCGTTCTACTACCGCGACGATTTCAAAGCATTGATGCTCACAGCAGGTGTAACGCGTGGAATGTACGGGCGGCACGATCACCCCGAGAATTCCAAGGCAGTGATGACCCGCCGGATTCTCGATGACCTGCACGATCTCGGATCCAACGGCTGGACCGTCCAACGCAAGATTGCACTCGAACTGTGCACATTGGATAGACCCGGCAACGGCGTCGAGGACACCAAGGCCGCACGCGATGCATTGGACCGGTTACGACGCGTCGCCAAAGCAGCGCACGTCATCGTCGACACCGAACAGGCAGCGATCGACGAACGCCGAACCCGTGAAGCTAAACGCCAACAGACGCTCGCGGAGGAACGAAAGAACATAGAGCTCCTCTCACACCGTTTCACGGAACTAGCTACGGACAGACCCCGCACTGCCGGCGAGAAGCAGGCCCGCGGCTACCAGCTCGAGACGCTCCTTGTTGACCTTTTCGCCGCCAATCACCTTGACTACGTTGGATCGCGGCGCCAACCACACGAACAAGTCGACGGCTCCTTCTTCTTCAGAGGATTCACCTACCTCGTCGAAGCGCGATGGCGCAACGACAAACCCACTATCGGCGACCTCGCCGACTTCAAATTCAAAGTCGACGGAAAACTGGAAAGCACACGCGGACTTTTCATCTCCATGGCCGGCTTCGACCCCCAAATCCTCGACCACTTCGCACACAACAGCGGCACTCGCAACAACATCATCTACATGACCGGCCACGACTTAGCCCTCATCTTCGGCGGCCAGGTAGGCCTGGAAGATGCTCTCCTCAAGAAAATCGAGGCCGCCGAAAGTCGAGGCGAATACCTCACCAACCTGCAGTGAAATACGCTCATCGAAGCGCGAGCACTAAGCACGTACGATAAGACTGTCACCGACGAAATTCACTCTCGCCCAGACATTTTCAAACGCAATCACCAGCAGAAACCGGCATCCGGCAAGTGGATCCCCTACTACGGCGCACCATTCGGTTGACCGGAAACGACCGCACAGCAACCACCGCCCTGAGCCAACTCATGAACTACACGGACAACAACCGCTCCGTAGAGGTGCCCACAAGATGAACGTATGACCTCTGTCCGTATCGTGAGTTCGTGACTTTTGTAATCGCCCAAATTACCGATGATGACGGTGCGCTCTCGCTTATGGCCGACACAAAGGTGACGGTTGCTCACGATGAGCGAGCAACACGCCAGATCTACACACGCCCGTGCCAGAAAATCGTGATCCTCGATGACAATCTGGTGGCGGGATTCGCTGGAGACACCCCCGATACAGCATTACGCCACTTGGTCGGATTGCGCGGCAAGACAATCGACGAAGTCATCGAGAATTTGGTCGACCACACCGCTCGGCTCAGCGCGATCCGTGGAGTCTCGAAGTCGTTCGTGATCGCCAAACGAGCACCTGCCCCGCAACTGTGGACCGTTTCCAATGGCGATGCTGAGGATCGCACCGCAATCCGAACCGCATGGGTGGGCGACCGAGATGCTCACCGGGCGTACACCGGTTTCTCCTTGCAGTTGCCACAGGAGATGAGCAGACAGGATCGATTCGTGCGATCAGTAATGACCGTCATTCTTTTCGACGACATCCCTACCGTCGGCGGGTATTCGGTACGTGTAACTGGTAGCGCCTCACAGCCTTTCCGCTTCAAGGGTGATATCGGATCCACCGGACCATGGTTCACGGAAGCCCTCGTCACCCAGAGCAACGGAACAATTTCGCTCCAGTTCGTCCTACCGCCTGGCGCTGATCCCACGGAAAACACACGCATCCCCATCCCAGGCGAGGGCACCACATTCAGCGCTCTGGCTCACTATGTGCCGGAGTGCGATACCGCCTGGCTTCATACTCACGAAGACCCGTCATCCGAACCGATTGTGCTTCGCGTTCACACCATCAACGAATTGCTGCACATCGCCGCGACCAAATACCAACAGTATTTGCAGATGCCGACACATGATTCGACGAGAGCGCTACTCGGGCTCCTCCCCACAACATAGATTCCCGATATCGATCTCTACCCCGTACCGAGCTGGCATGCGGTTGCGACCTGGTCGTGAGTCAACTCCAGCACGACCTCGGGAGACCATCACCCCAGTTCAGAGTGCGCAACTACGCCTTGATCCAGGATGCCCTCCGAGAGAGCTTCGGAATGCGGCAGACGTTCGCCGGTGTGAGGGATGCGTACCAACCACGAGCCGCTCGCGTCGGGCTCGTCCCACAACCCGCGCGGAGAGTTGGTGGCCACGACGTAGCGGCTGTACTCGAGATCGACACGAATCGCGTAGTAGCCGTCCATGTTGACGACGGTCGCAGGCCGTTGAGACGCCGCCGCCAACGCAACCAACGCGTCGTCGTACATTTCCGAGAACTTCTTCGTCAAAGGCATTGTCGTCCCACCCGTTCGAGGCCGCCATGCAGCAGGCACAGCGGAAAATCAGTCCGTTGGCCACAGCCATAACGAAGAACTGACACCCACCTCAACCCCGCGATTCGCACACCGCGGGAAGCATCCCACTCCGCGATCACCTGCCGTCAGGCCAGAAGCCCGTAGAGGACCGAACTCTGTCAAGCTGCAGACCGATCTCGCGGCGAAGCTCCTCATCGCTGACAGCGGGGTCCCCGAAGGCGATCGCATCCACTCGAGTGCCGTCGATGACCACCTCGCCCACGACACCGACAACCGAACCGTCGCCGCGACAAGCGATGTCCCGCACCGCCTGGATCACCTGCTCGATCACCGACGCGCGATCAAACCCTGCACCGCCGCGATAGCGATGGACACCGGTATCACCGTCCCGCACCGACACGAACCAGTCCACCTGCATCTTCCTCACATCCTCCCCTGCACCCCTCAGCTACTTCTACCCCGTGGTGAGCGTGTCCACCACCCCGGCCGCGAGCACTGTCACTCGAATATTGCGCTGCTCAGCCTGCTCGACGAGCACCCCGAACGCACGATTCCCACTGACACCATGCCGCACCATCAGCATTCCCTCGGCCTGCTCAATTCTCGCGTGCCCTCATCGCAGCCTGCAGACCCGTGCCCCCTGTCTTGCTCGCGACTGTCGGTCGTTTCTCGCCAGGGTCCTCAAGGGACGAAGAACTCGATTCGCGACCGTACCTAAACGCCGGCCCGTGGCGGTCCCAGCGCTATCGATAGTTTGCACAGTGCCCGAAGTATCAAGGATCTTCATCATTAATCAGAACGCAAAGTCGAGAGCAGGCATTCCACCGAGCACTGCGGCGCCCACAACAGGATGACGCCCATGGCAGGATGACTGGAACACTGTGCGTACGTACCGTCCGCCGGTTGCGGAATTGTTCTGAATATGGATGGGGCGCACAGGATGACGATAAAACCTGCACGGACAGTGCCGGTTGTTCTTGAACGGTTCGGCTCAGATTTTTCAGAGTTCACCGACGCTTTCGCTGAAGGCCAATACGTTCTGTGGCTCGGTTCGGGCATCTCTCGCGACAGGGTGCCGAATGTTTATGAGCTCCTTGAGCGTATTTTGGAGCATCTCCGTACGAACATTGACGATCCCGACTCGGATTGCGCGTACCGCGCCGCGCTGAACGAGGTGTTACGACTGGTTGGCCTGACCCATGACGAACTGGAGAGCATCGACTACGCAATTGCGGTCAAAGACTGGCCACTGCGGGAGCGCATCGTTTCGGCACTGGTAACCAAGTACTCCCAAGTCCTCGACGTCGAGGTGGGCGATGACCAACCTGAGGACTACCTGGTGTGGACGGGTCTTGACGTCCCGTCGACGTATGGGTCACCGGATCTCGAGCCCGATGTCGAGCACTACTGCATTGCGGTTCTTATGCTTGAAGGACTGGTCGAATCGGCGGTCACGGCGAACTGGGACGGTCTACTTGAGAAGGCGCTGGAGGAATTGACGCCGGCGTTCGGTTCGTTAGTGCGGGTCGCTTTGAAGCCCGATGATTTCCGCAGTGCAGGCCGTCGTTTGCAGGTCGTCAAATTTCACGGCTGTGCGGTGCGTGCTCGAGAACACGAGGGCGAGTTCAGGGGTTCGCTTATCGCTCGTGAATCACAGATTTCGGGATGGACTGAGCAGCCACAGAATAGGTCGATGCGCAAGCATCTCGAGATGCTGTACACTGACCGATTGACGTTGATGCTTGGACTGTCCGCCCAGGACGCAAACCTCCACACAGTGTTCGCGAGCGCCATACAAGATTTGGCTCGGCCGTGGCCAGCATCGGCGCCTGCAGTTGTTCTCAGCGAAGAGCATCTTGAGGCTTATCACCGGAACCTTCTCAGAACCACCTATGGTTCGAATTATCAAGGGAACGCCAGCGCTATCGCACGGTCAGCGCTTCTGGGTGCGTACGGAAAACCAACTTTGCTGGCGCTGGTCCTGTCGTCTCTCACCGAGAAATTCAGTTTCCTGATTGAGCATGTGGTAACGGGAGTGCTGGGTTCGGATGCTGCGAAGCAGTTGCAGTCAAACCTTCTCGACCTCCGTGACTCCGCAGCCGGCCGCGCGGATCCCGACAACTTAGGAACGCGTAACCACTCGGAGATCGTGGAGTTTCAGCGGGAATTCCTCGCGCGGCTTATCGACGTAACGAACCTGACGCTCAATGTTTTTCGTACAGGCCGTATGCCTACTGCAGGTGTACGCCGCTACGAACCCATTTCGGACCGTCCAATCGCGCAGGCAGTGCACAGCGCGAATTTTCCTTCGGAACAGTTCGGGCGACTCGGCGTCGCGCTGGCGCTGATCGGGCGCGGACTTTCCGCGGGTCACTGGTCGTTGGTCCCGGGCGATAGCAAAACACCCGATGGTGGTGTGGTCAGCCTGGTCACCCGAGGGCGAGATGCGCAGGTGTTCTTCGTCAAAGACTCCGCGACGTTAGCGAAGCTTGATTTCGATGAAAACGACGGGAACATCCTGGTCGTCGTGGCTGACGAGGAGCCACCTCCCTTGACCCGATCGCCGAAACCCCGATTGGGTCGTGTGGGCAGGACCAGTGCCGGGCGGTTCAACGTCGCGTCGGGCATCGCTGATACGGACTCCGCGGATGGCCTGTTCGAGGCGTTCAAACTTGAGGGAGGGCTTTGATGACGAGTGTTCAAGACGTGCTCAGCGTCCTGGAGCAAGCCGGTTTCGAACGTCTACCGAAGCCGCTGACAGTCGTGGGCGCCGAATTCGACTTCGAGGCCGCAGTCAGTGGGACGCGTACTTCCCATGATCTAGTTTTGGTTGCGACCGACCGAGTTCCCCGTAAACGTCTGCGACGTCTTGTTGCGGGTCTGGCTCGTTCCCTCGATCTGGCTGCCTCGCGACGACCTGTGAGTCTCGTACTTATCGGCGAGACCACATCCGCTGATCGGATGGAGTTGGAACGCTACGCCCGCGTCCTACCCATTGCGTCCGCCACAGCCGATATCGCCGAAATCGAAGACGCTGTAGCTGTCCTCCTGCCGCTCACACTGCCGAACGCAGAGCTGGTCCACGGCCATGACCCGATCAACGAAGTAATGAATGCGCTCGGCCCCGCGAATACGACATCGGACCACATCGCGCTCATCACTGCCGCCGCCGACGGAACTGATGCAGTCCGGGAGGCCCTGCGCCGGTATGTGAATGACGGAGCAGAGTGGACTGACCAGATGGAGAATGTCGATGAGTAAGCTCCCTATCCGTCGCTTGACGGTCTCCGACTTTCGTCGCATCGAAGGCACGCGCGAACTGCCGTTCGATGCCCCCGTCGTCCTCATCCACGGCCCGAACGGCACAGGCAAGACCAGCGTTCTATCCGCACTCGAGCTCGCCCTGACCGGCCGCATCCAGAGCATGGAACGACAATCGGACCGATACAGGGCGCACCTTCCGTTCTTCGGGCAGCCATACGCAACTGTTCGAGCCATCGTCGCGGAAACCCTGCAGACGGGAATGCCCGGGGCCCCGCTGACAGTCAGCGGGGCACGATTGGAGGGCACGCCGGCGTTCAACGACGCCGCCGCGAACTTCTACGCCGAACGCTGCTACCTGGACCAGACGTCCCTCGGTCGCCTTCTCGACCTGTACCAAGCACGCGAGGGCACCGAAGAGACAGCCCTCGAGAAGTTTGTGAACGAACTCCTCGGCCTGGAGAAACTGGACTCACTCCGCAGCGGGCTCAGCGACGCACACGACCTCAGACTCCTCAAGAAGCTGGCCGTCGGAGCCGACGAAGCTGACCGCGAAGCGAAAGCCACAGCTGTCCAGCTCAAAAAAGAGAGCGCACTGCGCACCGAGATCCGGACCGAAGTCGCCAGCGCGCGGGCCGCTGCCATCGCCGCCATCACTGAACTCCACCCTGACACGACTGACGCCATGACTGACAGAGAACTTCTTCAGTTCATCGAGTCAGCGCTCGACGGTGACACCACCGCCGCCGAGTCTGCCGCTGCTGCAACACTTCACCAGGAACTCATCGCTCTGGGCGGTCGGGTCTCAGCACTAACAGAACGCCCAACCACCCAACGAATCCAAGAGATCCGTACCGCGCTGGCGACTGCGATCGCCAAGCACGAAGCGTGGGTCGACACCGAGGGTGCAAAAGTCCGTGAGTGGGAGACGGCAGCCCACACTGCAGGGGCCGACCTACGCATCGAGCCTCGCTATGCCATCGAACAAGCCATGAGCCTGACAACCCAGGAATTGGACAACGCCTCCAACATCCACGCGCAGGCAGAATCGCTCAGCATGCAAATCGAAGCCGGCGACGCGGAGCTAGACCTGATTCAAACCAGACTCGCAGCCGCACACGAGCATTCGAGCGCTCTCGTCGAGAGCCTCTCTGCACTCCGCACCATCATCGGAACCAGCGACCGATGCCCGGTCTGTGACCGTGACTTCACCGAAACCGGAAACCACAGTCTCCGTGCACACATCGACACGAAACTCTCTGAACTCACCACCCATGGACAACAACTCGTCGACCTTCGAAACGTGCGCGATCAACTAGCGGCACGGATCGCACGGCAAGAAGTCGAGTACTTACAACTGACAGCCAGGCTCCTACCTGACGACCAGCAACAGACCCTCATACAACGTCACGCAACACTCGTCGACCTCGCAGCCCAAGTCGCCGGGGTAGAGGCCGCCAAAATCAACGAAGCAGATCTTACGCAACACGTACGTGAGCTTCAGCAAGCACTTGATAACTTCGAGGCGGCTTCTTCAGAAGAGCGCCACCTCAGTCGAGAGCTCGCCAAATACGCAGCTCGTCTGCAAATTGACGTGCCCCCGGCATTCGATTCTTTCCAGACGATATCGACTGAACTTCTCGAACAAGCCGAAGCCCAAGCCGCCCGACTAACTCACAAGGCCACCCAGTACCGGAGAGCAAGCAACGAAGCATCTCGCCTGACAGCCTCTTTGGAACGCGAATCTGTCGTCGTTCATGGCCTCGCCGATACCGCCGAACGCAAGAAGCAATGGGACGACCGCGTCACCGAGACCAAGCGCCGCCAAAAGGTAGCAAAGGAAGTACACGAAGCCGCCACACAGGCACGCACCACAATCGTCCACCGCGTTTTCACCGAATCCCTGAACGAAGTCTGGAAGGCCGTCTTCACCAGACTCGCCCCAAACGAAGGATTCATCCCAAGCTTCGGAATCCCCAACGCCACCAAGAAAACCTTCGACATCAAACTGGAAACCACCCACCGCACAGGAGAAGCCAGCGGACCACCTCAAATGATGCTGTCCGCGGGAAACCTCAACACCGCAGCACTGTCCCTGTTCCTCGCGCTCCACCTCGCCGTCGAACCCATCGTCCCCTGCCTTGTCTTCGACGACCCCGTACAAGCCATGGACGAAGTACACATCGCACAATTCGCTGCGCTCATCCGTCTCCTCTCTAAACAGAACAACCGGCAAGTCATCATCGCCGTCCACGAACGTGAACTCTTCGAATATTTAGCACTCGAGCTCAGCCCCGCATACGAAGGCGACGAGCTCATCACCATCGAACTCGGCGAACGCGCAACCGAACAAGACCAAGGCATAACCCGCCACCACTGGACTCCCGACCCCGCCCTAGCCAACTAGTCCGAAACATCCTCCTGCGGCACCGAAGACTGCGTAGACTCGGGTTCGAGGCTGGCCGAGAATTATCAACGCCGGTTCAAAAGGACCATCGGATCATGCTGTTGTCGTACGCCAATGGACGAACCGCCGCGATGATTTAGCGTGCCCTTCGCCTAAATCTGGGGTATGAATCTCGGAATAGTCCAACTCGCGATCACATGCTTACGGCATAGAATCACAGCGGGTGGATGATTGGAACACCGCACGCGATCGCCATATAACACCGCCGTTGATATCTCGAACTCTTGATTAGAGATTCCAAACCTTCGATCATCTGATCCTGATAGATTCAGCCCATGACTACACCGCCCCCGCGAAGGCGGATCCAACCAACGGTACGTGGGCTTCGTCAGCCTTCGCTTCACCTTGGCCGCCGAGTGGCGGGCCGGTCGACGTCTAACATTTCCCCAGCTCCACCCACGCATCCGACGGATCTCCGCACGATGAAATCAATTGCATGGATTGCTGCGGGAGGAGCAGTGCTTGGCGGCGTACTCGGCATCGGCGCCAGCTACGTGGCAGCTTCAATACAAGTCACCTCAGCAGAAGAGCAGTCCCTTGAGCAGTACCGTCGAGAACAGCGCAAGGAAGTTTACGCCGAAATCCTTACCGGACTCTCCAACTTGGAGAATTTTGAACAAAGCCTAGTCATATCGGTAATATTCAGTCGCGATTCACCTAATCCACCCGTAACATTAGACGTCGAACCGTGGGACGATGGATTTAAAGCGCTCGATGATTCTATCGCAAAAGCTAAAATCATCAGCTCACAGGAAGTAACTTCTATTTCCGAGGCACTCAAACAGGTGCACCGCACTGTTTATAACGATATATCCCAAGTCAATTACACAACTCCGGACTCTGATTTATCCCAGCAATCGGAGGCAGCGGAGGCATTTGCTCGAATTATCTCCAACTTACAAGCACTCGGGGGGCAGGTGGCCGACCGCCCATCCTCGACAGATATCGGTGCGCGAGCTGCGACGCTGAAAGAGGAGTTCATTCGCGCAGCAAAGGAAGATCTCGGACTTAACGACTAATCTTCCAGTAACTCGCTGGACGACGGGGTTATTCAACCAAGCTACCGAGCGACGGCACCTCCCAAGTCGATACCTCCCGCCCGGATTCAGCCCATGTGTCGCCTCACAGCCAGCCGAGGCTGACATCGACGAATCACCCAAGGACCGCGTACAGTCAAGGTAGAATTTCATTTTGAAATCGTTGGAGGTGCGGACATGACTACGGTCGAACAGGTACGCGCGGAGAGAAACCTCGCCCAGATGGCAGCACGTCGTCGCATCGACGAACGCGAACTCGAGCGGGCAATCCTCAACGCGCTCGGAATACATGGGCTGACTCAACGCCGCATCAGCGAAATCGTCGGAGGCGCCTCCCACACGACCATCCACCGACTCGTGCACCGACTCCTTGAGAACCCCGATCAGGTACAACGGATCACCCCGGCGGAAGTAATCGACCGCCGAACCGCTGGGATGATCACCGACGACGAGATGATGGACCAGCTCATGAACTGGTCCTACTCCTTCGGTTACATCCCCAAAATGGACGGCATCGCCACCGATGCGTACATCTCGGGCGACTGGGACGACGTCGAGCATGCCTTCTACCGAGATTTGCTGTCCGACGACGAGTTCACACACCTGATGGAACGGCAAAAAAGTCACCTCAAGCGAGCATCTCGCACCAGGTGACCGCACACAGTTCACTGCGCGATGAGGTCGCCGCGCAGCTAGCGGCACTGTCCGCGCCCGGTCAGCCTTTAAACACAGCGGCAGAGACGTCGACCTGGATCCGCTACGCGGGCGATCCGCTCAGGGCCTCGATGCGCAAGACCATTATCCGTCGCTACCTCGATCGGGAGAGCCCGCAGTGCGAGGGTCGCTCCGCGATCCTCACCGCGGGTCCTCCGGGGGCAGGCAAGACCAACATGCTCCGATCCCAGGTCCCAGACCTGGCCAGTTACCGAATCCTCGACGCCGACATCGTCAAGGACTACCTGATCGAAGCGGCCGTCGGCGACGGAATCTACGACGACCTCCTCGCCTACGAACTCCCCGACCGCCACACCATCGCGCCACGAGAATTGGCTGCGCTCGTCCACGATGAGTCGACGAATCTGATCAACGAGATCCGCAAGCATTGTGTCGAGCAGCGCGAGAACATCATCGTGGAAGGCACGCTGAAGTGGCCCGACCAAGGCCCTGACGTTTTTAGCCAACTCGCAGACGCGTATTACTCATCAGTGGAAGTGCTCGGTATCGAGGTCGACCCGGACACCGCCCATCGCCAGGCGCTGTCGCGGTGGTGGTCGGGCCGTACCCGATGGGTTGCCGGCACCGACACGCTCGGCGGTCGGTTCACTCCCCCGGATGCGATCGACGGCTGCTACCCCACCCCACACACAGCCGACGCACTATCGCATTGCGGAGACCATGCTCTGCAGCTGATCGACCTGGCGCAATCCGGTGTGATCCCCTCAGTCAAAATCACGATCTTCCGCCCGTCCGCCGCCGGATCGCTCGAACCGACGGTCGAAAAGGCTTACCTGCAGCAGCCGGGTCCCCCGAGTTGACGGATGCAGCGGCGTGCCTGACCCCTACGGGCGACCGAAGGATCGGCGAACTCGATCCCACCGACGACGGTGCGTTTTGCCGCACTTGCTCGGTGAGTGGATCCGCACCGTCCTTTCCTCGTATGCACGTAACCCCGTGTCCTCCGCTCGAAGGGAACCCCACCAGGCGCAGCCGTGGGCGTAACCGTGACCAATCCCGTGGCTTACTACGCGGCAGCACCTTCCGGCGTCAAAATCACCTGCGAGCGACACATAGGTAACCGGGTGGCCATTCGAAGAGAGTAAGCACGGCTGGATCATTCACCAGTGGCCACGCTCATCTCCAGAGCAGCAGGACTGGACCAGGAACCGAGATCTACCGTGCGGTCACCGAAGTGAAAATCCACAAACAACGACAATGATCGCGTTGTCCACACCCGCCATAGCTGCGCCAATCCCCCTCTCGCGGTGGGCGGCAGAGCCATGAAGGACGAGAGCGGTTCGCTGTAACGATCCCTGCAGACGCCATATCGGTGGATGCCTGCACACACACTGTAAGACTGTCCGTCAATCTCGAAATCCCAAGGTCCAGATGTTGCGAGAACAAGGACCATTCGGGCAGTGAGAGCATCGGCTTACAAATGGATCGTGAGCCTTTACCGCCGACTGAAGAGCGATTCAGCCGACGACGACCTCCCAGGTCTTCAACTCTGCTGCTGCGGAGGGCTTCCCGTTCCAGAGATGCAACTGATAATCAGGATCTTTGGTCTTCACTTCGTTCTTCACGTCTTTGCCAGCAACCTGGTAGCTCGCAACGTACACGGCAAACAGTTCCTCACCCAGCGGCGACGCTTTGAGGGCCTTCGCGTAGGCGGTCGCAATCGGCCTGAGGTCGTCCGGCGTCTTCACCGAGGGATCGCAGATGTCGATTGCTGCAGCCTGCATCCCTGGATGGCCACTGTCCTTGCTCAACCGACCCGTAGTCACCGTCGCGCCGCCGGGGAGGGGTACTGCGCTCACGGCAGCCGCGAAGGCGGGGTCCGCGATCGGCAAGGCGTTAGGGCGCGGCGGCAGCACTTGCCGCTGGAGCGGCGGTCGATTTCGTTGCCCGCACACTGGAGGACGTGGACGTCGCTGACGTTGATGTCTTCGACGAAGTAGCCGAGTTCCCACAGGCTACGAGTAGCACTGCAGTAGGCACCAGAAGTGCCGCAAAGATTCGTTTCATCAGAGAATCAAACCAGACGGACTGGTCGCATTCACGGGGATACCCGACTTTCGCATCCGCCGCGATCACACGACAGGTCAGAGTCGTCTACGACACCTTGAATGCGGTCAGGGATGTGTTCCTGTAGATCACAGCCATGAGGCCGAGTATCCGACAATCGGGGATACAGGGACCACGATGTACGCCCATCCCCGCAACTATGTCAGATGTGCGTCCACTCTCGCTGTTAGCCGAGAACGGGCTCGCCATCGGGATTTTCATGTGCGCGACTAACCAGCGTTCGCGACGTTGATCAAGGTCAAATTGTTGTAGGTCTGGGTCTCCATGTCAGCGAACCCAAACTGTGCAGGCACAGCCGCGGTGGGGATTTCATAGACATAGACCATGTGACTGTCGAACCCGGGCTGTAGTCCGTCGTTGCATTCAGGGTTACCCTGAATCTTGTACAGGTCGTCAATCGGGTCGTATTGCCGCTTATCCGCAGTGATGAGCTTGTTCTGAATCGGGAACGAACATGTCAGGTCCATCGAGACCTTCCCATCGTTGAGAACCGTCGTATCAACGATCACAAACTTCCCACCAGACCTTGGGGCCTGCTCCGCATACTCGCCGCGCGTGATGGACCTTTCGGGCTGCGCCGTAATCGACTGCGATTCGACCACACTGTTGATCGTGACAATCGCGCCGCCACTGGTCACCGGCTGTCCGATCGTCGGTAGTGCTGGTGTTGCCGATTTAGGCTTCGCCGAGGTCGTGGGAGCACCACTAGCATCGGGACTGGTCGAAGAGACGTACGAAACTTCGCTGGAGACAAGCGACTTCCCGTCTACTTTCGCAATGCAGCTCACGTCGTAAGCAACTGCCGCTCCGGAATCGAGCGAACCCGTCAACTTTCCCCTAATAGAAAAGCTCCCGTCATTACCCGCGACGGTGACAACGTCGGCGACGGCGATATCCCCAATCGGGCCAGCCTTATCCTTGATCCCTGATAAACACACCGATTCAGCCTTGGCTTCATCGTGCGTGTCATCCGCACTTCCGCATGCCGAAATCAGGAACGCGCTAACCCCAAGCAAAGCCAGAATTGTCTTCTTCATGGAGCAATTGATACCAGACCTTGCGGTCGGAACCCGCTCGGGGTCATGCTGAGCGGGCAGGAATAGGGACGGTCTCACAGGACGCTGAGCATATACCCGTTACCTTCCTGGCCGGGCCGAATACGGGGGCTGCGGTCGCCAGGCTGGTGCACACGAATAGCACCTGCGCGATCGGCGCGCCCGTCATTCGAAAAGATCCCTAGCGCCGGCATCCTGTCTCTCACCCGATTCTCGACGCGGCAGCAACCTAATAGCAGTGCCGGAGAGCCTTGCCGGGTCGTCTATGATTCCCCGGGCTTCGGTGACCGGCACCGCAGCGGTGGTGAGGTTCATGGCAACGACGAAGCAGAAACTCGGTTGGGGACTAGGCGCTGTGTTGGTGCTGGCGATGTTCGGCAGTTGCATCAACGACGACGGTCCATCGACCAACTCGATCGCAGCGCCCACGACCTCCACTCAAACCTCGCCCACAACAACCTTTGCGGTACCGATCCCGGTACGAAAGCGAGTCGAGTGGGAAGGCACGGTCCTCGACTACGACGCAGCCGGATCCGGCGCAGGCCTCTATATCGACGTCGACGGAGAACGAACTCGCGTCGACATCAGCCACGTCGGCGCAGTGATCTGCGGCGGCTACACCGCCTCCGACTCGAATCGCGCGGTGGTGCGGCAGCGGTTGACCGAACTTGCACCGATCGGCACCGCCGTACGGGTCGTGCGTTCCATGCCCCTCACACCTGGCGGATACGTGTACATCGCAGGACCAGCCGACACCACCATCACCGCAACTGCGACTGATCCGACCACCACGGCCGGGTCAACGACGGCGTCGACAACGGAGTCGGCCGACACCACAACGTCTACAACAGAAAAGACGTCAGGATCGGCCACCACAACCGGCGTCCCATCGACTGCGAACACCTCCACCGGTACCGAAATCCTGCTCAACGAAGTACTTCTCGCCGAAGGTCTGGGCACCCTGGATATGCCGGGCATCAACCTGTCCGTCCTGTCCACGACATCACTCGATCAACAGCTCGCGGCAGCCCGCCAATCCAACAACGCAGCCCCGAATTCGCTACGGTGGCCGGCACTGTTCACCGCGTACCAGAACGCATGGGACAACCGCATCGGATTGCAGGCGCAATGCCGAGCCGACGACGATACCGCGATCATCAAGGCCGAACAGAAAGCCGAGCTCGATCGGCTACGAGCCGGTCCCGACGGGGTCCTTTACACCAGCGACGACGATCGCACCACATACAAATTCGACGACAACGGAAACATCTACGCCGACACCCCACCTACAGCAGCAGTGGTGGCGGAGGGGGCGGCGGGGGTGGCGGCGGGTTCTGCCGTAGCCGCTGGTGCTGACAACACCGATCCACTAGACAAAATCTCGAAACCCCTTGCGCACGAACAGGAAATTCAGGTGAGTAGATGGCCTAGAAGGTTGACTGGACACTCACGCAAACACCTCCTCGAAGCAGCGTCCCCGGATAGGACATCCCATCCCCAGGCGCTTACGGATTCTCTGCCCATGTCCGATTCCGGCGTTGAACCCTGAAACATTGTGGTCGGTTCACGGGTTACCGTGATCCCGACTTCCGGATCACGGGCCGGTGATACTGAGCTTCGGGGCGGGGTCGTGAGCAAGGACTATCCCGAGACAGTCATCGACAACTCCGATCTGGTGCGAGATTGGGCGCCGGTGCTGCGGCGGGCGATCGCCCTCGACGACGGCCGTCTGGTTTTCGCCGCCGAGGACGGTCTCAAGCTCGCCTAAATCTTTCCGCCTCATCGAAGAATCACAGGATGCAGGTGCGGTGCGGGCCGAGTATCAGTGAGAAAAGATGCTGCTCACCAGCGTCAGTGTGCGGCGTCGAATGCATCGATGACGTCGGCTTTGATGCGCCCACGTGGAGAAACATCGAAGCCGTTCTTACCGGCCCACTCCCGGATCGCGTGCAGTTGCTCCGCTGACCGACCAGACCCTGATGCCTTGCGTGCGGTCGAGGTTGTAGTACGCGCTTTGCCTGCCGCGGAGACTTTCTCTGCAGACTTGATATACGGGGCGAACGCCGCTTCGATCTTGTCGGCATTTGTAGGGCGTAGATCGATCCGATAATCGGTGCCCTGATAGGAGAAAGTGACCTGATGGTCCAATCCGGTGTCGATGGGTTTTCCGTCGAGATCGTCGATGAGTTGGCGAATCAATATTTCGGCCACAGAGGTCCTTCGTTGATTTGCTGAATGGGTATGGCGTTCATGTTATCTGCAGTATCAGGCAGTCGGGCCGACACTACCGACCACGGTCATGCCGTGCGATTGGACGTGTGTCCTTCGAGCCTCGGCCGCGGCGATCACGTCGGAGGCAGCGCTGGGACCAACTCCCCCGAGCACTCGCTCGATACTTCCCTGGGTCGGGTCTAGGTCCACGCGCAATAGGGTTGGGGCGCAAGTCATTCGAAATGGCATCCGCGTCTGAATTCTTTCGCTGGTACGCGAGCATGCCGCCTTGCCGTGGAAGTTTGGGGGCAATTCCATCGGACGCGGCGTAAGAAAAGCCGATGTGCGCGAAGGGTGGCACTCCTATCCAATCGATCGCCAGACCAGTTCTGTCCAGTCCGAATCGGACGGCATCACATATGCAGGCCACTGGGCGAGCGCAACGAAATCAAGGTCCTACACATGTAGGAACTTCTTCCGGTTTCACTCACCGCGCAAGACTGCTTGTCAGACCCCGTTCTCGCCTTACAGGACGTCGGCCATGAAAGATCAGGTATTGGCCGTTCGTCAACAAGCAGAGGACGCCAGCGCAGAGAGTGTGATGCCCCCAAGACAACGAACGCCGAAGCCTCGCAACCACCTACCGTGCCGAACATGACCGAGAGAAACGCCGAAGATAGTCGCTGCTTGCGAACCGCACCCCGGTTTTCCAGTCGTCAGGGCTCGAACGGCAATAGAAGTTCGGATTCGAGTTCCAACCTCCAGTACGGATCATCGGTGCGCGTTCCGAATTCCGCGCCTTGAGGGCTGCTTTCCAGGATCTGCGCGTCTTCGCCGCCCACCGCAGAAATCACCGCAGACGATTGATTCTCACGCGGATCGAACACAACTTGGACTTGCACCAGATCGGAGACCCGGATCTGTCGTTGCGCAGGTTCACCGGCGTTGTACGCCTCGGCGAATGCTCGGGCCTTTCCTTGGTCATCCACGAGAGTGGCAGAGAATCGCCCATCGGTCACTACCGTGCTGCCCGATGCGGACTGTCCGTAGTGCTTCTCATCGCCAAATCCGAAGTATTCGATTCGAGAGAGTGTTATCACCAGTCGGGCTCCGTCTGGTAGCGAAGCAGAACCGGACACGTTCACCGTCCGACCCTCCGCAGCGACGGCGGCAGTCAACAGGACAGGTGACGCGCCGGCAGCCGCTGAAGGTTTTCCGGCAGCAGGCGTCGTCGGGTCGTCTCGGACAAGGGGGCAGAAGTCGGTACGGGCATAGTCATTAAGCCGCTGAGCATCCGATAATTCTGCGCCACTGAACAAGTCTTCATTGAGCGAGTTTTCCCACGACGTTTCGCCACCACCGATATCTCGGCAGAACAGCACGATCGCGTAAGCGAAATCCTCGCGCTGTTCCTGATTCATCGGAACCGACGTGCTGATTCCGTACCCGACTTCGTCACCGACGATCCCGAGATCTGTCACCATCCCTGGTGTCACGCCGGCGCGCTCGAGTGCCGCGCGCACAGTACCGTCACTTTCCGCGGAAGTTGTTGGGGAAAAAGAATTTTCGCTATTGGTGCCGGCTGGAGCAGTCGAACCCTCCTGACTGTGTCGATCTTCGACTCGGGTCGTCGACCACGCGTTGAGGAGGTACGCCGCAGCTACGACCGCGGCGGCCAGCCACAGGAGCCCTCGCCAGTTGACCTTTCCCTCGGACGCGGGGGACGAGGCGTGCTGCGCAACGTAGGCAGGATTCCTGTCCCACCCCCGCCTCTGCTCATTCCACAACCATTCCCGTTGTGGTCGCTGTCCGCCGGGACTCTGCTCCGCGCTCATGAATTCCGTTCCGTCTCCAACGCCCACTGATTCCTTGAGGGCCATGTTATTTCTTTACGACACAGTGTTCCTATTCGGCGAATGATGCCATTGTCGACTTACTGCAGCTGCGCGAAGGCTGATATTGGTTTTAGAGCGTTCGGGTCGAAATCCGGTAAAAACGGCGTTCGCCCAGTGAGCCTGCTGATGACATGTCCATCGGCATGCGCCCACACTGTACGGTCTCCATTTACCTAAGCTCAGCCCGGCGCAAACATGAAAGTTTGATTGGAGTGTCGGCATCTTTCGGTAATGTCTTCCCCCTTTCGGTAATGTCTTCCCCGTTGTCTCCATTCGCGCAGAGGAAAAACTCTTGACCGATGTCTCCGCAGATCAGATTGCTCGCGAACTTCGATTGACCCCAGAGCACATGCTCACGTTGCGGGCCCTGCAAGCGCGGATGCTGCGCCGCGATTGGGAAGACGAACGCAAACCCAGCGCCCGCAGCACAAAGCAGGATCGACTGCAGCGTTTCGTCGCCGCCGCAATCAACGAGGTGCTCACCTCCGGCGCGCTACCACCAGCACTGGCAGAGGAATTGACTACCGTCACACACAAGCATTTTCTCGACCAACTCCACGGGCTCACCTCACTGGCACCCACGCTCGCGCAGAAAGTACACCCTCGATCCGCGTCGGTGGTGATCCTCGCCGAACTCATCACCTTCAGCCCCTGGACCGACGCAACGACATGGGGACCCGGAGTACGAAAGACCGAACTCCGCACTGCTGCTGACGATCTCACCGCTCTACGCAAAACTGATCTCGACGCGATGACAAACGAGTTCGAAAGTTTGATGAAAGCGTTGCGCCGCAAGTCGATCAAGTGGGGCAGGGTCGCCGCAGTCTCCGTCATCGGAGTCGGTGCCGGCGCTCTCACTGCAGGGTGGGCGGCTGCACCGATCGGTGCAGCCATCGGCGGCACGATGGGACTGACCGGCGCGGCTGCGGTCTCCGCAGGGTTGGCGATGCTCGGCGGCGGATCCCTCGCGGCCGGCGGATTCGGCGTCGCAGGCGGGACACTTCTGCTGACCGGTGTCGGCGGTCTCGCCGGCGCCGGTGTCGCTGCCGCCGGTGTGCGATACAGCCCGTTGGGTTCGCAAGCGATCGCAGGTGAAGCCGTCAAACTCGACCTGGTCGCTCGCATGGTCCTCGCCGATGCACCGGACCGGGACGAGAAGATGCGGCGCGTCGTCGAAAGCCTTCAAGAGCGACTCAACGACGTCACCGACCGCATCGGGCTGCTAGTCGAGACGATCAACACTCTCAAGCAGGAAAAAGCAGCCACCTCCGCGGAAAACACCGAACTACGCGCTCGGGTGAGGGACCTCGAAGCCGAACTGATCGAGACCAAACAGGCGCAGACGACCCTGGAGTTGGTTCGTGAGCGTCTACCCGAGAAGATCATCGCGTGAGCGAGGATATCGAGCGCAATCTCGACACGCAATCACGTCGACTCGGCGACATCGAAAACCTCATCCGGGCAACTCTCGACGATCAGGAATCGGCGGTATCGCTCGAACATGGTCCCCGATATCAAACCTATGACGAACTCACGACATTCAACGACGACCTTCGCGGACGACGCGATTGGACCGACGTCGATCTCGACGCGGCACTGACCGAGGAGCAACGTCAGGCATTCGAGTTGTGGCAGCAGAAGCATCGTCTCACCTGGTCCACCTCCGACCTCGTGGCTGTCGGGGCTGTCGGTGTCGTCGGGATGATGTGCACCTGGTTCGACGCCTCGATCGACGGCTCCATCCGAGATCGACTCACACTCCTCAAGTCCTCCGGCATCGTCAGTGGGTGGGAGAAAGCCGGCAAACGACTCCCGATCGATTACATGGGGCCCGGTTTCGGGGGACGCGCACATCGCGTCAAAAGCGCCGGCCATGATCTCGCGCGGCCGATCGCGGCGATCAAGCAGATCATGGCAGGTGAATTCAGCGGCACCGCATGGCATACCGGCGTCGCCACCCAGGTCGTCGTTGGAGACAAGTTCCAGGACATCGATTCCACGTCCGAGGCGGCTCTGCGGTTAGCTCAGCATCTCCTCGCGGACGTGATCACCCCGATGAGTCTTCCGATTCCCGGTATGTCCTTCCTCTACGAGAGCGACAGTAAAGCACTGCGCGATTTCGCACTCCACGCCTACAACGGTCTCAGTGCAGGCAACGGTTGGAACGTACGAAACGGTATCGCGTTACCCGGAATGACCGTCCTGGTCACAGAAGTCTTGATGCGCACCTACGTGCACCTCGACCTCTACAAGCAGACCGGCACCGCCCGGTTGGATCTTCCGCACAAGCGCCGACGAAACGAATTACTCCTGGCGGCGCACAGCCTCGTATCAGCTATTTCGCTGGGAAAGGTCGCAGCCCAAATCACCGCCCACTACTACTCGGGAAACTATGTCCGCGCCGTGCATCCCTCGCACATCCGGCACGCGAACATTCCCGCGCTTCTGCGCACAGGCGCACTCGCCTGCACTGTCGTCCACGACGCCTACCGAGCCTCCAAAATCCCCTCCGCCCGTTCGTGGGACGAACTGGTCACTGATACCGCCCAGCCATGGCAGCTGGACCTCGTGGATGGCATCGAAAGGCTTGGTCGTTCGGAAGTCCTTACCGCGCTGGCGTCCCTCGACTAACCTCACCAACCGAACTGCACGGACTCCGAGATCAGAAAGCGTCCGAGAACTCATTCGGTTAGAGCGAGGCGTCGTGTCATAAGCGCGATCATGGCGAGGTGGATCATGGCTTCGTGGTCGTCGGGTCTAGTTTCGTAACCACGCACGCAGCGGCGGTTTTTGCTGATTCACGCGAAACTCCTCTCGACCACCCAGACGTGGGGCCGGACGTGAAACCCGGTGCTGCCGGGGATCCATTTGATGGCCTTAATCCGAAAAGCGAAAACCTGTTTCGCCCACCCGACCAACCGTCCTGGGTAGCCGCCGTCGCCCAAACCAGTGCGATCGTGGAGAATGCGCCGCGCAGGACCGCCAGCACCGGTGTGCGGCGTCGCGGTCCTGGATGGAGGCAGCGGTGACGATCACCGCGAGCGACAGACCGTTGACGTGCGTATTCGGGCACGGACTGCATTGATACCGTCGCCGTACGAATCCACATAGAGTCCCGAACCCGGCACGTAACGTGAGTCCAAGGCGGCGGGATCGTGGGCCATGAACACAACATCGGGACGTCCCCCGTTATACCGGCTGTAGACGGCGTAATTCCAGTCGTCGGGGGCGTAATCATCGTTCCACTTCAGGCGGGCCACAGGGACGAATCCAGCCTCGGAATAGATCCTCGGTAGTGCCGTATCGAAACAGTCCAGTCGTCGTCCGCCTTGCTGGATGGCAACGGCGAGCATGGATTTAGCGGCGCCTGGATATTTGCTGTCCCGATGGGAGAAAGCAGAGACGATTTCGTCGTCGTTGAGTGCGATGCCGGAACGGCCGTCGTCGGTCACGAACAGCCGCATATTCTCGTATTCGCCTGTGTTGTAGACGTGTACGGATGAGGCGAAGCGGTTGCCGACTTTGAGCTGTTCCATCTGCTGCCGATAGAGATCGGCATCGGAGGACGTCAACTCGTACAGTTCCGGAGTGCTGTCTCCTCTGCGTCGAAGCTGACTGGCCCGAACGGCATCGAGCGTGTGAACCTGCGTGGGAACAACCTCGCGGTCACCGATCAGAAGCCGTGGGCTTCGGCTTCCTCGATCGCCAGATCGTCCCATTCCTGTTCGATCGTCGCCCGTGCGTTGTCCGACAGTTCCGGTGTCCATCCCCTGCGACGCCAGAACGCTTCGCGTTGTTCCTGTGTCAGGGGCGGTGTCTCGTTCTCGGTCATGGCTATTGTCCTTCGGGTCGTGTTGGGTGAATCCTGAGACTGCTCTGATCTGCTGTTGACGTGTCGCTTTGCCTGTTTCGAGGCGATGCTGCAGCTTTTCTCGTTTACCTGGATCGTCCTCTGTGCCGAGCTGAGTGCACAACTCGGTTTGTCCACCGGGGGTCGCGTCGTATTCGGCGGATCTGGCGGCGAGGTTTGTTGTCGCAGTGTCCAATCGTTGCCGGTTTCGGGTGTCTGCGGGGTTCGCGTCGAACAACGTCTGGGCGGCATCGAACCTGCTGCGGGCTCTGTCGAGTCGTGCACGCACGTGCGGGGTGCAGCGGGGGCCGGGGTACTTCTGGCACATCTATCGGCTCCCCCGATCCGCCGCGTCGACGAGGCGGCCGAGCATGGCTCCGAGGTTCTCGGCGGCGATGTCGACGAGTTCGCTTCTTTCGGTGAGGTATTGGTCGCGGCGCAGTTCGATCATCACCGAGCACACGTGGGGATCGGTGTTGTAGCGGTCGAGGGGCACGTACGTACCGGAAAATGGGGTATCCATGCCGATGTCCTCGAGCGAGGAGAACGCGGCGTAGGCGGCCTCTACAAGCCAAGGCGGCGTGTGGTTCGGGTCGGTGCCGATACATAGCGCGGGGCGCAGTCCGTCAGGGTGCAGCTCGTACGCCGACGGCAATGTCGGGTAGGAATGGACGTCGATGATCACTGCTCGCCCAGTGGCTGCGATGCGGTCCGTCACCAGGTCGGACATCGCGGCGGCGTACGGATGGAAGTAGTTATCGAGCAGTGCATCTCGTGAGGCGTTGTCGACGTTGCGCAGGACCTCTCCGTTGCAGGTTTGGGTGTAGACCGCGCCGCGGCCGACGGCGTTGAGTTCTTCGCGCTCGTCGGGGAATCGTTCGGGATCGATCACCAGCCGCGAGAGGTCGTTACGCAGTGTCCACGGTCGGGGTGTCACTGATTGCGCGGCGTGCTGTGCGATCTCGTCGGTGTGCGCGTCGGTGATCTCGTCGAGTTCGGCGGCGAGTTGATCGTCGGTGACCGTCAGTGACGAGCGGATCTCGGGTGGAATGACGCGCGAGGCGTGTGGGACGTGCAAGATGACGGGCGAGGATGTATCGCCCGCGATCAGTGTTCTCGTGTTCACGAAATGTCCTTGGCGAGTGAGGAACTGGTGCTGGTTAATTGATGACGTCGACGAACCAACGACCGTCGAGTTCTTTGGCGGTGATGGTCTGTGGGAACTGTGCGGGCGGCTGGCCGGGACGCATTTCGGTGAGAGCAACGGAGTAGATACCGGCCGAGATCGGTGTGATGCGCACGCAGTGGGTGGTCCCTGTTGGGACGGTGTCGATTCCGGCTTGGATCTTCTCCTTCGATGGCAGGGAGGTGTCGGGGGTGGTGAGTGCGCGGACGGCTGTTCCGGAGCGGGTGACGTAGTAGGCGTGCTCGAAGGCTGCGATGACTCCGGGGCCGCTTTTCTGGTCGCCGGGGTCGGTGCGGCATGCGGTCGGATCGGTTTCAGCAGCGGCGGGAGCGGGCGGGGTGATGTCGAGGGTAGTTGCCGTTTCCGAGGTGTCTGTCTCGTCGGCGATTCTTTCCTGTGCACTCTCGTCGCTGCCGGAGAGGAGATGCAGAACGAACCAACCGAGCAGCGCGACCGCGACAATCAAGGCAGCGACGTAACGCAGGCGGGGCGATCGGAAATCCCTCTCGGGCGGACGCTTCGGCGCTGGCGGAGGCGTGGGCGCGGTAACTGTTGTGGCCGTGTCCTCGCCTGCGCCGTGGGGCGTGCCGCCGAGTAGGTCGATCACTGCGGGGTGCCTTGTCGTCTTCATCGCTGTCGTCCCTTCGGTGCTCACGCCTGGTTCTGCAGTGACGCATGGACAAGTTCAGGGTGGGCGGCGCCTTGCCGCCCGCCCTGAACGACTCTGATCATGCGGGCTATGCCGGAATACCCGCGCCGACTGCGTCGCTGATCAGCGAGGACGCCAGGCCCGGGGTCGCGTTGGTGAGGAAGTCCGTGAGTGCGGTGTCGACGTGTTCGATGATCTGCTCGCCTCCGGGCTGTCCGGCGACGAAGTCGCGGGCCTGCTGGTCGATCGCAGGGGCCGTCGCGACGGTGTCGCGGACAGTGGTGGCCACGGCCTCACCGATGGGGCCGGAGTTCTCCCAGTCGGTGAGCGTGTCCTGTGTCTGGCCGGTGACGGCGGGTTGGTCGACGTCGGGGACCTCGATTTCGACGGGTTCGCCGAGTTCGCCTGCGCCGTATGCGACGGCTGCGGTGAATCCTGCTATTCCTCCGCCGAGGCCGCCGAGGACGAATGCGGGGGCGCCGGCGAGGAGGGCGCCCGTACCGGCGCCGACGGCGGTTCCTGCGAGGCCGCCTGCTACCCAGCCGATTCCGGGGACGAAGACGTTGCCCAGTCCGAGTCCGATGTTTCCTCCGACGGTGCCGCCGGTCAGCGCTCCTCCGATGGCGAACGGGGTCGCGAGGCCGATTCCTCCGGCGAGCGCTCCGGCGGCGGCTCCGCCGACTTGGGTGGCGGCGTCGCGGCTGGCTTTGTCGACGGGGACGCCGAGGGAGCTCCAGCCGGTGGCGACTCGGGATTCGATGATGGCGGTGGTGTTGTTGGTCCGTTCGAGGTCGACGTCGGTGACCCAGTTCGGTTGTGCGATGTGGAAGGTTCCGATGCGGAGGGTGTCGCGGGGGGCGATGATCGGTGCGACGACGTCGACGGGGCCGGGGAGATGGAGTTGGGTGTAGTCGGTCGGTGTGGTGTCGGTGTAGGTGGGTGGTGTGTAGGTGTTGGTGTCGTAGTCCCAGTTCGGTAGCGGCTGGTAGTCGATGTGCTGGTATTGCGCGGGTGGGTCGATCCAGTAGATGGGCTCGGTGGCGGCTGAAGCTTCTGTGGCCGGCGGCGGGGTGGGTTCGGTGGTCACGCCGGACTGTCCGGCGCCGTCGGTAATGCCCGCTTGCCCTCCTCCGTCGGTGATGCCGGCTTGCCCGGGCGCTGCGATTGCCGGTGGTGCGAGCGTAATTCCGGCGGCCACTGCTGCGGCAGCGATGACGGTGATGGTGCTCTGACGGGCGAGGGTGCGGCGGCGGTGTCGGCCGTGCCGGTGTGCGCGGCGGGTCGCTCGGTTTCCTGCGGTGGTGTCGATGATGCTCATGTGGTGCCTTTCGTTCAGGAGGGTGCGGATGGGTGCAAGGAGGAGCGCCGGTGTGCGGCGACGGCAGATGATGGGTCAGTCAGCGGCGTGGGCGATGAGATCGATGACGGTCGCGGCGACGACGGTCAGGGCTTCGGTGGTGCTACGCCGGAGCTTCGAGGTCGCGATGCGCTCGCCGGAGGCGAAGAGAGGTTCGAACGGCATCCGGGCGACCGAATGGACTCCGGCGTCGAGAAAGGCGTCGACAGCGTCGATTTCGACCATCGGTGCATCTCCCGGTCCGTCGGTGATGACGACGATGGTGCGAGCCATCATCGCCCGGCCCGCGGTGGCGGTGAGGTCGAGGAGCATGCGGTGCGCCGCTGCTGCGGCGTCGCGGCGGAGCGGTACCGGTACGAGGAGGACGTCCGCGTGGATGGTTGCCCAGTGCCAGCTGCCGGCGAGGCGGTTGTTGCCGGTGTCGGCGATGAGGATCTCGCGGTGCTGGGACAAGATCTGCGCCGCGGCGTGGGCGTCGTCGTAGCCGAGACTGGATCCGTGGGCGCCGTTGTTGCCGGCGACGATGTCGTCCCCGCCTGGTTGGCGGGTGAGGTACTGCGAGAGCGCCGAGGGTCGGATGCTTCCGGGCTCGGCTGCCTCGGCGGCGAGCAGTGAACGCACGTCGTGTCCGTCGCGGGGTGGGATGCTGACGCGGTCGGCGAGGCTGCCGCCGACATCGGCGACGTCGACGCAGACCGTGGTTGCGGCGCCGCGGTGTTCGGCGATGATCGCGTTCAGCCCTACAGCGAGTGGGGTTTTGCCGACGCCGCCTTTCGGGTTGGCGATCGTCACGATCGAGAACCCCGGGAGGGGGCCGGTGAGGGATGCGATGGCGGCGCGGTGGCGCATTTCGGCGGACTCGGGTTTCGGGGCGACCCGGAGGTTGAGGAGGGTGTTGAGCCGCCCTCGTAGTCCGGTGCGGGCGGGTTCGTGCGAGCCTGCCGCGATCTCGGGTGCTGCGAGCACTGATGTCGAGGTCGGTGTGCGCGCCGCGGGGACTGGTTGGGCATGAGTGTCTACTCCCTCGGGTGGCGGTGAGTCGACGAGGGGTGTCACCGCCATTGTGACCGGTTCGTCGACATGATGATCCGGCTGCGTCTGTGGTGTGTCGGCGGGTGTGGGGATGGGTCCGGTGGGCAACGATTGCGCCACCTTCCCGTCCGGTGCGACGGTGAGTTGGCGGGAGCGGCCTGCTTCCTGCACGGTGACCTCGACGGGTGAGCCTGCGTCGGCGGAGTGTTGTCGGCTGAACTGTGCGATCACCGAGTGGATGGACTGCCCGTTATCGGCGGACAGTTCCACTTTCTCGTCCCCTGCCCCGCTCACGAGTGCGGTTCGCTCGGAGGTGATTTCGATGGCAAGGGTCGACATCACGCGGTGGTTCCGGTGAAGGCTCCGACGCCGGAGAGTTCGGTGTCCATTTCGAGGACGATGGTGTCGGCTTTGTCGAGGGCGGCCAGGGCGTCGTCGCGGGCTGTGCCGTCGGGGAGTACTTCGATGATCTGGCGGCGGGTGGCGACGGCTCTTTTGATTTCGTCGAGCCGCGGAGCGGTCAGTTCCTGGTCTTCGCTGAGTTTCGGTAGCCATGAGGGGATGGCGTTTTTGAGGACGCGGCGTAGTTCGGTGATGACGGGGTCGCCGCCGCCTTTGGGGGCTGCGAAGGGGTTGCGCAGCACGGTGATGTCGTCGGCGGTGGGGGTGATCGATTGGGAGATGCGGCGGCTCATGGGTGGACCTTTCGAGTGAGGGTTGTGCAGGTGTCAGCGAAGTCGGGTCGCGGGGTCAGGGCGCGGGTGCGGTGGTGTCGGGTTCGGGGAGCAGGACGACTTCGTGGGGTCCGTAGGTGATGTGGTTCTTGACCCGTCCGGCGCTGTGGAAGGTCAGGGTGGTTTCGGTGACGGTGCCGCTGTCTTTGTCTCGGATGACGGTGACCGCGGCGACGGTCACGGGGTGTTCGTTGCCGCGACTGTCGTCGACGAGGACGGTCATTCCTTCGGTGACCGCGGCGGCGGGTATCGCGTCGGCGAAGTTGTCGCCGGCATCGGCGGCGGGGGTGTCGTCGTGGTGGCCGAGGACGGTGGGCTCGGGAGCTCGGCCGTAGGCACGGGCCGCGACGGCGACGGAGCGTTCGGATTCGATGAAGTGGCGCAGTTCGGTCGAGTAGAACGCGATGTGCGGTTCCTGCTGGGGCCGTAGCCCGTCGATGATCTTCTTCTCCGAGTCCGAGAGCTGGTTCCATTTGTTGGGGTGCGGGTCGACGTTCGGTGTCCACCACATCTGCGCATCGACGGGCACGCCGTCGTTGCCGAGGGCGACTCCGCGGCCGGGGACGGAGGTGTCGATCTCGCGGCCGATCTGCGAGTCGCCCCACAGCATCATCGCGCCGTCCTGCGAGAGGTTGCCGAGGGAGATACGGGTGCCGAAGTTGTCGCGCGCGTTGCCCGAGGCGCCGCCGAAGAGGGACGCGTCAGGTCGTTGCACACCGAGCAGGAGCCGGATACCGGCCGAGCGTGCGAGGACGGCGAGATCGGCCCACGCCCCGAGTGGGTCGAGTTCTTTGAGGAGATCGCGGGTTTCGTCGTCACCGGTTTTGGCGAGGCGCTGCCATTTGCCGGAGAGGATGAAGAACTCGTCGAGGACGGCGATCAGGAGAGGAAGTTGGGACGGCTCGATCTTCTTCACGTGAACGTAGTGGTTGCGGGCCATCATTTCGCTGTGCAGGGCACGCACGAGCATCGCGGAGCGGACGGCGTCGTAGACGATGGCGGCGCACCCGGGGTAGCCCTCGAGTCCGTCGAGTTCGATCATTTTCGGGTCCACGCCCAGGAACGGGATTCCTCGTCGCGATGCTTCGGTGAGCAGGGTGCGGATCACCGAAGTCTTGCCGCCGCCGGTGGGTCCGACGATCAGGCAGTGAGGTTTGTTCGACTTGGTGGAGATGTCCCAGAACATATTCACCTCCGATGCGGCCGTCGCGTAGGGCAGGTGGCGCAGGTTCTCGTCGACGAGTTCGAGAGGGTGATCGACACGGGTCGGCAGTGGGGCGCGCAGGCTCATCAGGAGGTAGCCCTCGGCGGGACACCAGTCGGTGGCCCAGGTACGGCCGGATTCGTGCTCGCCGGCGAGGGCGGCGAGGGCTTCGTCGACCTTCTTCTGGAATCCGCGTGCTCCGCTGGAGAGGGTGGGTGTGAAGGTGATCTTGAAGGCGGTTTCCACGTCGCCGTCGAGCGCGGCGACGCTCACGGCCGGCTCTTTCAGCGGTCCGTCTTTGAGGGAGTTCGCCAGTGCCTTGTGCCGCGGTGATTGGAGGTCGGGTTGAGTCAGTGTGCGGGTGATGCGGATCCGGTCGCGGTGGGCGTCGTGGACGACGGTGTAGGTCCACTTGCTGGTGCGCCTGCTCGCGGAAGCCCGGACTGCGGTGGTGAATTCGTCGAGCTCTTTCGGACGGATGATGGCGCCGCGCGCAAGGGTGATGGTGGCGCTGCGCAGGGTGGTGATGCCGGGCGGGTATCCGATGGTGATTTTGATCGGGGTGTGGCGGGTGCTTTGCCGGATTTGGGCGTCGAGTCCGGCGCGGTGACGGTGGGTGAGGAACCGTGCGATATCGCAGGCGAACAGGCCGAGTGTGAGGGCGGCGAGGGGGCACCGATACTCGTGGACTGCGGAGACTGCGGTGTCGAGCTGTGGGTTCGAGAATTGTTCGGTGAGTTTGAGGAGCCGCGGCGCGAGAAACGCGAGTGTTGTTGCGATGACGGCGAAAGGTGCCCACTCCCTGTACGGGCGGATGGCGGACTCCCCCGCCTGGTTTGTTCGCGCGTGGGGTTTGTCGGATCCGAAGAGGTCGACGAGAAAGTCTTTGAGCGGGTCCTGCCGGCTTCTGCTCACCGTCTACTCCTCTCACTCGAATCCAGTCCACGACGGTCGTCGCTGGGGTGTGTGGGGTGCACTGTCACAGAGCGTGGGAAGCGATCTCAACCCGCCTGTGGATAACTTGTTTCGAGGGTGCGTGCGTCACATGTCCCGAGCGGTGATACCGGGGCGCGATAGACACCCATCGCCTCTACCCGCGGCTGGTTCTGGTTGTGGTGCTGCGCATTACCGATCGCAGGACCCGCGATGACATCGCTGATGCACCGTTTGGGGACTTGTTCAACGACCTACGTCACGGGCCCGAGGACGATGTGCATCTCGGGTGGTTTGTGCCTTCCTGCGCCCCTGTTCGCGGACCCCTTTCAGGCTCTCGAACGTCTCGCTTCGTGAGGTACGGAACCCGGTGTACGAACGGCCGAGAACGGTGTGGACGATACCGCGGCAGGCGCCGCGCCACGATGATCCGGCGATACTCCGCATAGACCCCTGACCAGCAGTTGATTGAAATATGTTGGCGCGAAGCAATTTTGAGAAGTACACTCCCCCTAGGCCCGAAGGGCCGGGGGAGTGACCCCGAAGGGGAAGGGTGAATCGCCCCCCTGAATTCCACCTCTGTCTACACCCTCTGCAGGCACCCTCGATGCGGGACTGTTCGAGCATGGGGTGCGCGGCCTGCTGCGTGTGCGTGCTGAACACGCTGTGCATGCAGCGCATGCACATCACGCAGGAAGTGGGGACGAACGGTTCTTCGAACTTCTGATCATGGCCACGGCGCGGGTGCCTTGAGCAAGTTCCAGCAGGGGTGACTCGCACAGCTGGCGGACATGTTCCGAAAATGGTTCTGTGCCAGATTGTTCAGGCGGACGAAGGTCACGAAGCACAGCGAGGGAGATACGTGTCGATCTCCATGGTCTGCGGCGGGTTCGTCGACCATGCCCATTCACAGTTGTCTGCCACTCCGCTGAAGGAACGCTCCCGTCGGGATGTGGGAAGTCCCGGCGGACACCCCGCAATGAAGACCACGACGTAGACACGCCCACCCCACACTCGAGGTCGTTCCCGCGATCGCCGAGAGATCCCCCGACGGGTGAATCGCGACACCTGAACGCACCCGACACGGACGACACGCGCTCGCGCTAACCGACCGGCGCATCACCCGCGGGGCCGAAAAGTTATCCACAGGTTGCATTGAAATTCCTGCCACCACTCTTCTACGTTTCCGCGCAACCACATTCGTGGGGTCTGGTTTCACCACTGTGTTGGAGAGTGCTCATGTTTTCTCTTGCTTCCACCGTGATCGACGTGTCGATCCCGGCGACGCATCCACCGCTCACCGCCGATGCGGTGACCCTCGCGCAGTCGACGGACGTCAATACCGGTGGTCTGCGCGCGTGGATCAAGGACAACATCGTCTTCACCATCCTCATCGCCCTCGCGTGTGTGGTTCTCGCCGGTGGGCTCAAGGGCAATTTGTCGCGGGTCTTCACCGTCGGTGGACTCGGGTTGTTCGGGCTTGCCTACCTCGGTATTGCGACATCGGAATCGGCGGCCACGGGGATCGGCAATTGGATTCTCGGGCTCGTCGGTATCTCGACCTGACCGCCGATGCCTGCGCAGAGACCATTCGAAGGGGATGCTCGGTGATCGACAACGACGACCTGATGTACCGCGTGGACCGGCACTACCTCGGTCCGACCGGTTATCCACTGCCCATGCGGATCCGCTACACGGCCGGCATCGTCGGCGTGGTTGCTTTCGTGGCGGTGTTCGTGATCGGTCGCGGAATTCTGCACGTCCCGCTCGGGTTCAAATCGCTGATGGTGATGGCCGTCATCACGGTGTGGCTTACGACCCGGATCGCGAAGTTCGTCACCCCGGACCGCCCACTCCGCTCGGTTCTCAAGGCCGCCCTCAACGACCTCGTTGCACCGCGCCCACCGAAGCGCGGTGCACCCGTGTTCATCTCGCTACCCGAGCGGTTGACTACAGGAGAACGTGCCGTCGTACCTGTTCGCCTCGACGGTGAGGATCACCGATGACGTTTCCCGAGAACGACATTGCGGCTCTGTTCGATCCGAAGCTCGACGACCCGGTTCCGGTCATTCCTCCCGGTGCCCTCCCACCGTCGTGGGCAGCCGTGCAGTCACATTCTCCGCAACCGGCGCGTGCGTGGTCCGAAGCCGAACCTGCACACACTCCGGATGGTTCTGAACACGACCACGGCGAGAACGACATCGACGGCCACACCTCCCCTGCAACCGATCCGGACCACGTCGCAAACAAAGCGCTCGGCCGTCAGCGTCGCCGCACAGGCGAAAAACGGGCAAAGTCGGCAACAGATCGAGACAAGGCCGCAGCGAAGAAACGTGCAGACCGCGAACAAAAAGCGGTACTCCTGAATCTGACCGGCACATCAGCGAACATCACCCGCACCGCGGCCACCTCCACTGCATGGTTCGTCCAACGCCAGGGGCCGTGGAATTTCCGCACCACCGGAAAGCAGCGCCGCTTCATCCAGGACGAAGCGATCATCCTGACCAATCTGCAGAAGGCCGGCGTCAACAAGGTGCATCGCCGCCTCGTGCGCACCCCGTTCCCCGTCGCACAGTGGGCGATCGATCACGACACGTGGGCCACCCCGATTCCCGATGTTCCCGGCGCATTGTCATGGGCGGACTACCTGCGCGGGCAGCAGCATGCGATGTTGTGGTCCAACGCGACGATCAAAGGCCGCTACTGGGGTATCGAACTGCCGCAACGCTCCTCACTCGGCCAGGGGTTGGACTGGACCGCCCGGATGCTGCGCCACCTCGCTCACTGGCCACTGCTGGGCAGAGTGTGCACGGGGGTGAACAGCTGGGCCGACGACGCCTTCGACCGGGAGCAGAAGGCCCTTGCCGATCACCTCGCCACACTCGAACGAATCATGTCCGGCCGCGGTGTGAAAGCAACCCCGGCCACCCCGGCCGCGATCGACTACTTGCTGCGCCGATCAGCGACCATCGGTCTACCGCTGGAAGCTGGCGGTGCGATCGCCGGCGCCGGAGACTGGGAAGAAACCGACGTCGCTGCCCTGGAAGATCTCACCGACCTCTCCCTCACCCCAGGCGACGGGTACACCACCGTCTCCGGCGTCGTCGACGGCCGCAAGTACACCGGCGTGGTGATCGTGCTGACGATCGGCCGCATGGCTCCCCTACCGATTCCGGAACGGATGTTGCCGTGGCAGATCATCGGCGATCCGTCCGGTGAACCTCTCGAATGGTCCGATCGCATCGAGCTGCACGACAAAGCGAAAACGATCCGCACCATGCGCTCGCTGACCGGCAAGATCGAATCGCAGTTCGACCACTACACCGTCGAACACGATCAGGTCCCGCCGAAAGAGTTGGCGGAGCAGCACGCCCGCGCACAGGACGTGATCTCCGACGTCGAAGAAGACCATTCCGGACTCTCTACTCGAACCACCGGGTGGTACCGCCTCGCGGTGGTCGGCACCGACCCCGACGATGCGCGGCAGAAAGTCTCCGATCTTCAAGAGATGTACTCCCCGCACATCGCGCTCGAACAAGAGCACGGCCAATACCAGTTGCTGCGCGAGTTCATACCTGGTGAGCCGCAAGCCAACATCGCCAACAGACGACACATGGATGTCGAAGCAGTCGCCGCCGGGATGGCGACCGTCAGTGACCGGATCGGTGACCGCCGCGGTGTCGTACTGGGCGAGACCGGATCCATCTCGCCGCGCCCGGTGATCTGGGACCTGTTCGCTGCGCACGAGATCAAGCACAAGTCCGGTCTGACACCGATCGTCGCCGTACCCGGTTCGGGTAAGACGTTCCTGGCCGGCATGATCGTCTACCAAGCCGTCAGAGCCGGCGCGTACGGCGTCGTCCTCGACCCCTCCGGTCCGCTCGCAGCGTTGGCCGGTCTACCGGAGTTTCGTGACATCGCCCGCGTCTACGCCCTCACCGGTCGCGATTCACGCGCTGGCGCCTTGAACCCGTACCGCGTGATCACCGATCCACGTCGCGATGATCCCGAGTACGACGCCCGCAACGTCGAGTTCGCCCGGGATGCAGATCCGTTCGCGGCGGCGCAGTCGAAGTTCGATGCGGATATGCGTGCAGCTGCCGCCGAGCGTGTCGAGGTCGCCGTCTCGGTGCTCAAGATGATGCTTACCGAACGGCATCTGCATCTCGAGCACACCGAACCCGTGCTGCATATGGCCGCGAACATGGTCGGCGGCGACAGCAACCACAATCTCCGAGAGGTGTTGGCCGCGATCCAATCGATCGGAGTGAGCGATCCGGACCAGGCCGTCAAAACGTGCGCGCACGGGTTGTACCAGCAGCTCAGTTTGATGTCGGAGCTGACCGAGGCGCGTGTGTTGTTCCCGGAGGAGGGCACGATCGGCAGTGGAGCGGATGCGTTCGATGCCGACATCCGTCTGACGATCTTGACGATGCCGGGCCTGCAGCTACCGCCCGAAGGCACGCCGTCCTCGCAGTGGACACCGCAGCAACGGATGACGGCGCCGTTGATGCACATGGCCGCGTGGCTGGCGAACAGGCTCGTCTACGAAAAGCCTCGCCACGTGCGCAAGGTGCTCTTCCTCGACGAAAACAAATACCTCGAATCCACTGGCGCCGGCCGCACCCTCAACCTCCGAATCGCGCGCGACTCACGCAAATTCAAGGTCCGTGCCCTGGTCTGCTCGCAGCTTCCGGATGATTTCCTCGGATTGGACGGCAGCGACGACAAAACCGCCCTGACCTATGAGGTGTTCGTCGGTGACGTCGGCGGTGATCTGCATGCAATCGAAGGCGCGCTGAAACTGCTCAAACTTCCCACTGGGCAAGGGTTCGAGCAGTTCCTCGCTGAACTGGGCAGCGGCGGTGAGGACACTCTCGACGAGGACACCGACACCTCGTATCAGGACGAAGCGCGGCGCTGGATGATCCGGATGGCCGACGACGTGGAGCTGGTGCGTTCGAGCTGGATTCACTACGTGCATCTCGCGCATGTGTTCACGGCGCTGAATTCTTCGTCGGCGAAGAACGCGCTCGGCGGCGCCGCATGAATACCCGCGGAGGGATCAGAGCGCCCTCGGCGGAACTGGATGAAGTAATCCATCGCAGATCGCGAGTTCGGGCGCTGACCGTCAATCTGGCGCGGGTTCTCGCCGTTCTGGCGTTGGTGCTTGTGTCCCTCCTCGCCCTGGGTGGGCCGATCGCATCGGCCGGCGGATTCGACTGCAAAGACGTCCCCTCCCCCGAGTTCCCGAACTCAGTGATGGCTGCCGAGTTCGATTCCTCGAGCAAAGACCGCGAACCGAAACAGGGCGGCACCGGCTACGAAACCTACGGGTGGGCCGGGTTGCGCTGGTACACCTACGACCTCGGCTGCGGCAACGACCTGGTCCGCGCACCGGACGCAGTCGCGGACACCACCCTGGGCAACACGTTCCTCGCGATCGGCAAGGGATTCGCTGCTGCAGCGTTCTGGCTCGACGACCAGACGAAGACCGGGCCAGTTTCAGAAGAGGCAGGGATTGCCCCGGCGATGGTGCAGTTCGATCAGATCGTCGCCTCGATCTCCAACGGGATGCTCGGTGTCTACGGAACGTGGCTGGGTGTGGCTTTGATGGTGGTCGCGACGATCATCATCTGGAACGCCCTCAAATCGAATGCCGCGGCCGTGACCCGCACCGTCGCGATCGCCGGCGCTGCAATGGCGATCGGAGCACTGTTCGTCGGCGCACCGCAAAAGGCCATCCAGGTCGCCGACGACACCTTCGGCTCGGTCATCACCGACACACAAGGTCAGATGTTGTCCGTGTCCGGAAACACCGGAGACCCCCGCAATGTGCTGATCGACAAGATCTTCCTCGACGACTGGCGCAAGGGATGGTTCGGCGCGAATTTCAACGACACGGAACTGCAACTTGGACCGAAGCTCCGCGACACCCTGGCATTTTCGTACGCGGAGCAGCGAGAAGTGGCCGGCGACAACGAAGCCGCGAGCGAGCTGGCAGACACGAAAGCGAAAGACTTTCAAGAAGGCATCATCGACAAACTCGACGGATTGAACCTCTCGTACGGCCAGTTCCAGGGCAAGGACTCCGGACGCACCGGCACAGGGTGCATGGCGATGATCAAACTCGCCATGCCCTCCATCCTCTGGATCGGCGCATCCATCCTCAAACTCACTGCGCTACTAGCCATTCGACTCGCAATTCTCTTCGCACCGATCTGGGTTCCGATCGCCGCCGCACACGGCGGCACCCTCTCGCGCGTGTGCCGCATGATCGCCACCGCCTACATGTGGGGCGTGGCCGGCGCAGTCATCATCGCGCTGTACCTGATGGCGCTGGTCAAGCTGTACGACACCGACAACGGTCTCGTCGACGGCACGTGGCGGCTGTGGTTCACGGTCATCTTGACGGCGGTGTGCTGGTTCATCATGCGCCCGTTCAAACGGATGACTCAGACCTTCACCCAGAACCAAGCGGGCGCACTCAATCGCAAAGCTCGTCACGCGCAGACGTCGATGAAACAGAAGTTCTTCAAGGCCGGCAGCGCCGTCGTGAGCGGTCCCGCAGCGTCGATGGTCGAGGAAGGTGTCGGCGCGCTTCGGAAGGCGACCAAACGCGGCGGTGGCCTCGACAAGGATTCGGTGACACCAGTGCGTCCGGAAGGACGCGAGTTGAATCAGCGACGTCGCCACGAGGTCGACAAATCGCGCGTCGATGCACGCAAGACGATGGATCGCCAACAGCGTCTGACGGATTCACGCAAAAACGATGTGCGCCGCCGAAGCCTCGCCGGTACCGCGAAGAGTTCTACGGGCCTCAAGCGGCCCGTCGCCGATCACCCGCAAACCGCAGGTACCGCCGCCAATCGAGGCCAGGCACTCGCTCGCCAGTTGGTCGGAACCGAAGCCGGTTCGCCGCGCGGCTCTTCGTCGGTGAGTGAGACATGGGACGGAGGCCCGCGGTCGAGTATCGCGCCGATGAAGGTGTTCACACCGACCTCGCGGGATGTATCCACCGGGTCTACGACACCCCGTTCGGGTGCGGCGCGCTCGAACTCGTCGACTCCTCCGCGGTCGACGGCACGACTGTGGACGCCGTCGTTGACCTCAGCAGGCACTTCATCCGATTCGACCGACAGGTTCAGCTGATGCCTTCCAGCACAGCCAATCCCGTCCTAGCACCGATCCGGCGGTGGGTTCTCTATTCGCGCACCAATCTGACGATCACGGTCGTCTCTGCGTTCGGTGTGCTGTTCGTGGCGGGAGCAGTGTTCGGCCAGTCCCCGACCCCGTCGAACACTGCCTCCACCGCATCAACGACAGGAGCAGCGTCCGCGACCCCGGGCGATCTGAGCTACGAGTTGACCGAGGTGACCGAATCCTCTATTGCCGGCAAGTCGATCGCGTCGGTAGCCGAGAGCGCACCGGCGACAGCGATGGCCTACGCGCACGTCTACGTCGATCAGTCACTCTCGAACAGCGAATGGAAGACCAAGCTGGGCGTGCACACCTCCGAAGCGCCCGGCGTGGCGGTGGTCAATGCCCGCCCGCTCGTACCGGTCGCGATCATCGGCCCGACGCGTAGTGAGATCGTGGCCGGCACTGGCGGTGTGAGCGCGGTGCAGGTCATCGTCCCGACGCAGGCGGGGAATCTGCGGATCACCCTCAAAGTGTCGGGCACCGCCAAGGGTTCGACGTGGCAGGTCCAGAATCCATTGCCCACCCTGGACCGCGGCGAGATCGACAAGCTCGGCGCACCTTCCCTCGCGAGCACACCGACCTTGGAAGCTCCCACAACCACCACGACTCCGAAGTCGACGACCTCACCGAGCACTACCTCGCCCACGACGCCGACATCGTCCAGCTCGACCACTGTTCCCTCGGCGGACCTCGAACCGGCACCGGTTCCTGTTCCCGGCCCCATCCCGATTCCCGACCTCGACACACCGCTCCCAGGAACGCTGTGAGTCGCCGCCGTGCGGCGGTGGCCCTGATCGTCACCGCCGCCACCGCCGCGATCCTTGGGCTGTCCGGATGCACGCAGCAGCCGGTGATCCCCCACAACCGTTGCAGCGGAGACTCGTGGAGTGAGGGAGACGACAAAGCCACCTCGGCGACCGGCAACACCGAACTGAAAGCATCGGGGCCGATCACCCAGCCAACCAAGGACGGAACGACGACGTTCACGTCCCCGTTCGGGCCTCGTTGGGGAACCGAACACAAGGGCGTCGACTTCGCCGGCCCCGTCGGGACAGCGATCTACGCGGCGCTCGACGGCGTCGCGGTCAAGGCCGGGCCCACATCCGGGTTCGGGAACTGGATCGTGCTCGACTCGCTCGTCGACGGCAAACCCGTGAGCACCGTCTACGGCCACATGTTCGACGACGGTGTCCTCGTCACGGAAGGCCAGCAGGTCAAGGCCGGCGACCACATCGCGAACATCGGAAACAACGGCCAATCCACCGGCGCACACTTGCATTTCGAATACTGGGACGGAGGACGACTGCAGGGCGGAACCGCCGTCGATCCGATGACCAAGCTCGGCGGAGCGCCCTCCCCCGCCGGCGAAGTGGGCAGTGATTCTCCTGCCATCGAGCTGACCGCGTCGTCATCGTCGATCGACTGCGGCGGCTTCGGAGTGGCAGGTGGTGGCGATCTCAAAGCCGGTTCCGTTCCTCCGGAAATGGAACCGTGGTTCCGCAAAGCCGGATCGATCTGCCCCCAGATCAAGCCCTCACTGCTGGCGGCAGACGCGAAAGCCGAATCCGGCCTGGTCCGTGGACTGACCTCCGGCAGCGGAGCGCAAGGAACCACGCAGTTCATGCCGAGAACATTTGATTCTTACGGCCAGGACGACGACGGCAACGGCAAGATCTCGATCTGGGACGACGGGGATGCGATCATGGCTCAAGGCCGATACTTCTGCGCCATCGCGGCCCAGATCGACGGATGGATCGCCGACGGATCAGTCAAAGGCGATCCCAAATCGCTCTACATCGCTTCCTACAACGCAGGGGAAGGCGCGGTGAAGAATGCCGGAGGAATGCCCAGCGGCGGCGACTACACCACCCAGACACAGCCCTACGTCGCGAAAGTCCTTGCATACGAAGCAGAATTCGCTTTACCCGGTGGTAGCGGCGAACTCGTGATTTCGCCCGGTTCGGCGTCCGGATCCCAGGTCGTCGAAGCTGCCCGCCAATTCCTCGGCACCCCGTACGTCTGGGGCGGCGGCAACATCAACGGCACCACCGGCGGTGGATTCGACTGCTCCGGACTGACCAGCTACGCCATCTACAAGGGCAGCGGAAACAAGATCACCCTGCCCAGGACATCCGAACAGCAGTGGAACGTCGGAGTCGAGATTTCGATCGACCAAGCACAAGCCGGGGATCTGGTGTTCGGTTCGTGGGCCGGAACAGGTCCTGGCCACGTCGGCATCGCGATCGGCGGAGGCAAGATGATCCACGCCCCCACCACCGGGGACGTCGTCAAACAAGCGCCACTGCAGAGCGATATGAAAGCCAGGAGGGTTCTGTGAGCAACGCACGCAAGCTGGTTCTGCTCGCCGTCGCTGTCCTCCTCGTCGGGGGACTGGTGTACTTCCTCTCCTGCCGGGGCAACGAGACCGGAACCGCAACAGCCGAACAAGCCACACCAGCACCGGCGCCGCCGACCATTCCGCCGTCCCCGGACCCGACAACAATCGACATCACCGAAGATCCGGATACGGAGGCGGCCGAAAACATCGCTCGCCAGGCACTTTCCGTGGCGTTCACCTGGTACCCGGCAACGGACCGCAGCCCCACCGACGGATACGCACGCGCCCGCGAATGGTTCACCGACACCCTGGCACAGACCCTGCTCGTCGACAGGCACACCGAACGAGGCCCTGGAGCGCAATGGATCCAATGGGCCTCCGGCAACGCCAAAGTGGTCGCAGACGTAACGCTGGGATGCTCCGGCTGCCCACCCGACAGCGACGCACTCATCCACCGAGTCGCAAGCATCCACCAAACCGCAATCAACGAAAACAAAACCAGCACTGTCACAACGGATACCACGGTTTGGGTGACCCTCACCAAGGGTGGTGACCAGTGGCTCCTCGACACCATCCGCTACTGACCACCACTCCCAACCTTGGCTGCACGACAAAGGATTCGTACCGATCGACTAGGTTCGTAACCAACAGGGCACCGAACGAGACACAGGCACAAACGGTTTCAGGAGAAACGGGCCCGAACAGGCCCGCGAACCCACATTGGAGGGAAACACACATGAAGCGCACCACCACCGCCATCGCAGTCACCGGTATCCTTGCCGCACCCCTGATCCTGACCGCATGCTCGGACTCGACACCCGCCAACGACAACGGCAGCAGCGCAAGCAGCGGTCGCGCCGGCACCGTCACACCAGCTGAATCCTCCTCGTGGCGAGGAGACTTGGTAATCGGAGTCGGCGACCAACAAGCCGACGACAAAATCACACTCCCTGCCGCCAACCAGGTCCACGCACAGTGCATAGGCGAAGGCGACAACCTCACCGTCGACATCACCGAACCCAACGGCTGGCATGCAGTCCTCACCCACGGATCCCAAACCGTCACCATCGAGAACCTTCAACTGAACTACGCCGCGCAAGAATTCACGACTTCGCAGAGTTCGCTCGACCACGAAATCGCTTCAAACGAGAAATTCGGAACAACCAACCAGTTCCTCAGAGGCGTCACCTGGGACGTCCCCCTGCCCGGTGACGTGGAAATCCAACTCAACGAGCGAACACCCCCACACTGGGTGATCAAATCAGCCGAAAAGGTTAACCTCGCCATGCATGTCGATTGCAGCTCTCACTAGCAACAGCGAAAGTGCGGTCCGGCGCGATCAGTTCCGGCATCTATCGAGCGACAAGATCGCCGGACTTCCCATTTTGGACTATCAGAGATTGTGGTCCGGGTCTCGTCGTTGCCCATCCGAGATATATCCCACCAAGAAGAAGCAGTAGCCCGACTGAGCCCCCGATTGCCGGGCCGTAGTCCGTACCCCAGCGGATTTGGTCTCTGTACATGACTGCTCGTTCGATCTGTTCGTGCTGCGTCTGGGAATCGAGTTTGGGGGCTACATCGATGATCGTGATGGTTTCAGCGGCTGAAGCGGATGTCGCAAAGTATTGCCTATAGTGTTGCTGCACTTGGATTATGGCGCCGGAAATTGGCTCGACGGATAGTTCGCGCGTGATGCCGTAGAAACGTTTCATGGTAACTGGGCTCGTTCCTGGTTTCCCCCAGTTGGAGGCGGGCAATGTGATCTCCGTGCCAATCTCCACAGGTGCGATTTCCTGACGGAAGTTGTAGACGTCAACGCCTTCAATTTCACCCTCCGCGATGAAGTTCGCGTCATAGCTATCCCGCAGTGTCGAGTCGAAATACGGATATGTTCGTTTCTGTGTGTCGAACGGAAATTTGAATTGAAGTCCTTCATGGGCAACGACTTCCGCCGGTTTGTCCATCACGGTCTGGATCGAGCCGATCGGCTCCTCGACCGGGATCGCCGAGATCCTGTCGACGGTGGAACGATCAATGCTTGCATTCACAATTGCTGCCGAACCGACTCGATCGTCACGCACCATCTGAACCGCCGACTGCAGGGTCACCGCGTCGGAGCCCGACGGATCTTCGGCAGTGACGCGCTGCTGGACCGTGATCGGAACATTGCTGTCCACAACCAATTTGCCCTTGGCTAACGCCGCAGCATCCAGCAACACCGCAGTACCCGTCGACACTGTTGCCGCATCGATGCTCAACGGAATCTTCACCAGTTGGCCCTTGGCATAGGTTGGCGCCAACGCACTAATTGTCAGCAGAAAACCTGCTGCCGCAATAGCCACGCAGGCAGCGCGTCGACGTGAGGGGCGCAAGTTAGGCGACATTCGGACGACCCTAGCGTGTCTCGTGCTCGACTGCGCGAGCCCGTGACTGCGCTAGTCTTGAGCGCTCAGTTGAGCGATATCAACTACAACGACTACGGTGTTCGGTTGGGGCCGTAGGGGATACTCGGTAAGGAGGTGCCCCGAAGTGGCAGACAAAACCGTCGCTCGAGCAGTCGAGCGCCTGTTCCGCATTGCCGTAGGCGACGAAGCGCGAACCCTTGAAGGTATGGCCGAAGCATTGTCGCGCGACCGCGGACGCCCACTGACCGTGCTGGACGACGCAGTCCTCCCGCCAGGTGTATTTGGTCAATGGGTCCGGCACCACGACCGCGATGAAGTGTCCTGTGCAGGGTGGGTTCATGCGCGCGACCGAACGATTGCTCATGAGTTGGGACATATCGCGTTGAACCACTCCGGTAGGCCGGCCATCGATTTGGCCACCGACTTCCTCCCACCCGCGTTGCGTGATCTTGGAATTCTGATGCTTCGACGCGATTGTGTGGACACCGTCTCTACGGAAGAAGCCGAGGCTGAAGCATTCGGGAGTCTGCTTCTGCGGCGGCTTCACGTCACACGGCGCGCACAGAATCCATCGGTTCGTTCACAACTGGATGAGGCACTCGGTTGATCACTGCTCTCGCGGCGGCAGTACTCGCCATTGCAGCGGCCACCCGGATCCAGCGTTGGTGGTTTTCCAGGTCATGGACTCTGGCAGGTGCAATCATCGTTCTACTGTGTATGTCGATTCATATGGCGCTCAACGTGAAAACGGTCGAGAGCGCTGTCAGAGTCACACTCGGGGCTGGCATACCCGGAACAATCAAAATGCTGCTCGTCTGCGGTATCTGCGTCGGCACCGCCATTGTGTTCACAACCGTTACCAGCTCCCAGCATCTCAAAAAGCTACTTTGGCTACATATTTCACTGTCAGTTGTCACCGCAGCGCTCTCGTTCTACTTCTTCTTCAAGACTCCGTGGCCGGCATCGAACCCCGACAACCGGACTTTCGACAACCAATACGCATTTCTTCCGGGTTACGCAGAGGGCCTGATGTTGGGCATGGCCTATCCGTTTCTGTTGTGCTTGATGGTGACGATCGTCGCTATTCGGCAGGCAGACCGGCGGACGGCAACAGGCTGGGGGCTCATCATCATTTCCCCCGGAGCCGCAGCACTCAGCACATACGCCGCACTCCGAATTGGTTACCTGGGGTCGGTACGGTGGGGACTGATCGATCCGACCCCGACACCCTTTGCTATCTCGCGCTTCCTGGCCGTTGTCGGCGTTCTCTTTGTCGCAGCGGGGGTCTTGGTTACAGCGATTGGAACCGCGCTTGTCTCACGAGCGCAACTTCGGGCCTTTGACGACCTTCGCTCCGAGCTACTTGCCCGTTGGCCTGGCGTCCTACGGCCATCCGAGCCCGGAAGCGGCGCCGCAGATCGGACCGCCGATCGCGCAGCGGAACTGTTGGACGCACTGAGCTTGGAAGCCAAGAGACAGGCTCTACCGAACCAAGGTGCAGCCTTGAGCCGGACAGAGGTGGCACATGCTGTTGCGGAATGGATTATTACCGATCGGATTCCTGAGGGACTGGGATCGGACAACCTCCGAGCACGGGCAGCTACTTCAGATGTCCGCTGGGCGCGAGAACTGGGTGAGGCGTACGCCCGTGAAACCGAACGAAAGTTGGTCCTCGAGCAATGACAGAAACACGAGTACAGGGGAATACCTCGGGACAGGACCGGATCGCACGGTTACTTACCGAGGTCGGCGCGCCCTGGGGCATCAACATCGTGACCTCATTGATCCTCGGGTGCTCCATCGGGGCGCCAGGATGGGGAATCTTCGTCGCGATCTGCTCAGGTGTGGTCCCTATGGGCGTCATCCTCTACGGGATGCGGAAGTCCAAAATCGGCGACCACCACGTCACCAGCATCAGCGAACGACACCTGCTCATTGTTGTATTGCTCGCAGTTGCCTTGGTTGGGTTGATCATTCAGATTGTCGCGAGCGCACCCATTCAGATGATCGCGTTCATGACTGCCGGTTTGGCGGCGCTGGTAGTGGCTGCATTGATCACTAGCGTTCTTCACTGGAAAGTCAGCGTGCACACTGGAGTTTCAGCCGGGGTCACCATAGTTTTGGCACTTGCGCTGTCGCCCTGGTGGCTGCTTGCTCTCGCCTTGACCCCGTTGATCGGATGGTCACGGGTTCATTTGGGAGATCACACCAAGGGACAGGTCATCGTCGGAGCTATCGCCGGAGCAGTCACAACGGGGATTACATATGCGTTGATCGCTTAGAAACTAGTCATCGTCGGACTGCATCATCTTCCGAAACGGGTCGTACGCACGCGCTGCAACCTGCTCACGGTCACTGTCCCGAACATCCTGGATCCAGGCAATGGTGTGCTTGACCAACTCATACGTTTCTTCGTCACTGAAGTAGTCCATCGGAACATGAAAGACGTTGCAGATATCGCGAACCGTTTCTACGCCCGGTGACTGACGCTTACCACTCAGCAGTTGAGACATGTAACCGGTAGTCATCTTGCCGCCGCCGAAGCGGATTATGTCCACAACCTCGGTTTGCGTGTACGGACCACGACCTCTGGGGTGCACCGTGTCGAAGAGATGTCGGAGCCGTTCTGCGAATGTGCTCATCGTTCGTCCCTCCGTCCTCAATCGCCGTGCTGGATGGGCGCACTGGTCCAATGTTCAATTTCCAATACTGGCAAGTCTCGCTACCCAATGCAACTTGCAATAGTAAGTTTTCAGTTTTAGGCTGACCTCGACCGTGAGGGGCAGCAATGGTTTACAGAGTCAGGACCGACAGGCGGTGACCCACCGCAGCCGAAACGACCTATCTTCATCAGTCAGCACAACAGCGAAGGCGACCAAAGAGAAGCCTGGACCTAGGCGGGCGCCTCAGGCCCCCGATGACGAACTCGCATATGCGCAGCGAGCAACTCGTCAACCGAGACACCTAGAACCGGGGCAAGTTTCTCCGCCACGACGTCTGACAAAGGAATTTCGCCCCGTTCGATGCCTCCGACGATCGGTGTCCGCAAGCCGGCCTGCATCCCAAGTTGCGGTTGGGTCAAACCCTTCAAGACGCGCCAATCACCCGGATACCTGTCAGCCTCAGGCACTCGTACGATATCGGCGATCTCTACACCCAACTCCGCCACCACAGTCGCCAAAAGATCAACCTGCGGAGAGGAATTCGACTGCTCCCAGCGCCGGATCGTCGTTTCACCCACTCCTGCCCGCCGCGCCAATTCCGCACGTGACAGCCCCGCAGTGCGGCGCGCAGCCACAAGACTTGACGGGGAAAACCCCCGCATCACTCGCCGACTCACAGCCAGCACCCTTCGCATCTCGTTGTCATTAGTAGACACTGTGCCGCCTCCTCGATACCATTCGCACACGCGGCTATTTTTAGATGACCGGTTTTAGATGGCGGTCAGGTCGTAGTCAACGAACTCAAGGGAGACAACTAGAGCAAAAAAACGAAAGAGTCCCCCGGTCGCGCCAACGACCGAGGGACCAGACCAAACGGGATGCAACCCGTCCAGCATTTCTTCAGATGCAGAAAGGATTCTGCGATGTCTATCTTAGTGGACCCATCAGGTCCGGATGACGTGTTCCACGATCGGTATGCAGCTCTCTCCACACTTGCCCTTCGTCGGCTTGTCGCGCGGCATTCGTCGATCGGCGGGCGTTGCGATGGTTGCGGTTTCAGTGGTTCGGAGCTTGTTCCGTTGTGCCCGGAGGCTGCGGCCGCGTTGCGTGAGTTGACGCACCGTGAGGGCCGGGGAACATCTGCGGTCGAGTTGCCGCAGTTCAGTACTGACGATCTTCTTCGGGTTGCTGCTTCGCATCATCCTGATCGGGTTGGTCGGTGCGCGCGGTGCGGGTTCGTTTTCTCGTCGGAGTGCGATGTGTGCCCGACTGTGCGAGCTGTTCGTGTGGAGTTGGAAGTTCGGGGCGTGGTGCCGATTGGCGGTGCCGAGCCGGGCAAGGGTTTGTGCGCGGGGAAGTCACGGTCATGGGAGATGGATGGCCGCACGGTGGTGCAGTGGCGCCGCGCGATCTCCTCGTGTGAGGTGTGCCCGTTGTTGGCGCAGTGCCGCATAGATGCGGCCGCGTCGGCGGAGCGTGGGGATGGTCCGCAGCGAATGATCATGGCGGGCAATGCGTATGACAGTCACGGCAATATTGTCGACGGTGAACGCTTGGGCCTGTACGAGTCGTTGACGACAGCAACGCGCCGTCGCGGGGATTCGGAGGTGGCCGCGTGAGGGCCGCGGTGCCGCCGCCGACTGTGTTGGCGTGCGCGGTCGATCCTCAATCGTGGGATCTGGATGAGGGCTCGTATCGCGCGGGTGTGGATGCGCAGGCTGAGTGTTTCCGGTGCCCGCGTTTGGCGGATTGTCGGAAGGAGTTGTCGTCGATGGTGGCGGCGGATACTCCGCCTCGGTCGATGATTTGGGCGGGTGTGCCGTTCAGTCATCGTGGCCGGCCGATTACCTCGGATGCGGTGTTGCGTTCGTACTATCGGCGGGTCGACGGGCATCGCGGTACTTCTCGTGGGAGCGCTGCGTGACCCCGATAGTGGGGGCGTTCGATCCGGTCTTCACACGGCCACTCGACACAGTGGCATCGGAAGAGTCTGCGGCGCTGATCTTGACGTCGTTCGAATCAGCGTGGTCTGTGTACGGTATCCTCGCCGACACTCACGGCCATGTGCCGGTACGGGACCGCTATGACCGGTTGTGGATCCTCGTCGAAGTCGCCGGCCGCCTGCGTAGTCGGCGCACCTTCATTCACGATCACCCGGACATCGGTGACTCACCTGATGTGTACGGGTTGATCGACGTGGACTCCCGCGCCATTCTTCATGCCCGTGATCTGATCGACGCTCACGGCCCGTTGAGGGTAGACCCCTCCCATGCCGCGGTCCTCGCACCCATCCGTACCGGTGCGACGAATGCCGCGCACCTTCCCACCTGCACATCAGTCACGTTCGACGTCACCCGATTGGACTGCCCCACATGACAACACACCGCTTGCTCGACGAACTGAACAACCCCCACCGCCCCCTCCCCGACATCATCTACGGGATCAGCACCGGGGCCCTCCCATCCCCTGCCTCGACCGGCCTTCCCGCCGAACGATGGCAATGTCTCGCGGACCTCCTCACCCACCCACAGTGGGGAATGACCGCGATCGTCGACGGACTCGACCACGTCTGCGCCCCCGTCGCCCGACTGTGCCAACTCACCGCCCACCCCCTCCACCCCCTCAACGTGCGAGAACTGTGGGCCGCAGAACAACTCCCCACCACCGAACTCATCGCAGCGCATTCACCGCACGAGGACGGTCACTGGGAAGTCCTCAACACTGCACTGGAGCTGATCACCGACGGACTCGACCACTGCAACGGACTCGAGACCTCCGGGATCGAAGCAGTCACCTCAGCATTCACCGCCGTCATCACCGCACAGGACGCTGCCACCGCCCGCAGGACTATCACTGCGGCCGTCGAACACTGGATTCATCCCACACGCACCGCCTCATCATCTGTTTCCACACATTTGGGGGCAGCATCATGACAACAACACCGCATCGCTCACCGCTGATCGAATCCATGATCAGCACCGCCTCCACCGCGCTCCTGAAAGAAGTAGGCATCACCTTCCCCACCGACGCCGAGATGGCCGAGGTACGACAACTCGCCGAAACGATCGTCCGGGACACCGTCGACGCGCTCGCCGGCCCGCGCGAGTTGTCGGTCGGGTTGTGCGACAACCTCATCGACATGGCAGATCTAGTTGCCTCCGATCCGGAAACTGCGTCGGTCGATCAGATTCACGAGGTCGCGGTTGCGCTGCGGGGGCTTCTGGATCTGCACATCCCCGTGCGATCGAATCATTCGTGATTGCGCTCGTTCTCGCTGTCGCGTTGGGGTGTGCCGGTGTTGTGGGAGCGGTGTTTTCGCTTCGCCCCACACGTTCCTGACATTCGAAACGCGACAGATCCGCACATCGGGGGCAAGCGTCCGCCGCTGACCGTCAGCGGCAACTGTTCTCGATGAACACCCGGCCTGACCCGAACGCCGCCGAAAAGAGAGGCCCGCCACTACCCAGCGTGACATCCGAAAGACCCTGACGCACAACTCCATAGACGCAGTCCAGAAACGACGAAACCCCCTTACGGGGGTTCGCCACACACTGAGCCAAATCAACAGCGAAGCCATGCCGGGCTCGCTGTCACTGATGAAGCCGAAGTAACCGCTCCGCCTTCTGTACTGCACTACTTCTTAACGCAACTGAAGGGATTTACCTGTGACAGATACATCTCAGGGTAACGCACACCCTGAACCAGCTTCAACACTTCCACACAACACAATCCTCGACCGCTCACCATCAACGCGCCACGCCCCAGTCTCCGACGACGAATGGGCCCACGCCGTACAACAAGCCACCGAAAACGTCGCCCGCCTCGAAACACTCAACCGAACCAGCAACCAACGCGGAAACTCCTGGTCCCTCCCCATCCCCGACGGCACCTACAGTCGCACCCCCACCTGGACCAGCCGCACACACTGGCAACACCAAGTCCGCGCACTCCTCAACTCGCCCACCGGCACAACACTCTGCACAACCCACGCCATCAGCACCGAAGCCGTCTTCGCCGTCGCCGTCATCCACGCCTCCCTCGCTGAGAGCGCAACCGGACGCTCAGTGACCGCCTCACGCGAGACCATCGCCCGCCGTGCAGGAGTGAGCACCTCCACCGTCAAACGCGCCCGACGAGTCCTCACCGCACTCGGAGTCGCGGTAGAACTCGTCCGCGGTCGCTACCTCAGTCGCCTGGAAGCTATGGCCGCAGAATCACACCACGGACGCCGCCAATTCCGTGCAGCCTCCACCTGGGCGCTCACCACACCCCAACCGGTAGCCACAACCGTCACCCCTCCCTTCTCAAAACCCAGAAGACCCTCCCGAGCCATACTGCGCACCGCCGCCTACCGATCCAGAACCACCACACGGAACCATCCCCAGCCCAACACCCGTGACCCCCTATCCCCCTCCGGGGGATTTGCACTTAAAGCTCTTGCTTTCAAGATCTCACCAACGCGCGCACAAACACGCGCAGGCAAGACAACACACCAACCAACAACCACACCCAGACCAATCCACATCCAACGCGCAGCCGCCGAACTCATCGCCCACGCACCGGCACTGAAACCAGCCGGCCACATCGGAACGATCTGCGACGCCCTCCAACAAACCGGAATCGACACCACCCGATGGACCGGACGAGACATCGCACGCCAACTCACCACAGACACCCAACAACGCGGCTGGACGTGGCCCAACCACATCCCGAGACCGTCCGCATTCCTACGCTGGCGACTAACCCACATCGACTGGGCCGCACCCACCCCCTCCGAGCGGAACAACGAACACAATCGCACTCGAGGCGCTGACCAGGTCGCCCGTCACTCGGAATTGCGCGCACGCGACGAACGCGCCGCCTCGGAAGCAACCCGAACAGAAATACTCCGGACATTCCGGAGCGCATCTACCCCTATGGCCGATCTGGCGGCGGCATGATGCTGATGCAGCGGCGGTGCTCGGACAGCAATTGCACGCAGTTGCGCCACAGCCTGCTGTTGGTGCAGACCCCATGCACGAACAGCTTGACCGGGCCCTTCCCTACGTCGGTGAAGCTGATGCCCCGGCTGCGCGGCGATGGGCGGCGAACTCTTCAGTCACATACTTCTCCTGGTCTGTCGGTCAGTCGGTAACACCTAGGCCGCCGCGGTTTCCCTGCACGGGTTCGGGGTAGAGCTTGGCGGCGAGTTCTCGCGCTGCGTCGCGGTCGGGAATCAGATCGAGGTGTTGCCAGAACAGGTGCTCGATGAGGTAGTCCGTGTCGATCAGGCGCGTAGTGGAGATGACTTCGCCCTCTGAGCGGTATCCGAACTGCGCACCGGCCGCGACCAGCACCGCGTCGCCGGGTTTGGCGAAGCTGGGTTTGGCGCGGCCGGTGTCGAGGATTAGTGAGCCTCGCGGACGAGCAGGAATCTCACGCAGCCGTAGGAGCCTCACGGTTCGCTACGGATGCTTGTGACTGCCCGCACTGCACTCGCTGCCATCGTTTGACCGTGTATTCAGCCGTAGGAGAACCGGCCGTTGATGGAGCCGTGGTCTGCGATGGTTCGGATGGCTGGCACGCACGCTGAGCGCAGGGCATCATCTCGATGTCGGCTCCGCGTCGTAGGTCACCCAGGCGGTTCGCGTGGCCAGGGTGTCGTAGAGGGCCTGGGCTTGGTTGTTGTCTTCCGCTGTCATCCATTGCACTCCGGCGTGCCCCTCGGCGGCGGCCATGTCGGTGAGTCGTCCGATGAGTGACCGCCCGATACCGCGGCCACGAGCTGCGGGAACGGTGAAGAGGTCATCGAGGAAGATGTGACTCGTGCCGGTGTAGGGCGACGAGAAGCGGCGGTGGTGCGCGAAGCCGAGAATCTCCCCGTCGGCTTCGGCGACGAGTGCCTTGCACTCGTGAGTCGGGTCCATAAACCAGCCCCACGCGCGGGAGACGACCTCTTCGGATTCCTCGAGCTTGTAGAACTCGCGGTAGGCGCGGAAGAGACCTCGCCACAGGTTCTCGTCGGCGGGAGCGAGGAAGCGGACGGTCGGTGCAATCTTGGTAGTCATTGATGTGTCCTTGGATGTCGAGTGGGCAGTCGGTGTTGCCGCGTCCTGCGGGGTAGCCCCTGGGGTTGCGCCGACCTATCGAATGGAACGGTGAATACTCGCCTATGTAGTCACAGCGGCCTCCCTTCCGGCGCTGGGCTGGCGGGAGTGTTCCCGGCGTGGAGCGAGCACGAGGTAGACCGCGGTGCCCGCCAGGAGACCCCAGAACGCCGCGCCGACACTGAGGACGACGACTCCCGACATGGTGACTGCGAGGGTGGTGATCGCAGCGAGGCCGGTGCGGGTGTCGCCGCTCATCGCGCCGGTGAGCGCCGTGAGCGCAGAACCTAGCAACGCGACAGCAGCCACGACAGCAACGGTTTCGGAGGGGATCGCCCGGAACCCGGCCACCAGCACGCCGCCGAAGGAGCCAACCAGCAGATAGGTGAGACCACCGGAGAGGCCAGCGACATAGCGCTTGGTGCGGTCGGGGTGAGACTCCGGCCCGAGCGCGATTGCCGCAGTGATCGCGCCGAGATTGATGCCGTGCGCACCGAACGGTGCCAAGACTGCCGACACGGTTGAGATCGTGCCTACCAGCACGCGGTCATTCGGTTGGTAGCCCTGCGAATACAGCAGCGCGAGGCCGGGCGCGTTCTGCGACGCCATAGTCACGATGAACAGCGGCAGCGCGATACTCACGAGCGCGGCAGGCGTAAATACAGGCATCGTAAATAACGGGCCGCCCAAGGTGAGTGAGGGCGCGACTTCGTGGAATGATCCTGCGGCCCAGGTGATTGCAAGGCCTGCGACGATCTATCTCGCTAGCGGCGTTTTTCCACCAGTTTGTTTCCGATCTCGGCCAACGATCGACGAACGTGATTGCAAACGCGCTCAGAGTAGGCTTCCGCCTCCTTATCTATTGCGTCTGACGCTTGCCTGTCTGAATCGCACCGGCGAGTCCGGAGGCTTTGATGTGCCCCGAGTTTCCCGGAGTTCTGTGTTTACCGCAGTAGAACGCCTCGAGTTCGGCCGGAGGCACGTCGCCGCAGTGCTCTTAGAGTCGTCGGTGATTGAACCAATCCACCCACTCCAACGTGCCGATTTCCACATGTTCGACTGGCATGTCCCCGGTGAACGGGTCCATCTTGTTTTAGAGTTTTGTTGCCCGTGACGTGGGCGGATAGGACGATGAGGAACATGGCTGGACGGAAGAGGAACTCCGCAGAGGACATCATGCGCAAGTGGGTTCACGCGTTGCGATCTTCCTGCATCGTTCGGTAGATACGTATGTGAGTTTGTTGGGTGTCCTCAAGGCCGGAGGTACGTTCGTGCCGATTGACCCCGGCGCGCCGTCAGACCGTGTGTCGTACGTTGTCGAGGACGCCGCGGTCCAGCTAGTGCTGACCTCGTCCGAGTTGGCGCCAAAGACCGAAGAATGCGCGGTCGAGTGCCTTTCGCTGGATGCGGCTATCGACGAGTTGAACACCCAGGCCCGACATCGGCCGCTTTTGGATCCGCAATCGGATCCAGATCCCGCGTGCTACATCTTGTACACCTCGGGTTCGAGTGGACGCCCCAAAGGGGTCGAGGTTGCTCAGTCGAGTATCTGCAACTTTCTCGACGTGGTCCCGGACGTATATGATGTTCAGCCGAATGATCGTGTCTACCAAGGTATGACGATTTCGTTCGACTTCTCGATCGAAGAAATCTGGCCTACCTGGGCTCGTGGTGCAACGATCGTCGCCGGGCCGACGGACAGTCGCCGTATGGGTGGGGAGTTGGCGGATTTCCTCGACGAGAATGCCGTGACAACGCTCTACTGCGTGCCGACTTTGCTTGCAACGATCCCACGCGACCTACCCGCAATTCGGAATCTTCTGGTCGGTGGTGAGGCGTGCCCGCGTGAGTTGGTCGAACGATGGGCGCGTCCGGGGCGCACGATCCTTAATACGTACGGGCCGACCGAGGCAACGGTCACCGCAACGTGGGGTGAACTTCTCCCGGGCCGTGCGGTGACGATCGGGCGGCCACTGCCGACGTATTCCGTCGTCATTCTCGACGAACTTCGTGGGTTGGTGCCCCGCGGAGGGGTCGGCGAGATCTGCATCGGTGGGCGCGGCGTCGCCCGTGGATACGTCGGGCGTCCCGAGCTAACAGCAGATCGGTTCATCGATCACTTTTCGGTGCCGGCAGGCCAGAAGCTCTACCGAACAGGCGATCTCGGCCGTTGGACCGCCGAGGGCGAGATCGAGTATCTCGGCCGAGCAGACGCCGAGGTGAAGATTCGCGGTCACCGCGTCGACCTCGGTGAAATCGAAAGCGTTCTCCTCGAACATCCATCGGTATCGGAAGCTGTCGTCGCACTCGTACCAGCGACACCGGGCGAGGCAACGCCGTCGGAGTTGTGTGCCTACATTGTCCTCGTCAACCCGATCGAAGACGAACACCTTGTCGGGGAACTTGCAAAAGCAGTCTCGCAAAGACTTCCCTCATACATGGCGCCGACCTTCGTCGACGTCATTTCCGAGCTGCCGGTGATGCCGAGCGGCAAGGTGGATCGGTCGAAACTTCCAGATCCGACCCGGCGGCGGTTCTCGGCACCAAAGGGACCGATAGTCGAACCGCGCAACGAGCAGGAGGCGCAGATCCGCGAGATTTGGGCCCGGGCGTTCGGTGTAACGTCAGCAGAGCTGTCGGTCGAAGCGAATTTCTTCGACGACCTCGGCGGGCACTCACTACTGGCCGCCACGGTTGTCTCCGCTCTACGCGAGAGCGGTATCGGAGCCGCTCCCTCAATCCGCAATCTGTACACCCACCCGACCATCCGCTTGATCACGGCCGCGCTGGCATCAAGCGCCTTCGATTCGCCGATCGTCCCGAGCATCACTGTCAAACATGCCGATACAGACGTCGCGCGCGCGGGCGGCATCCAGTTGGCGGTGATCTATGTGTTCCTGCTGATCACCACACTCCCTGTCTCGTACGTCTACACGAAGAACGACGGTTTCGTCTCCGTTCCGGTCCTGTTCGAGATGCTGGCAGCGATCTTGCTCACGTACCTCTGTGTGCGCTGGCTCCTGCCGGTGCTCAGCGCGCGTCCACTTGCTGCCGGGATTAAGCCGGGGCAGTACAAGCTCTGGGGCCCGACATATCTGCGACTGTGGACCCTCGACTTACTCTTGGCGGTCGGAGCCTTGCCGGTAGTCAGCGGATCACCGCTTATGTCGACCTATCTCCGTATCCTCGGCGCTAACGTCGGCCATCGCACAACCATCGCGACATCCTCGATATCGTTGCCCACCTTGGTCGACATCGGTGCCGGCGCGTCGATCGGGTACGGCGCGACCATCAGACCGTGGCGCGTCGAATCCGGCACAGTCGTGGTCGGAAAGGTCGTCATCGAACCAGGTGCGTTCGTCGGCGCTAACGTCGTCCTCGAACCCGGATCTACTGTCGGAGCGCGCGCGGTCCTCGGAGATCAGTCACTACTTCCGTACGGACACACCGTTCCGCAGGAAGCCCGATGGGCGGGGTCACCCGCAGTGCCCACCGAAGCACTAGATCCGGCGGTGGAAACCATGATGCGTGCCGACAGTGTCCGGGCGCGCTGGAAAGTGCGTCACGTCCTTGCAACGTTCGTGGGCCTGACTGCCCTGGAAGTGGGTGCTATCGCTCTGATGATTCCCGGCATAGCACTGGTATGGGGCGCCCTGCTGGCGTGGGGTGTGTTGGCAGGATTAGTAGCAACATTGCTGACCGGACCGGTCTTCGTGATCTCGGTCTGTGTATTCGTCGCGGTCAACAAGCATCTCGTCCTTCGCACTGCGCCCACTGGGATGCATCCCGCCCGCTCGGGTCTCGGTATCCGCAAATGGATGGTCGACAAACTGCTCGAATTCAGTTTGTTGTTCACGAACTCGCTGTACGCAACGCTGTACACCGCACCGTGGTTGCGGCTACTGGGGGCGAACATCGGCCGCGGCGCAGAAGTTTCCACTGTCTCGCACATCGACCCCGACATGCTCACCGTCGGCAAAGACAGCTTCGTCGCCGACATGGCCAGCGTCGGCAGTGCCAGATTCGCGAACGGCCGGATAATGTTTCAGCCCACGACGATTGGCGAACGCACCTTCATCGGCAATGCAGCCGTCGTCCCGTCCGGCATGGACATCGGCGACAATGCGCTGATCGGCGTCGCGACGGTACCACCCGTCAACGGCGTTCCCGCAGGTACGTCATGGCTCGGGTCACCGGCCATCTACCTGCCGAACCGCCAGGACAGCGGCGACTACAACGACGAACTCACCTACGCACCTCCACGCGAGGTAGTGCGCGAGCGCTACGTGATCGAATTCTTCCGCGCCACACTGCCACCCACAGTTCTCGGCGTGAGTTTCTACCTGTACCTGCTGGTCCTGTCCTCGCTGGCGTTCGGACGTGAGCTTGCCGTACCGGCACTGGTGGCACCGCTGGTCGCAATGGCCTCCAGCCTCGCAGTGATCGGATTCTGCGCCGCAGTCAAGCGGAACACGGTCGGACCCTACCGGCCCCGCGTGGAACCGTTGTGGAGTAAATTCGTTCGCCGCTCCGAATTCGCGACAGGACTCTACGAGAGCGCAGCTGTGCCGATCGGCGTCGGAATGCTCGTTGGAACACCGTTCCTGCCGATGATCTTGCGGTGGTTCGGTTCGACGATCGGCAAACGAGTATGGTTCGGAACCACGTATCTCACCGAATTCGACCTCGTCCACGTCGGCGACGACGCGACAATCGGCACCGAAGCCTCGCTCCAGACACACCTCTTCGAGGACCGCGTCATGAAAATGTCCACGATCACCGTCGGAGCGGGCGCCAGCATAGGGACACGATCGATCATCCTCTACGACACGATCATCGGCGAACAAGCTTCCCTGAGTCCACTGTCGCTGCTCATGAAAGGCGAGGAGCTTCCACCGAAGACGAGTTGGCGGGGTATCCCTGCCGAAGGGATCCGCGCCGACACGACCCCCTCCCCCGCTGCCAGAACGACGATTCATCCCGACGCTACCGCCACCGACGTTGCCGAAGGAGTGCCGGCATGAAATGGGTATCGCTGTCTCGCAACAAGTCCCGCGCTCGCCGAACCTACAGCACACGGCCCCATCCACGAGCACTCGTCTACCGTGGCCCAGCATCCCAACCCGGATGCCCGGAAGCTGTCGCTGATTTGTTGTCATCGAGCGCCTGGAACTTCGACGTGCACTTCGTCGGACCCGACGAAAAACTGCAGATCGACGAACAGACCCTTCATTCCGCCGCACTCTATGCTCAACCCGGCGGCGGTGACCTGGACGGAGCCTTCACACACCTACGCCGACACGTGCCCGCGATACAACACTTCGTCCGCGCCGGCGGACGCTACCTGGGATTCTGCCTCGGCGGCTACCTCGCCGGACGCAGCCCAGGGTTCGAACTGCTCCCAGGCGATGCCGATCAGTACGTCACACTGCCGAACGCCGAAGTCCACGACACCAAAAGCGCTGTTCTCGAAATTGATTGGCGGGGCCACATCGAGGAGATGTACTTCCAGGACGGACCGTACTTCTCGCTCGATCACCGCTACCGGGACTACTACGACAACGAGGCTGACATTCTCGCCCGGTACCGGAACGGAAGCATCGCCGCGCTGAAGACCGACAACGGAAAAGGCCGCGTCGGAGTAATCGGGCCACACCCCGAAGCAGACGAATCCTGGTACAAGGACGACGGATTGATCCCACCACACCACTTCGCCCCCAATCTAGGTCACCACCTGATCAACTCGGTGATGACCCGATGACCGCCAGTCCGCTCGCGCCAACCAAAGCCATCCCCGCCGCAACGAAGAGCGTCTTCTCGGCATCGATACCGCTCGCGGCATCGCGCTGCTCGGCATGATGGCCGTCCACTCCCTCGTCGCAGTCAGCGACAACGGAGCACCGACCCTGTCCTACAGCATCGCGGCAGGTCGATCATCAGCGCTATTCGCAGTCCTGGCCGGAGTAGGAATAGCGCTCACCACCGGCCGAGCACGAGTAGAACGCGGCGACCTGGGAGCCACCGCAGCATCACTGGCCGCACGAGCAGCGGCAGTCGGTGCGATCGGACTGATCATGGGATACACCGACGCCGAATACGCCGTGGTCATCCTGCCGTACTATGCGATCCTCTTCCTCCTCGCGATCCCTCTGGTGTACCTCCCCACCCGCACCCTCGCAGTACTCGCGCTACTGATCGCGGTCGCAGTACCCGCTGTCATCGAATTCTTCGGAACATCACTGCCTGCACCGAGTTTGGACAACCCAACGCTGACCGGCATCGTCGAAGACCCGGCTGGCTGGGCCACCGAGCTCCTGCTCAACGGCGAATTCCCGGCTCTCCCCTGGACGGCATACATCTGCGCCGGAATCGTCATCGGACGCCTGCGGCTGACCTCGGCCACGGTTGCCGGCTCCCTGCTGATGGTCGGTACCGCACTCGCGGTCGGTGCCCGTATTTTCTCCGAGCTCCTCATCTTTCGCCTCGGCGGTCTCGAATACCTCGTCGCGGGCAGCAAACTGCCACGCCAGGAGATCCTCGACCTTATCTCCTACGGAGCCGACGGCTCGGTCTACGGATCGACGTGGTGGTGGCTCGTGGTCGACGGCCCCCACAGCAGCACACCACTGGATCTGATAGGAACGATCGGCTCGTCGACAGCAGCCATCGGAGCAACACTGTTTCTCGGTCATCTCACGGGCACACTATTGGGAAAGTTGACCAACCTCGTCATGATGCCCTTGGCAGCGGCTGGCTCAATGACATTGACGCTGTACGTACTCCATATCTGGTTCATCAACTCGAACTAAGACACCTACGGCGCCTGGGCGGGATATCTCCTGCAGGTGATGGCCGCGTTTGCAATCGGAATCTTCGTTAAACTCACTACCGGCCGCGGACCATTGGAAGCGTTCGTGACGATGGTCGCCAATCGAAGTAAGCGAGCAGTTATCGAACGGGCACTCATACACTTCGCCCACCGAGACGACTGACCGACGCGACCAAATCGTGGCCGAGGTCGAAGCGAATCCCGTCCGGATTCGTCAGACCGCGCGTGTACCAAGATTGGCCGGCTTCCGGATGCGGTCCGACGACCCCCACACGACCACGCCCGAAGCCTGCGATAACCGCTGCAATCTTTCCGTTTCGGTACCGCGCCAAGACCTCTACCGGGGCGTCATCACGCAGCACGAATATGGGACCGTCCTGGAAGAACATCAAACGCTCCTCTCCCCGCCAGGTCACCTCGACCACCGTGTTGCTGGTGGTGTCGATCCCCGAGTTCCGCGACGAGATATACCGCGCGGTGTCGCCCGGAAGAAGCCCGAAACCCGGTGTGACGCCTGCCAAATAGCCACCCAGACAGAACCCGAAGTACTGCCCTCCGGAGTCGACCCATTCGCGAATCGACTCGGCATGTTGTTCCATGTGGACCCACGCAGCCGCGAGCTCCCCGCCGCCGGGTTGCGCGTAAAGCGACACACTTTCCAAGGAAGCTGCAGTCAGCGGAATTTCCTCAGTAGGACCGCAGAAAGTGACCTCGTACGGCTCCGGCGCGGACTCCAACAACCGTGCAACAGCTTCCGGACAACCCGGCGACGAGGCCGGGCCCCGATAGACAAGTGCACGTCGAAGAGGCCTACGAGTGGGATCGGCTGACGCAACACTCGCGGCGCCCACGACAGCCAGAGCACCTGAAAGGAAAAAAGTCCGGCGCTTCACTGAACAAACCTCATCAACGATCTCCAACTCTCACGGCTCACCCTACCGAACTGTGCCCCCTCACGTTGCCGTGCTCCGGCAGGCGGGACGGGACGAGTCCACCGCTACACATACCCCGACGTCCTCGACGCACAGGTCGTGGGGGTTCCCGATGAAAAGTACGGCGAAGAGCTGATGGCCTGGCTGCGCATCAAGGATGGTTCCACTCACCCCACCGCCGAATCGATCCGTGAGTTCTGCGCTGGAAAGATCGCCCACTACAAGATCCCTCGCTACATCACCGTCATCGACGAATTTCCCATGACCGTCACCGGAAAAATCCGCAAGATCGAACTGCGATCGCAGGCAATCGACCTGATCCACCCTCAGCAACTCGACGGCCTCGACTCTCACGATTGATCGAGCCGAACTCAGGTGCCAGGAAACTCACACGAACGACGAAGAGGGAAACACAATGTCCATGATGAAAGCCCCCATCAACCGTTCGACCGTGCACCGCGCCACGTCGATGCCCTCTCGCCGCATGTGCAGCCACACCTTGCGGGCGCCGTACACCGAATAATTCTCGGCATGAACACGACTGACCTCGGCTTTGAGCTCTTCGTCGCGCACGGCCCGCCGCGAAGCGGAACGGTTGCGGGCCTCGTAGTAGGTGGACGGCGCAATTGGGCAGCCGTGCTCGGTGAGCACTCTGCAGATTGACTGGACGCCGTACTCGTTTTTGTATCGGTTGATGTAGTCGATGATCACTTGTTGTTGCGGTCGAGCTCCGCTGCGAAGAAAACCGATGTCGACTTCAGGATTTCGTTGGCACGCTTGAGTTCCCGATTCTCGGCCCGAAGTTTGCGCATTTCCGCAGCCATTTCGCTCGTCACACCAGGTCGTTCGCCGGCGTCGGTCTGCGCTCTCCGGATCCAGTTGAGCAACGTTTGCGCTGTTCCGATACCGAGTTTTGTCGGCCACGGATTCGACCGCGGCCCACTCCGACGGGTACTCATGTTGGACCTCGGCGACCATCCGAACCGCACGCTCACGCAGTTCGGGCGGGTACCTCTTGTTCGTTGCTGACGACATGACTCCATCTTTCCCAAAGAATGAAGTCCCCGGAAACTCCGGTGCGACTCAAACTTACTTTCACAAGCGCTTTTGTATCGGTCTATGTAGTCAATGATCACTTGTTGTTGCGGCCCTGCTCCGCCACAAAGAAAACCGACGTCGACTTCAAGACCTCGTTGGCACGCTTGAGTTTCCGTATTCTCGGCGCGAAGTTTGCGCATCTCCGCAGCCGATTCGGGAGTCACACCAGACCACTCGCCGGCATCAGATTGCGCCCTCCGAATCAAAGTTGAGCAATGTCTGCGCTGTTCCGGTACCGAGGTTGTCGGCCACGGCCCACTCCGACGGATATTCGTGCTGGACCTCGGCGACCATCCGAACCGCCCGCTCACGCAACTCCGCCGGGTAACTCTGTTCGTTGCAGTTCACATGACTCCCTCCTTCCCGAAAAATGAAGTCCCCCAAACTCGCCGGTGCAATTCACGGGGTCACCCAATCCTGACTACTTTATAAGCCATTCGAAGGCGCGGAGAGCCACTCCCAGTTCGAGGGAGTACGGGATCCCGGTACTTTCAGGTAGGAGAGTGCCGATCGTATTCAATCGGCTGCGCACGGTCCTTTCCGAGATTTCCATCGCACGTGCAGTGTTGCGGGTGTTTTGTCCGCTCTCGATGAAGCACTGCAGTGTTTGCCGAAGTAGTTTGATTCGCGCTGAGTCACCCATTGCCATGCCCAGTTGACGTTCGACGAACACCAGCGCTTCTTGAGGGCTGTTCAGCAGAATCGCAGCCAAGCCCGCTTCATCATAGGTGAGTGTCGATTCGCCTAGACGGCTCGCGACCTCTCGCGCAATCAGGGCCTGGCGATGAGATTGCCTGAACCCGGCGGGCCCCGACACTGGACTGCCGATGCCCACAGTGCCGACTGCAGGACCGGACACAGCCAACCGAGCAATGTCAGACGCTTGCCGCACCCCGAACCACGACCACCAAACCGAAGTGTCGGCGCAAACGGTGAACGACGGCCCCCGATAGCCGTGACTCAACTCCTCCATGTAGTCACCGACCGGACCCGATGCGACAAGGGCGACATGCGTTTGTTTGAGTTCGTAGAAGTCGAGGGGATAATCGTCTTTACCTGCGAGGACCGTCTGAATTTCCCTCAACCTAGCCTTGGGATTGACACCGCCCTGCAGTGCCTGGACTTCGCTTTCGTACTCGACGCATACGGACGAAATCAACAGTTCCATCAGGTCGAAAAGATCGACGAGGGTCGAATTGCGCGCACCGTCTTGGACAAGAGTCTCTTGCAGAATCCGATGACCGGTCCGATAGCACTGCACTAGCGCCAGCAGAGGCATCGCGTGCCGTGCCGCAAGTCGCGCCACATGCCTGCACTGGGGGACGGTTTCGATAGTGATAGGCGCACCCCCAGCCAGAGCCGCGAAGATCGTGTCCACTACTTGCTCGGTCTCGCGCGCGACGATCGACTTGAGTAGCGGATCCGCCAGCAAGGGACTGTAGGCCTGATCAACTGCCACTACCGACTCCAACAAGAAGGTTGCTATACGAGATGCTCGGGTGCTTGATGTCATCCTGACCTTCCTTCCTGTAGTAGGAAGAATTTGATCATAAGATACCTACTCTAGGCATTATCATGGTTGCGGATCCGACATAGCGTTGTTGGCCATGACGAACATCACTCTGCTCCCCGCGGCGCAACTCGCCCAAATGATTCGTTCACGCGATGTCTCCATCGTGGACGTGGTCCATGAACATCTCGACCGTATCGAGCTGGTTAATCCGCAGATCAACGCCTATGTCACGGTAGTGCCCGAATCGGCACTGGCGGATGCCGATCGTCTCCAGTCCGAGCTCGACGCCGGACATATTCGTGGGCCGCTGCACGGAGTGCCGCTTGCCATCAAGGACCTATTCGACTTCAAGGCCGGTGTGCCCAACACCTTCGGTGTCAAAGAGTTGGCCGACTTCATTCCCGACGAAACGTCGGAACACGTCGACAGCCTGGAACGGCAAGGGCTTGTTGTGTTGGGGAAGACCAATACCCCTGAGTTCGGTCACAAAGGGGTAACCGACAACAGGCTGTTCGGACCTACCTCCACTCCCTTCCTGTCTGGAATGAATGCGGGCGGGTCCTCTGGAGGTAGCGCATCGGCAGTCGCAGCGGGAATCGCCACACTGGCGCAAGGAAGCGACGGTGGTGGTTCGGTTCGCATACCCGCAGCACTGAGCGGAGCCGTGGGCTTCAAACCCACATTCGGGGTGATCGGCGATGTCATCAGGCCTGATGCTTGGTTCGCATTCAACCCTTACATGGGTAACGGACCCATTGCACGCTCTGTCGAAGATTGCACACTCCTCCTCAACGCCATGAGCGGATACGTCCCCCGAGATCCCGGCAGCGTACCGATCGAATGCATCGACTACAGCCGGTCGATCTTCGAGCCGGTGTCCGGTATACGCGTCGCCTTTCTCCCCACCCTCGGCGGTTTTCCGGTGCAGTCGGACGTCGCGAGCGTCACCGCCGAAGCAGTCACCGCACTGGAACAGCTGGGACTACACGTAGATACACCCAGTTTCGCGATTCCCGGAGGGCACCAAGAAGCGTCGGATCTGTGGACCAGATTCATTTCGGGTGCACTCGTAGCGATCAATTCCATGTTCAAAGACATGGGCGTCGATCTGCAGTCGACCGCCTGGGCAGACATGCCGCCGGCATTCCGTTCCGAACTCGAGCGCGGTCTAACCATGACCGTGGCGCAGGTTCGCGCCGACCAGAATCTGCGAACCGCGATATTCGACTCATTTGCGGACGTTTTCGAAAACTACGATCTGATTGTTTCGCCGACGCTTGCGGTGTCTTCTATTCCAAATGCGGACGACGGCTGGACGGTGGGACCTCAGGTGCTCAGTGGGGAGACCGTAGATCCCACTATCGGGTGGTGCCTGACGCATCCGTTCAATTACACGGGCTCGCCAGCGATTTCGGTTCCCGCCGGATTCACGCCGGAAGGTGCGCCGGTCGGTCTGCAAATTGTCGGACGCCGGTACGAGGATTCCAAGGTGCTCGCTGTAGCTGCCGCCCTCGAACGGGCACGGCCTTGGTCGCATCGATATTCGCAGCTGTTCTCCAGTTAGCCCGGACGTCGCCGTCTTCGCCTCGAATCGAGTCAGTGGAACTCAACTCGATTGTGTTCTCGTGTAAAGGATTCCCATCACCATGACTGCCACACCGAACAAGCCCCGAATCGTCATTCTGGGTGCCGCCGGCGAAATGTGCACTATCGCCGTTCATCGATTCTGCGCCGCTGGCGTCGATGTCGAACTTATTCTCTACGACCTCGATACCGATCGGCTTCGCGATCTGGCTGACAGCCTGCCAATCCAATGCAAGATGGGACGGCTGGACATCTTCGACGCAAATGCGTTGAAGGAGGCAGTTCAGGAGGCCACGCTGGTCGTATTGGGAGCTGGCCCATATTTGAAGACCTCGAAGCCAGTTATCGACGCGTGCCTCTCGGCCGGCGTCGACTACCTCGACTACGCCGATGACGTCCAACCGACCTTGGATGCGTTAACTCAGCACTCACGCGCACAAGAACTCGGTGTTGCCGCATACATCGGATGTGGTTCCTCCCCAGGGCTGTTGAACATCATGGCGGTCGATGCCGCAGCCGAGATCGACCACGTGCACGCAATCGATGTGTGCTGGTGTACCGGCGACGAAGGTGCGAAGCCGTACGGGGCCGCGGTGATCGAGCACCTGTTCCACATCGCAGCAGGCGAATGTCTCCTCTGGCGTGACGGCCGAAGTACTACCGTCGAGAGCTACTCGACGAGCGAGCGGGTCGACATGGGCGGCACCTTGGGGGCCACGACCCTGTATACCTGCGCACACCCCGAATCGGCCACCCTTCCCCGGGCCTTCCCCGAAGCGCAGAGCATCCGCGTTCTCGGCGGTCTCGACCCGGCACCAGTCAACGCGGTTGCCCGAGGAGTGGCAGTTGCGGTGAGAGACGGGGAACTGGACACTCCGAGCGCCATCGCGTTCTTCCAACAGATCATGCAAGACAAGTTAGGCACCGTTCGAGGCTGGCGCTACGCATTCCCGGAGTTGCTGCGGCAAGTTCGGCGCGGGGAAGAAACTCCGGCGGGGCTCGCGAAATTCCTCTTCCGCTCGTCGATTTCCCGTCACTTGCCGTATCGGGGCGGCCTCGTGGCTCGCGTCAGAGGTGAGAAAAATGGTTCTCCGATCGAGGTGAGCGTCCAGACCACACTCGATTCCGACGCCGAGACGTCCTTCCTCTGGAGGAGTATGGGCACCACCACGGGCACCTCCATCGCTGCGTTCATGCTTCTCGCACTGGAACGTTCGATCAAGAAGGACAAGGGCGGGGTGTTCAGCCCCGAGGAGTGGGTCACCCCGCCGCAGTTCTACGAAGCCATGGTTCGGGTTGGGACGCCGAAGGACGAGCTCCCGACCAAACACACCGCAGCTGCCGAGGGAACGGCGTCCAGTCGAATCCCGGCGGACCAGGGCGACTAGGTATTGCGACATGGTGCGAGCTGTAGTGGTCGGGAGCGGTCCCAACGGACTTGCCGCTGGGTTGAGTCTTGCGCTGGCGGGGGTGGACATCACCGTACTGGAAGCGAAAGACCAGGTAGGAGGCGGCACTGCGAGTGCTGAACTGACGCTTCCCGGACTCATTCACGACGTGTGCTCAGGTTTTCATCCTCTCGCAGTCGACAACGCCTTCTCGAGATCTGTCGATCTCGAGGCTCATGGTCTGCAATGGCGGTGGCCCGAGATTCAGTACTCGCATCCGCTTGGAACCGAGGGAGATGGGGCGGCTGCGTTCCAGTCGCAGTCGGCTACCGCGCACACGCTCGGTGTCGACGCGGTCCGCTGGAAGCAGGTGTTCGGCTCACTCATCGCCGACTTCCCCCAGACTTCCCTGGATGTAATGCAGCCGATGGCTCGTATTCCACGCCACCCCGTCAAGTTGGCCAAATTCGGCCTCAGAGCCGCGGTCCCGGCCACGGTCCTGGCCAGCGCCTTCAAAACGGAGCAAGCTCGCGCATTGCTGGGTGGAGTTGCCGCACACGGGCTTATCTCGTTTGGGCGGCCGTTGTCCGCGTCCGTAGGCACCGCGTTAGCGGTCGCTGCACACACGTACGGCTGGCCGGTGGCCGAAGGCGGTTCCGCCGCCATCAGTCAAGCAATGACAGCAGCGTTGAGAGAACGAGGTGCGCGAATCCATACAGGAGTCGCCGTTACCACACTTCGTGAACTACGCGATGCCGACCTCGTGATGCTGGACGTCTCGCCCAGCGCAGCGATCACCATCATGGGAGATCTGATGCCATCTCGAATTAGGCGCTCCCTAAGAAGCTTTCGCCATGGACCGGCCGCGTTCAAAGTGGACTACGCAATCGATGGCGGCGTGCCATGGAAGCACCTGCCCTCTCGTGCCGCCGGCACAGTCCACCTCGGCGGCACGTTCTCGCAGATTCGGCACGCGGAAAACCAGGTACTTCGCGGCCGCGTCCCGGCCGAGCCCTTTGTCCTTGTAGGCCAACAGTTCCTGGCCGATCCGACGCGCTCGCATGAGTCCGTGAATCCGCTGTATGCGTACGCGCACGTGCCGCATGGTTTCACCGGTGACCTGACCGACGTCGTAACAGCGACCATCGAAAGGTACGCGCCCGGATTCCGCGAAAGGATCGTCGCACAGACGTCAACCAGTCCGCGCCAGATGGAACGCGCGAATGCCAACTACGTGGGCGGCGACATCATCGGTGGAGCAAGCACTCCGATGCAGATCGCCTTTCGCCCGCGTCCTGCACGCGACCCCTATTGGCTCGGTTACCGAAATGTATTTCTCTGTTCATCCTCCACGCCACCAGGCGCAGGCGCACACGGAATGTGCGGCTATAACGCGGCAATGTCTGCCCTCAGACGTCTCGGAATACGTCCGACACATTCTGACCAGTAAACGAATGCTTGCGTACGCCATAAATAATCGAAGGAAACGCATATGGGATTGTTGACACCTCCCCCTGCCCCGGTCGGCGCGGAGGAATGGGAGCGGCTGGGTCATTTAGAACGCGTCCGAGTCATGTCGGAGGTATGGGCAGAACGCGGTGCGGAAACGCCCATCTACATACTGCTTTTCTATGTCGCCAAATTGGCCCTGTACGTTCTAGGCGCCTTTCTGGTTATCGCAGCGACACCAGGCATGGGAGGCTTCAGTGATCTCAGCGAATGGTGGTCGGAACCCGTCGTCTACCAAAAGCTGATTATCTTCACATGCCTGATTGAGATACTCGGGCTGGGATCGTCAACCGGACCGCTGTGCTTCAAATTCACCGTTCCTTTTGCCGCACCGCTACATTGGGCGCGCCCGGGGAGCCTCCGTCAACCACCGTGGCCCAAGATTCCAGGAACGACCGGCGACAAGCGGACGATCTTCGATGTATTGCTCTACTTCGCCATCGTCGTCATCATGTGCGCCCTCCTCGCAGCCCCCGCCGAGGTTTCGACCACTGCAAACTTTGAACTGGGCACGGTCGACCCCCGATATGTCATCGCCTTTGTCATCGTCATTGTCCTGATAGGACTGCGAGACAAGGTGCTGTTCATCGCTTCGAGGCCCGAAATCTACGTCCTACCCTCTGCCATATTTTTGTTTCCCGTAGATCAAGCGATTCCGGGGTTGCAAGTTGCTCTTGCTGCGGTCTGGATCGGTGCTGGCGCCAGTAAGTTCACGCACCATTTCCCATCCGTCGTGACAGCGATGACCAGCAATGCACCCTTCCGTCCCAAATTCTTCAAGCGTGCGCTGTACCGCAACTTCCCGGAGGACCTCAGAGCGGGGCGGAAAGCATTTCTCCTGGCTCATGTCAGCACCGCAATAGAGATCGCTGCACCAATCGTCTTGTTGACATGTACCAACCCCTGGGCCACAGCGCTCTCACTCGGCGCACTGATCACCCTTCACCTCGTCATTTTGTCGCACGTTCCGCTGGCGGTTCCCAATGAGTGGAACGTCTTCATGATTGCCGCTGGCGTCTATCTGTTCTGGATCAATCGGGACTACACCGTGTTCGACATCTCCAGTCCAGGACTGGTGACGCTACTGATCTGTGGATTCGTGGTGCCGGTGGTCGTCGGGAGTCTGCGTCCCGATCTCGTCTCCTTCGCGCTGGCCATGCGCTACTACGCGGGTAACTGGCCAGCCAGCCTGTGGTGCTTCAAAGGCGATGTGATCTCTCGAATTTCACCGAACGTCGTTAAAGCATCTCCGATGGTTCACGAGCAGATCGCCAAGTTGTACGACGAGCGGTATGCCGGGCTACTCAATTACAAATTTCGTGCCTGGCGATCACTGCACCCGGAAGGAAGAATTCTCAACGGATTGCTACCACGTGCGCTAGGGGACATCGACGATTACGAGATTGTCGATGGCGAGATCATTGCCAGCGCCCTGAATGGGTGGAACATGGGCGACGGCCACATGCACAACGAACAATTACTGCGCACAGTACAGCAACGGTGCGGATTCGAGGCGAATGAACTGGTAGTGATCATGATCGAATCGCAACCGATACACCGATCCGTACACCGCTATCGCATTGTCGACGCAAAATTGGGCGAGATCGAGCGCGGAACTGTGCGGGTGAGCGATGTCATCGACAGACAACCGTGGAATGCCGACGCAGTCCCAGTGGCACTCGAAGGGCCCTCGAGGGGCATCAGCAAAAAATAGACAAACCGATGTAAGCAAAGTTTCGCTTCGCAGAAAGAAATACAACTGCGTATAAATTGAGAAAGGAATCGGCATGTCGATCATCGATATGTTCGACCAGGGTTGGTCTTGGAATCCGCAGGGCGTGGCTTTCGAGCAGAACGGGCACGTCACTACGTATGACGCCGCCGGGCGCCTGTCGTGTCAGGTGGCACATGCGCTGCTGGCGGAGGGCATCAGTACAGGAACAAAGTGCGCAGTGTGGGCGGAGAACGACTCCACCGCGTGGGTGTGCACCTTGGGAATTTGGCGTGCCAATGCATGTTGGATCCCAGTCGGTGTCAGAAACACCACAGAGAGCAATAGCAGTATGCTCGACAAATTCGATTGCGAAGTTATCTTCTACCAAAGCACGTTTGCGCCGCAGATTCTCGCCTTGGCGGGTTCACTACCTCAAATCACTACCTGGATCTGTATCGACGGCCCTCCTGCCCGCACCGGGACGCCAGGGTGGACCACGCTAGCTGAGTTCGTTAACGATGCTCCCTCGACTCGGCCCAATCTAACTGTCGATATGAACGATCCCGCGATGCTGTCGCAGACCGGCGGTACAACCGGGATCTCGAAAGGCGTTGTCAACACCCACCGCAGTTTGAAGGCGTTCTGTGCGAACTTCATGTATGCCACCCCCTATCCTCGGGGCACGTTTCCCGTCAATTTGGCGGCAGCGCCGATGACACACACCGCGGGCGTACTCAGCCTGCCGACATCGGCCCGCGGAGGCATCGTCGTGATCTCGACCGCCTCGAATGCAGCGGATCTAATTGCGACAGTAAGGGATCGTGGGATTACGGAACTGTTTCTGCCGCCCACCGTCATATACCGAATGATGGATGCCGCGCAGCCCGAGGCGTTGCGGGGACACAGGTTGCGCTACCTGATCTATGGAGCGGCTCCCATCGCTACTCGGCGATTGCGTGAGGCTCTCGACTTCTTCGGACCGTGCCTGATGGGAGGCTACGGGCAGACAGAGGCTCCGGCGTCGATCAGTTTCCTATTGCCCGACCAGCACTACGCAGACGGGACGGTGGCTTCTGACAAGCGGTTGCAGACCGTCGGTCGGCCGAGTCCACTGGTGTCCGTCACGGTTCAGGATGGTGACGGTCGAATTCTGGATACCGGCCAGACCGGGGAACTGTGTGTTCGCGGTGACCTGGTGATGCATGGGTATTACAACGACGACACCGAAACAGCGCGTGCGTTCCGAAACGGGTGGCTCCGGACGGGGGACATCGGGCACATCGACTCCGACGGCTTCATCTCCATCACAGACCGCCACAAGGACATGATCATTACAGGGGGCTTCAACGTTTATCCCAGCGAAGTCGAACAAACACTCTGGGCGCATCCAGCTGTCAAAGAATGTGCTGTGGTCGGCGTCCCGGATCCGGTGTGGGGTGAGCTGGTCACGGCTGCGGTCGAACTCCGGTCCGGTGCGGATACCACCCCCGAGCAATTGATCGCGTTCTGTAAAGGCCGGTTGGGTTCCGTTAAAGCGCCGAAATCCATCTTCTTTCTGAATCAGTTGCCGCGCAGTCCGATCGGGAAGGTCCTGAAGAGAACCCTGCGTGACGATCTGAGCAGACGGTGATCACATACGCTCGCGCCGAACAGGAAGGCTGAGATCATGTCAGCGGTATACATCGTGGGTACGGCTATGACTCGATTCGGGTTGTTTCCAAATCGGTCGGTATTCGACCTGGTGAACGAAGCCGTCAGCGACGCCCTCGTTGACGCATCGTGCGAATTGAATGATGTGCGCAGTGTTTTCTATTCCGGAATGACAAACGGGTTCTTTCAAGGCCAGCACTCCATTCCCGGGCATGTCTACCTTCGGAGAATGGGTGTGCAGGGAGTTCCCGTGTTCAACGTTGAATCTGCTTGCGCCTCAGGTAGTGTCGCGGTGCACCTGGCATATCGCAATCTCATCTCCGGGGGTTCAGACATAGCCCTCGCTGTGGGCGCCGAAAAGATGACAGGTGGCGAGAGAAACGAAGCGCTCCGTCTCTTCGAAAGCGGCTGGGATGTCGAGTGCGCTGATGCCAGCCGTGCCAGCTTCCTACGAATAGGTGAAGACATCCCGGCGCCTCCGAACTTCAGTACTGGCGATCCGTACAGCGCGTTCATGGACGTCTACGCCGGAATGGCCCGCTGGCACATGAAGACCTACGGCACCAGCATCAGGGACTTCGCAGAGGTCGCCGCGAAAAATCATGTCCACTCTGCCTACAACGAAAAGGCGCAATATCGCCGCCCTCTCACGGTGGAACAGATTCTGGCTGCAAAACCGATCGTCTACCCGCTCACTGCCCCGATGTGTGCGCCCTTGTCCGATGGTGCTGCCGCGTTGATTCTCGCCACCGAAGATGGCCTACGACGGCTCGGTGCGGACAACAGCAGAGCAATTCGCCTAGCCGCCAGCGTCGTTCGGAGCGCGACGGACCGCGACATGGACGATCCCGAAAGAAGCGCCGGTACCCTCACAGCGGGTGAGGCATACGAACAGGCCGGGATCGGACCTGAAGACATCGACCTGGCGGAAGTACACGATGCCTCGGCGGTGGGCGAAGTCCTGCAGGTCGAGAACTTGAAGCTTGTTCCCCGTGGAGAGGCGGCCGCATGGGCCAAGATCGGCGATTGTCGACGGCCATCGTAAGCTCCCCACTGGCGGCCATTTATGGCGCATTTTGTGGCCATGGTTTCTCCCCGCGTACGGCCAGATAGTTCCCCACCTGCTGTGAGTCAGATTCGGTCCCGGCAACGCT
>Ga0207953_10062_pt1 | contig 70280 bp, 61 predicted proteins | sample AntDryMetagUQ313_FD_188091 | JGI IMG/M metagenome (GOLD analysis project Ga0207953, IMG submission 188091) | Polar desert microbial communities from Antarctic Dry Valleys - UQ313 (SPAdes) | ecosystem: Environmental > Terrestrial > Soil > Desert | place: Antarctic Dry Valleys | collected 2008-12-31
AGCGTTGCCGGGACCGAATCTGACTCACAGCAGGTGGGGAACTATCTGGCCGTACGCGGGGAGAAACCATGGCCACAAAATGCGCCATAAATGGCCGCCAGTGGGGAGCTTACGATGGCCGTCGACACCATGCGCGATCGACGGTCAAACCTGTGAAGTGTTCAAGCAACGATTATGTCGGACTCCGGTGAGATCCTCGCCAGATTGCGTTCGTTGCCGCGTCCGGTGAAGGTCATCTACGAGGCTGGACCGTCCGGATTCGGCCTGTGCCGATCTATGATTCGATCGGGGGCGGAGTGTGGAGTGGTCGCACCGTCGAAATTACAGAGACCAGCGGGAGATCGGGTCAAGACAGATGCGCGCGACGCTCTGCACCTTGCCCGGCGGTTCCTCACCGTCGATCGAGCGGCGATCCAGGGTGCCATTTTGCCCACCGAAAGAATCTGTCAGTGGTTAATATGACCACTGACAGTGGTGTTTGCCACTCGTAAGGTTGTCTTCAACAGATCAGCCAGCTTTCGGCGAGGCAACAAAATGACTAAGACCAGCACACAAATAGGCAGCACAAAAATCTCGAATCTCTGGATTCAAGCTGGTGTACCGGCGGCCCAAGAGACGCTTCTTACTTGGGAATCTCCCCGCCCCACCGCTCAAGACAGCGTGATATCGACGTCGGCCACGCCACCTTACCGAGTATGGCTGGTTGACGGCTTGCGCTCCACTCCAACTCCTGTCGATTCGCCCACGGTGCGTGACGGTCTGATGCGCGTCTGGTACCCCGATACCGACGGGGGCTATCAAACAGCGGATGGACGCCATCACTCCAACTGGCAACAGTTGCACGATGAGTTCGACCTAGTGGAGGTGCGATGATGGGAACAGCCGTGCCGTCGGTTCTCACAGCCATCCCCCAATTTGACAGGGGCCGGCGTCGCGAACTCACTGACACACGACTCGCGGAATGGCTCGCGTTCGAAGACACGGCCGAAGAGTTGGGTCAGTTGTCGCCGGACGACCGGCTTACATGTCATGTGCACCGCCGGTGGATTCACAGTTGCGTCGCCTCCCCGATCCATATCAATCCAGTCACTCGCCATCGCTGGTGTCGAGTCTGCGCCCAGCCCCTAACGGTGACCCTCGACGAGGCGACCACCACCATGACGATGTATTGCATGTCTTGTGGTGATGGCGTAAGTGCCGCCACCGCTCGCGTACTCGCAGCCTGTCGCGCGAGCATGGTCATCGCCGATACCCGTCGCAGTCACATCTCAGCTGCGTAGGAATCCAAACCCTCACCCAGGCAGAGCCAATCGTGGCACCGAGGATCCGTCTTCCAGTCGGCGCTGCGAGCTGTCGGTCTAGTCGCCTGCATCGACCGATTCTGAAATAGAACGCCGCATACGCGGTCGAATCGCCGAGGGTTCGGGGCAAAGGCAAGCAGGAATCGGAAGTCGCGGCGCGGCCGGGACGATCACATTCTGGTCAGGGTCGCCAATTTCGATCGAGAAAGATCGTTAAAACATTGTTCAACAGAGGTTTACGAGGTTCAATGTTCAGGGCCGGAGCGCGCAGTCGCGATGCTGCGGTGGAATCATTCTTGTCACTGCTGCAGAAGAATGTCCTCGACCGTCGATCGGTGGTCGACTCAGGAACACTTGCAGGTGGCGATCGTGACCGGATCGAGAGGACCTACGATCGTAAACACCGACGACGACCGAAGGATTCGTCAACTAGTGAGGGAGGTTCTCAACATCGCCTTGCCTGTCGGAGCCATGAAGCCGTCACTTTTTGTCACTAACTCCTACGGTTGGTGGTATCTCGGCCTAGGCGGCGCGGTGCAAGGTTGCCACGATGGTGGGTCTTCGCTGCGTCAATCGGACACCGCTGAGTTTTACACCCGTTGTGCCAATACGATCTGAAAACCTCAGTGCCGAAAACGAAGCCACAGATCTCCGACCTTCGTCGACCAACTGGCGCCCCCACCACCGGTGGCGGTTCAGACGGTCGATCGAGGAGACTTTCACACCAACCGGAGGATCGTGTCGGCCTATCAAGCCAACCGCCCAAGTTTAAGCTGTCAGAGCGCTTTACAAGCAAGGCGGAGCGCCAGGCGCGTATCTGAATCCGAAAGGTCGACCTGAAGAATTGACTCGATTCTCACCAACCTTTTGATCACGGAGTTGCGATGTAGACCAAGCTGCGCCGATGTCGCCGTTGTCGAACATTCATTCAAGAGGTAGATATTCAACGTATCTATCAGAGACTGCTGCTTCGGTTCCAACAATGGTTGCAGCAGCATGTGTGCCCGGCGATGTGCCAATTCATCTGTAACTGCAGCCAGTACAAACTGCCGAGGGCTAGAACCTTCCGCTGTTTCGAGAACTCGACGACCTGGTCCTCGTCCTGCGAGTCGCGCCAATTTTCCGGCCTCAGATATCGAGTGCGCCAAACCCCGCACTCCGATTCGATACAAACTGAGACCCGCCACTAACTCGTACTCTTGCAGACTTCGAAGAAGTTGGTTGATCTCCTTCATCTTGGCCCGCACAGACGCTGGTTGAGGCTCCACGGGCTCGGTAATCCACCATACCCAGCCGTCCCCGAATGGGATGGTCGGAGATGAAAAGCCGCGTTGCGACAGGCTCCGTTGGAGCTCGAATAGAATCTCGGCAGGATGGGAAGATGCAGTCGTTACGGACTCTGGGCGAATGACCACAGCGGCGTGATACCCATCCACCTTCCATCCAAGGGCGAGCGCTTGTTGCGCCCGCACACCACTCAGTTCCTCTGTGTCAATCAGCTGAGTGAGAAGCGCCCCTTGACTGGCCTGATCCCAGGCCGCGGCCAGCGCCGACTGCGCAGACCAAGCCGCCAATCGTAGGACCGCCAACTGCGCCGCGTCCTCGTAAAGCGCCATACGGGAAGCCTGCGTATGACCTGGTGCGTGTATGACACAACAAATCTGCGACACAGGCCCTTTCGTTTGAGGTGAGGGTACGACAATGTACGTCAGGTCCCCATGCTTAATCCACCTCGGCGCGTGTAGGTCGATGCGCAGGTCAACCGGTAGTGGTGCTCCCGCCAACACCACTGACGACAGCCCGACGATGGTGATGGCACACGATAGCTGTGCGGTCAGAACTCGGACGACTGCCGCAGGGGTTTCACCGGAACGCACTAATCGTCGTGCGACGGTCGAGCACACCAGTCCATGGTCCACGTCTTGATGCCGCAAATGTACTTTGGCCTGCAGGGCCACCGCCAGTAGATCGCGGCTATCCAGGCGCAGTAAAGGCAGATCAAGCCTGTCGGACAACCATTGTGTGGAGAGCAAGACATCCTGATTGACAACCACTATCGCGGCATCTTGCTCGCGCAACCGAGGGAGCGCCAATTCGGCCTCCAACGTGTCAGTCGAAGTCAGGAAAACTATTGAACACTTCTGCACAGCATCAAGGCTGGCAGGAGTGACCACACAAGAATCGGACACCATGTGCTCGAGACCCGCGGCGCCGCCTTGCAGCTGTCCCCTTTCCAAGAAAGGAAGTGTGAGAAGTTGACGTACCGTGCATCCCCCGATTGCCTCAGATTTCATGCGATAGACCAAACGCGCTGGGTTCGACGCTCTTCGAGAACTTAGGGTCCGTCCAGCGATGTGGCGGAGGGAGCACCAGGATTTCAACTTCCTCTCCTACCGAAATACTCTCGGCCAGTAAGGGATATCCGTCACGGGTGCGGAGTAGACAGATGATCTCCGGCGTGCGGGCAACGATAACTCCGGCGTCGAGGACAAGTAGGAACTCATTGCGGGCTTCCACCCGGAGAACCGATACTTGGGGGTGGGTGGAGCGAATGACAATCGATCCGATGCCGCCCTCAGAAATGACTCGCCACACCACCTCCGAGACGCGACCACTCCCGATAACTCGTCCCCTGTGCTCAGCGACCAATGGGTGCTCCGGGGTTATCCGACCGCCTCGGAGTGTCGAACGACCAAGCTCATGCGCGCGAGAAAGGGTACCGATCACCGCGAATCGCGCGACTTGATTTCGATCAGCGAGATAGCCGGCACAGGCACACCACCCTCCCATAAGCACCGCCGAATCTCTGATGAATCTCTCGGCATCCCGTCCCCGAAAATTTTCATACAGAACGGTATGTCCGCTCGGATCAGTGAGCACAAACGGACAGATGCTGACACCCGCGGAGTCATACGTTGTCTGGTCGAGCCACGATAAACCACGCCCCATTGCGTCAGCATCAACGACTGGGATGCTCGACGTAGCTCCCGTTATGAGAGCCGAAAACGCGTTTGTGCCTGCGCATTCGAATCCTGCAACGAAAATTGATCTGTCGCTCCGAACATCCCGCAGCAAGCGCTTTGCTGCCAGCGTGAGTTCAGCGCCGGAAGGAGGCTTCTCATTCAGTGCCGTTAAGGATCCAACCATCCCAACACTGACCACGCATGCATTGTCTGGAAGATCAGCCACTTCGACAATCTGCAGTGATTCGATTCCTTCGAACGCATGGTCAGCCATTCTTTGGAACCAATAGCAATCTCCGCCACCGCCTGAACCCAGAAGGCCGGCGCCAACCGCCACAGCCTCGAGATCTTCGCGGCGTAGCTCCCACATTCGATAATCCCCATCGACTTGACTGTGCACGTTGACGGATTCACGACCAACGAATCGACGCTCCAAAACTCCTCGTAGCTAACCTGTCTAGGTCCGAGGTGAAATACCGAACCTTCAGCTACTCGCGGATCGGATTCGGCTTCAACATCACTCAACAGCCCTGATGCGAGGGTGTCAGAGCGACTACCATCGAGAACCTGAGAAGAGCAGTATACCTACTGACAACAGCGTGTGTCACTCGTAGCGTGACGGGTATCAGACACCTCAACGGAGTCGTCGCCATAGCGTCGACGATCTCGTTCTCGTCTCCCTGGCACCCACAGGGCCTGTCTTGAGCGTCGGAGCCGACCTGCTCAAGCCTCGGCAAGTCGAACCGACGCGAGCGGAGAAAAGCAATGATAATAGGAATCGATGTCGGAGGAACAAACACTGACGCAGCACTAATGTCCGGCACAACCGTAGTTGCCGCTACGAAGTCAGCGACGACTCTGGATGTCACCAGCGGTATCACGAAAGCTGTAACCGAACTACGACATACAGCCGACCGCATCAATCATATCGACGCTGTCATGATCGGTACCACTCACTTCGTCAACGCACTAGTCGAAGCCCAGCACCTCGCAAAGACGGCCGTCGTGCGGTTGGGACTACCGGCAGGAACTGGGCTCCCTCCTCTGGTCGGTTGGCCCCAACGGATCCTGAACGCCATCGATGGCCAAGTCTTCATGATTCACGGCGGCCATGAGTTCGACGGCAGGGTCATCAGCGACTTCAAACCCACCGAACTGATGGCGGCAGTGGGCAAAGCCGTAGCAAACGGCGCCAACAGCGTCGCCATTTCGTCAATATATTCCCCGGTCAATTCCGAGTTCGAACTCCTCGCCGAAACACTCATCGCGGAGCAGCACCCCGATCTTGCAGTCACCTTGTCCCACCAAATCGGCAGACTTGGACTCCTCGAGCGCGAAAATGCCGCAGTCCTCAACGCTGCCTTACGTCACCTTGCAACAAAGATCTGTTCAGCACTCGTTGCCGCGTTCAAGGAACTAGGGATAGATGCCCCGCTCTTCGTTTCCCAGAACGACGGGACAGTCATGGATCTCGAATACACAAGGCGATACCCAGTTAACACATTTGCGTCAGGCCCAACCAACTCAATGCGCGGCGCAGCGTTCTTAACGGGCCTCGACGAGTGTGTAGTGATCGACATCGGCGGCACGACGTCGGACGTCGGTGTCCTGCAGAATGGATTTCCCCGCGAGGCCGCACGCGCGGTCGAGATAGAGGGAATTCGCACGAATTTTCGGATGCCAGACGTACTGTCAATCGGACTCGGAGGTGGCTCGAGAATCCGATTGCCAGAAGGTCCGTCCGCCCCGATCACTGTAGGACCAGACTCAGTTGGATATCGAATCTCGCAGGAATCCTTGGTCTTTGGAGGACCTACGCTCACAGCCACCGACGTCGTCGTAGCAGCAGACCTCGCCGATATCGGCGACGCAAGTCTCGTCGCGCACCTCGACGACTCGACGATCGCAGCAGTACTAGGCCTCATGAAGATGCAGTTCGATCAGACCGTCGACCAGATGCGAACTTCGGACGACCCCGTCGAGGTAGTGGCGGTCGGAGGTGGCTCCATTCTAGTGCCGGCAGAGTTGGACTGTGCCAGCGTTGTTCATCGCCCAGAGAACTTCGCTGTTGCGAACGCCATCGGGGCCGCTATCGCTCAAGTGGGTGGCGAAGTTGACCGAATCTTCGCGGTACCAGCGGGCCAGAGGGAATCTGTCTTGACGGCAGCAAAGCAAGAGGCGGCAGACAAGGCGATGACCGCCGGCGCATCCAGAGACAGTATCCGGGTCGTTGAAGTCGATGAAGTACCACTTGCCTACCTGCCCGGGAACGCGATGCGCGTCCGGGTAAAAGCAGTCGGCGACCTCCTGTTGGGAGCACGAGGTGGTTCGAACTGAATCATGAAAATCTGGTGGACCTGACAGCCTGCGCAGCGATTCTCGGATCCAGTGGTGGAGGGGATCCATTTATCGGACGGACAATTGTTCAACAAGCGCTATCAAAAGAACTTCACGTCGAGATCCTAGATTTGGAAGACGTCTTCGATGACGCGTTCGCCGTCTCGACCGCCATGACAGGCGCGCCAAGCGTTGTCGTAGAAAAAATCGCCACCGGCGTTGACGCTGTCAACGCCTTCGGGACGGCGAGTTGACTTCCCCGACCGTGAACTCGCTTTGACCACTCAGATGGCGCATATCCACTCTCGCGACTTACGGATGCGAGCCGCAGACTCGCGGAGCTGGTCGGGCAGAGCTACGGAAGGTTCTGTCAATCTTCCTACAGCACATAAGATTCTGTCTCCGGTCGATGCGGCGTCATCAATCGCTCGTCGACCGCAGCGCCCGCCCCTAAGACTTCGATCGCATGAACGGCGTCAAACCGTTGACCAACCTGGTGTCGACTGACCGACGTCGCCGGCGATAACACGCCAGCGGCGATTATAGATCTCTTCATAACCGGGCACCGATGCTCCGATCTTCAATGCAATCCAAATTCTTCGGGCGCTCGGACTACTGGGCGTACAGATGAGTAGTGCGCTCGGGGTTCGAGCGAATACACCGACTGAGGCGAGCAGCGAATGTGGACAGACGGCAGAGCAACTGCATGACCTCCGGAGGTATCTCAGGAAGCGCCGCAATGCGATCGTGACCGCGTTCTAGTCTCGATGGTGAGCGGTGGTGCGCCCGGGCACGCGCCGCCAGGAGCACCACCGCGGTACTTGGTCGGTTCAGCAAGCGGACTTGTAGATGTACTGCGCACCGACGCCGTCGATGTTGGCGGCAGTGATCACGTGGAATCCCGTTGCGATATCAGCAGTGACAGGCTCGCCGTCCACTGCGGCCAGCGCCTGCTCGACTCCATCTTGGCCGATGGTGTCCGGCTGCTGTGCGATCAGCGCCTGTACCGTTCCCTCGCGGAGTTGCTTCACCTGAGCAGGGCCTGCGTCGAACCCGACGATTTTGACCTGATCTTGCTTACCTGCCTGCCGAACTCCGGTCGCGGTACCTTCGGCCGCGAAGGTGTTGGCCGCGAAGATGCCGACGATATCGGGATCTTTCGAAAGCGCAACAGACACAAGGCGCGCCGCCTCGGCTGGATCGTTGTGGCTGTACTGCACACCGAGGTAGTCGAAGGCCTTGTTCGCTTCTGCGGCTTCTTCGAAACCCGCGACGCGCGCGTCGGCGGTGGAGATGCCCGGGTCCGTCGAGATAACGAGGATCTTTCCTCCGTTGGGATTCAAGTCTGCGATCGCCTTGAATGCCTCGGCTCCGCCGCCCTTGTTGTCCGACGAGATCGCGGATACCGCAATCGAGGGATCATCGAGGGTCGTGTCGACGAGGACAATCTTGATTCCGGCGTTCGCGGCTGCAGCGAGTGGTGCTTGCATCGCTGCAACGTCGGTAGGTGCGATCAAGATCGCCGAAGGCCGCGATGCGACGACCGAATCGACAATGGGCTTCTGCAGCGTGGGATCGAACTTCACCGGTCCTTGAACGTCGACGTCGACCCCAGCCTTCTGCGCGGCTGCTTCGATACCGCACTGCATGCTGATGTAGAACTCGTCGCCACTGACACCTTGAATGAACGCGATCTTGTTGCTGTCGCCACCCGAGTTCGACGAACACCCGGCGAGAAACATCGCGGAGACGGAAGCAATACTCAGTGCAACGACAGTGGTGCGTGATGTGGACATGATGGGCTTTCTTGTGAAGTGGTGACTGGAGTTTCGCGAGGTTGAACTACGGACTTCGGGACCAGAGTCTCTTGAGCGAACTGCTGGATTGGCCACGGCTGGCCGCGTCACGTCGCCGCTGATCGAAGTAGACGGCGGCGATCAGAACGGCGCCGACAGCAACCTGCTGCCAGAAGGGCTGGACGCCGACGATAACGAACCCGTTCTGGAGAACGGCGGGAATGAAGAGGCCTACGACGGTGCCGAACATCGTGCCGATACCGCCAAAGAGGCTGGTTCCGCCGATCACGACTGCGGCGATCACGTTCAGGTTGGTCTGAGACTGGCGGCGATTGCCGTTGTGCCGTACTGCGATAGAGACAGTATGCCTGCGAGCCCTGCCAGCGCGCCCGACATAGCGTAGATCTTGACTAGGTGCATGTCCACCTTGATTCCGACACGCCTGGCCGACTGCTCCTTCGATCCCACAGCGAACGTGTACAGACCGAACTTGGTGCGGTGCAATACGATTCCGAAAGTCACCACGAGAAGGAGTGCGATGCTGGAGATCAAAGGGACGGTCGTGCCGGGAAGATTTCCGTAGCCGATGGTGTCGACCAAGACGGGTGGCACGTCTCGGATGTCAACGCCGCCGGTGACGACCTGGGACAGCCCAAGTGCTCCGCCAAGCGTACCGAGGGTGACGATGAGTGGGGGAACCTTGGCCTTCCCGATCAAGAATCCGTTCAGTAATCCCCATGCGAGCCCGCACAGTACCGACACCACGATTCCGACACTCGCCACCCCCCAACCGTTTCCACCGACAGCGGCCATGGTCTTGGCTGCGACGACTCCGGAGAACACAAGTATGGATCCAACCGAGAGATCGATGCCGCTGGTCACGATGACGAATGTCAATCCGATTCCGAGCACGGCCAGGATGGAGACGTTCTGGATGATCTGTCGGATGTTGCCCCACTCTGGGAAACTGTTTGGCGCCATGATCGAGAACACGATGCAGATGGCGAGCAGCACCAGAACGGTCCCTCGCAAGATCTCCGGCGCTGGCATGCTTTCGCTTTCGTCTCGATCAACCTTCGGCCACTGCTGGGCGTGTGACGGTGGATCTCTCGATTCTCGTGCGTGCACTGCTCTCGCGATCAAGCGTGCACGCGAACTCCCGTGCATTGGCGAGAGGTCGACCCTCTTGACCGTGTTCAAGCGCGTAGGTGGTTTGGCCTCGTAGGCTTTTAACAAGCACAAGGAAAATGCCAACCACGTCTATCGCGGCCCGTCGATGCCCGCACAACAGTGTGGACCGATCTATGCTCACCAAGGACGAATTATCATCACGAGTAAGGAAACAGACGATGAGTCCCGGATCCACCTGGCTGGCCACCCGATCAAGGGACCTCCGTGCGGCCCTGGTCGATCTCGGACTCACGATAACTGACATCGAAGCCCAGAAGATTCTCGATGCCAAGCTTTCTGAACTCTCCACACTGATGCGGGTCAGCCGCCACGACGCGCAACAAGATTTCACCGACGAACATCTCGCCGCATTCGCGCAATCACTGGCGTTGTCATTCTCCGACGAAGCCCCCGAAACCAACCTGATCGACTTTGAACGCACTATCTCCATGCCCGTCGCCGCCGTAGGACTGACCACCGCAACGTTGGCCGAAGCCCTCAAAGTCGCCCACATCAACCTCAGCGACAAATCAACTGCAGCCGGCCTGTCTTTGCTTTCCGCCCTCGGCATGATCTGCGCCGACGCTAACGAATTATTAGTCTCAGTCCCTCGACTGCTGCTCCTGCGTATCGCCCGCTACCTAGACACCGCCGCTGCATCGATCACCGGTGGAGACAACCTCCCGGATGGACTCGACGAAGCAAACCGACGACACTTCGCCAACATCCTTGCCATGGACGCGGACGGAATCCGCAACCTCAGCAACACCGACGGCAGTGACATGCCAACCCTGTGGCGCGCCCCCAGCCACTCTGACGGCCTGGTTCAAAAAAACCACCACGTCACGAGCACCACCAAAGCCCGCCAACATAACCTGGGACCGATACAAGCCGACAGATAGTGTCTGGACATCGCACAGCACTGCACGATCGTTGGTCCAGGTTGCCGCGCATCACATCTCGTGGCCGAGTTCCCCGACACCGTTGGTCAGCATCATGGTTGGGCCGCGATCGGCAGTGTTTAAATGCCGGTTATGTGCGGCGGGTCCATTGGCCCGCCGAACTCTGCACCCTGTCTTTGGCCTGGATGACGGTTTTGTGGCCAACTGCTTCTGAATGTCCGCATCCTCGCCGGTCTCAGCGGTACGAGCCGGATTGGCCCTTCCCATCATCACCAACTCGGAGTGTCGACCAGGACCGGAGCGATCAACTGCCAGGCCATTCATCGCTCTACAACGAGGCCTAGATGCGCAGCGATCAGGTCGTCGATGCTGGCTAGAAAGTCGATGCCCTCTCTAGAAACTGGGGCGACGTTCACCGCGCCGGTCAATCCGGCGCACAGGTTCCAGGCGAGACGACGACTGCGAGCGGTGTCGGCGATGCTGCCGTGTGCAATACCCGCGTTGACGACGCCTGCGGTCGCATCTACCAATTCCCGATATGCTTGGTGTGCTCCCTCGACTGCAGGTTCGATTGTCAGTTTCATTCCGACGCGCAGAAGTAAGTCATTCTCGACACGGTGAGCGAGATTGAGAAATACGGATCGCAGTTGCTCGGCCGGCAATTCGGCGGCCGTGCCCGCTTCAGCGAATACTGCCTCGGCGGCGCTGGACCAGTCGTGGACGAGGTGTTGAGCGATCGACTCCTTGGATCGAAAGTGATAGAACACAGAGCCTTTGGTGAGGTCGCTCGTGCCGATCACGTCGTTGATACTGGTGGCACTGTATCCGATAGCGTCGAACACTTTGGCTGACTCGTTGAGTATTTTCGCTTTGGTGACAGCGGCTCTGTATTGCTGCCGCATCGTCCTTGCTGCGGGTGCACGTTCCCCAGACATATCGATTGGCTTACTCATGATTGCGGGTCCGTTCTGTGGCTGTCGGACTGACGGGTCAGCGCACTGCCAGTGCCTAGGTGTGGTTGATGGAGTTGCCGTGTTCCCTCTGGGCGCCCTAGGCAGAATGTGTGCTCACCCGCCTGTCCAGTGGATGAAGATCCGATGAGGATTCAGCATCTGATGAGTCGACTCGCTCGTCGGGACGAGACATCAGGCAATTGGCCGAAATAACGCACTTTACACACCGGCGGCGCCAACAGGCTTTGTGTGTGGGAGGACCGGCGGATCCGTTCTCCACACCATGTTCTGGATCCTTTCTGATCTTTCCAACACTCCTGGCCTAAATCAGTTCCCCAATGCTCCGATCGATCTGTGCGGAAAACGATGCTCGACAACGACTTACCTCGCGATCCAGCGATAAGCGCTCGTGCCGTCAACTCGGATTCATCAAGCGACGCCTGTCCATTGTTCTCAGGATCCGATACGCCAATGGATCACCGTTTCATCTCACGTAAGAGGTCTACTTCGTCTATCTGCGAACTAGTTTGCCTCCTGAATCGCCTCAACCGCCTACGCCGCGAACGTCAATCTTCAGTCGAAAAACATAGTAGTGCAACAGTTTTAGGGACGCTTGCTGCGCCGCGCCGTTCGGACGTCCAGTTTCGCGCGGCTGCCGTTGTCACGGACTCCGCGCTGTTCGACGAAGCGCTTCGCCATACCTCCAGGGTCGAATCATCCTGACGTGCACCGAAACACGGATTCAGAATCATTGCAGATCCCAATAGGCACCCAAAGATTCGGGAGCCTTGGCCCCCACCGAACTTCGACCGAAGCAAACCTTCGCACCGATCGACTCTGCTGGATGCGAGCTGAGATCCTCTTTTGAAGCTGATTCACGTACGACAGTGTCGTGATAGAGCATCTTCTAGTCGGTTTGCCGGCATTGACAGCGCGGCTCAATCGTCCGCCTCCACGGGCAGCGGTGGCGTGATCGACAGACCGAATGTTCGTCAAAATCTTCCTGGAAGTGTAGAACACATAGCCATTTCCTGGCCACCGCCTGAAGCAGCATTAGACGGTTCACTTAGTTATCTCACACACCGAAATAAACTCGCAGACATATCATCTCGAATTATAGTCCGGGTTCGACGCAGCAGATCGCTGGCATCTAGCTCACCTTATCCGACTGGAAGGCCGGAACGCGACGAAGCCGACTCCTGAACAGAAGACGCGCCTGACCAAGCCAAGCTAACGCTCAACGGACACCCGGTCCGGCTAGCAGATATGAGGCCGCCGTTCCGTAAGACCCTGTAAATCGGTTCGGTCGCAACCAGTTCACGCACATCGGGCGTCTATCGACGTCACAAGCCACGCAGAACTCCGAGGCGGAAACGGTGACGCCGCGTCGATTGCAAGGCCTTGCGCCGCCGGCACGGACCACGTCGCACCTGAACATCATGGTGGATCATGCGCACCATTTGGAGGCACGAAACACGCTCTGCACGTTCGGATCGGTTTGTTCCCGCCGGCCCGATGCTGCCGTTCGTCTGGCTACCTTCAGTCTCCACTTCGCACCCACCTCCAGTCGAGACTGCGCTCGACGGCTCGAACCCACTCTGCATGCACCTTGGCAAGCCAGTCTTCGGTCATGCCCTCAGCCGCATCACAACCCTCGGCGCCAGCGAGCACGGCATCATCCGGCTCAATCGTCATTGCTGCGCACCAGATAGATGTCCATGATCCAACCCATTTGTTCCCTCGCTCGTGCGCGGGTAGCTACGATCTCGGCACCGACTTCTTCTATAGTTCCCGAGATCAGAATCTGGTCGCGAGTCCCCAGATAGGCACCCCACCAGATACGGTCACCCGGATTTGCGCTGTGCTGGAAACTGCAGTTTGCATCAAGCATGACCACCTGATTGCCGCACTGCCCCGAACCGCCCTCCGCCAGCCGGCGCCCGGTGGTGATGTGAATGGGCTTTCCGATCCGGTTGGCCGGAATCTGGTGCGCTGCAGTCAGAGCCGCGACACTACTGATGCCCGCTACCACCTCAACCTGCAACTTGAGCTGGCCAAGTTCACGAACCTGTTCGGCAATCCGCAATGTGCTGTCATAAAGAGATGGATCTCCCCACACCAGAAATGCCGCAATCCCGTCCTCGGCGGTGTGCTCGGCCAGAGCAGTGGCGACTCGGACTGCGCGCTCCGTGTGCCACCGGCGAACTTCGGCGTCGTAGTCTTCGGGATTGGGCGCACGGGGCGGATCGTCGATCTCGACAAAGCGTGGCTCACGCCCCTGCAGATATCGCGCGCAGATCTCCCGTCTGGCATCGCTAAGCGACTTGTTTGCCGCACCGCAGTTCCTGGTACGTTCCTTGTCCATCGACAGAAACACATCGACATCTTGTAACGCCTCTATGGCTTCGATGGTGATCTGACGGGGATCACCAGGCCCGATACCGATCAGGCGTAGCGTGCGCATCGCAGCGACCTCAGGTTCGCTGCGGAAGAAAGAACGACATCGTCAAAATCTAGCCGCCACGTCACGAGCCGGAAGTATTCGCCGCCAAAACCTGGCCGAAGGTTGAGTTTCTGGCGCTGACCCGACGTTTGATTCCCTTCGCAGTCGCTCGCCGACAGCATGAGGCTCTAACCTACGTTGGTGCCTGTGACCACCACCTACGACTACATCACCGACGGCGCCGAGATCTACCGGCGCTCCTTTGCGATGATTCGCGCCGAGTCCGATCTGAGCGGATTCACCGCCGACGCCGAATCTGTCGTCGTTCGCATGATCCACGCTGCAGGACAAACCGACCTCACTCGCGATGTCCGCATCAGCGGGGGCGCGGTCAGCGCCGCGCGTACCGCACTCGCTGGCGGCGCACCTATTCTTTGTGACGTCGCGATGGTCGCGTCGGGCATCACGAGGACCCGACTCCCTGCCGACAACGATGTGCTCTGTCTACTGAGCGACCCACGTACTCCGAAGTTGGCCCAGCAGATGGCGACGACTCGGACAGCTGCCGCGGTCGAACTGTGGACCCCGAAGCTTGAAGGGGCCGTGGTCGTCATCGGCAACGCACCCACGGCTCTTTACGCGCTACTCGAACTCATCGATGCGGGAGGTCCGATGCCGGCCGCGATCGTCGGTGCACCTGTCGGATTCATCGGCGCCGCAGAATCGAGCGCCGCACTCGCCGCGCGCACCGATCTCGAGTACATCACCGTGCTCGGCCGACGCGGCGGCTCCGCGATAACAGCAGCCGCTGTCAACGCGCTGGCATCTACCGCAGAATGACAAACGCGGCGAGGATATAGCCGAGCAGCATCTTGCGATCCCCCTTTAAGACCCCTGTAGCTATGTGGCAATCGAGATACCGCTGCCTTCCTCACGTGCGCCACCGGGGCCGCTTCCTACCTTCGCCGACCACGAACGAATCAGCCCTATCAGCCTCTCCGAAGCGCCGCATGTCTTCAATGTCCGTCCGTGGTTTGCCTCGCTCGACGATCATGGTTTGCGAGACAATCCACTCTCCGATAACTGTCCAGCCACCTGATGGCGACCAACAACGACGGCATCGGCGTTGTCTTCGCGCTAGGTACGACATAGGAGTAAAAGGTTTCGACCCCTCCAGCGCCGCAATGGCGCACAGCTCAGGTCGCCGGCGGTCACGCGTCGACTCGAAGTGAGCAATTGCCGACCTCGGTAGACGCAACTGTACGTTTCGAACATTAACGTCGAGTGCAGTTTCGTCTCTAAAAGCGCACCCATCTAACAGGTTTCCGAACGAATCGATCGGGCGCGTGCCTATTGGAACAGCAGCCGACATCACACAGTCATCGTCCAGGACGAATCTTTCACCGCCGCTGCTGCGGGTTACCTACCTGGTAACGATCGTCAAGGCCCGAGTGATCGCAAGTATCCCGACGACCATGAAGAGTATTGGAACCAACCATCGTTCGACCCTGGACAGTGTTTGCAACACGACCGGTCTTGATGCCGCAATAGTTCCGACTACCGACCACAGCAATGCCCCGGCTACGAAAACACAAAGTGTAACTACTATTCGTGATGTCGAAAAGCCTTGGAAAGAAACAGAATAAGCCGCCAAGTTGTCTCCCCCGGAGACCAACGCCAGGACGACGCACCCACCAAACCCGACTGGTTCACGTGCCTGGAAACTTCCGTCAGGAGCCGACCAGATCGCCGAGACCATCCTCTTGATACCCAACCCCAAGGGAACGAGGCCGATGATCGCGAATACGACGGGCGGCAGCACACGCAATCCTGTCGCCATGAACATCGATACGCCGGTCAGTATCACAAGCCCGATGAGCTGCCCGCCCCAGATGCGGGCGATATCGGCCGACCTGCCCATGCAGGCGGCAGCGGTCAGCATGGTGCCGGTGACAAGTGCGTCGATGTTCGTGCCGACGAACAACACAGCGGCAGCAACAACGGCATCTAGCACCAAATTATCCTACGGACAATCGCTGCTGTCAGTGCCGTATAGCCGCATGACCTCAACCAGCGGTGAGGTTTTCGCTGAACTTCGCGCCTGGCGGGCGCTGCGGTTCCATCACCCAACGCACACGCCTTACCATGGCCTGATGATGAATCCCCCGCGCAGTCCCGGCACGCTCTGTGGCGTGGGGCTCGGCCCCGGCGACAGCGATTTGGTGACAGTACGTGCCGCAACGGCAATCCGAGATGCGGACGTGATCGCGTTTCACTGTGCCCGGCACGGGCGCAGTGTCGCTCTGTCAATCGCTCAGCCTTATCTGCGGGAAGGACAGATACACGAGCAATTAATGTATCCGGTGACCGTAGAGGCGACCGATCATCCTGGCGGCTACCGCGGGGCGCTCAACGATTTCTACACCGATGCGGCCGCCACCCTGGCACAGCACCTCGAGGCCGGGCGTCACGTTGCTCTACTCGCCGAAGGGGATCCACTTTTCTACAGCTCCTACATGCACATTCACAAACGGCTGTGCACTCGCTTCCCCGTCGAAATCATCCCTGGCGTAACTTCTCTCAGCGCTTCGGCCGCAGCTGTCGGACTCCCCTTGGTAGAAGCCGAAGAGACAGTGACGGTACTTCCCGGCACCCTCCCCCTCGAGGAACTAGTGCGCAGGTTACGCGACTGCCAAGCTGCTGCGATCATGAAACTCGGAAGCAACTTCGAAAAGGCTCGAGAGGCCCTCACTCGGGCAGGTTTACTCGACCGAGCGTGGTATGTGGAGAGGGCATCTACCGACGGGCAGCGAGTAATGCCGGTCGAGCAAGTCGACGCGACCGAGGTGCCTTACTTCTCTATGATCGTGATTCCGGGCCTGCTCAACAACCCGACATCTTCGGGATCGGCAACGGCGAGAGGTGAAGTGGTCGTCGTCGGCTTGGGTCCCGGAGCCGATGCCTGGACTACCCCTGAGGTTGCGACCGAACTTGCGTTGGCTACCGATCTGGTCGGCTACAAAACCTATCTACAACGTGTCACACCCCGCTCTGGACAACGAATCCATTCCAGCGACAACCGCGTGGAGTCCGAACGGGCATGCATGGCTTTAGATCTCGCAAAGAATGGGGCGCGCGTCGTGGTTGTCTCCTCCGGCGATCCTGGTGTGTTCGCGATGGCCTCCGCGGTTCTCGAAGTCGCTTCCGAGGAAGCCTGGAACAACGTCCCGGTGCGGGTCGTCCCAGGTATGACGGCAGCGAACGCGGTAGCCGCCGCGGTTGGCGCACCCCTCGGTCACGATTTCGCAGTGATCTCGCTGTCCGACCGACTGAAACCATGGGAGGTGATCGCCGAGCGAATCCGGTACGCGGTCGCCGCCGACCTCGTTATTGCCATCTACAATCCTGGTTCACAGAGCCGGACATGGCAGGTCATCGCGTTGAAAGAACTTCTCGTTGAAGCAGGAACTGGGAATAGAGTAATGATCCTTGGACGCGACGTCGGCGGTCCAGAACAATCGCTGACCGTGACCACTGTGGCCGAATTCGATCCCTCCGTTGTCGACATGCGCACGATGCTGATCGTCGGGTCGTCGTCCACTACACATGTCCGCCGTCCGGCCGGGGACTTCGTCTACACTTCGCGACGTCATGAAGGGCCGACAACTGACTGAGACTCACTGACTGCGGTCGCCTTTGACTGTCGGAGTGTAATTAGCGCAACCACGGCTTACCAGGTCGTCGTCGACGTTGCGATTCGACGACGACCTGGCCAACAAGATGGACGGGCGCTCGACCATGACGAGACCCAACGCACAGTTCGCAGTCATGTGGATTCGGCAACCCAAGTCCGCCAGCCTCGGTAACGTGCAACTTCCAACTCGCGGGTCGACCCCTGGTCCTGAACCAGGGTGTCAGTGTTTGTAGACGTGAGGCCGCGCAGGGCTACCTGCGTGTGTGGGCCATAGGGTGCCCCAAGCAAAGTCGGATTGGGTCCCACAGTGAGGCATTTCTCAAAGCTGCCGGCCACGCAGGCACTTGCATAGACGCTATCGACGTCACGATCGCATCAACGAGTTAGGTTGCCATCTACCATGACATTGGTTGGTGGTTTGTCATGCACCTAACTCAAGATTCCGGTGATCCCACCGCTATTCTTGATACCAGGTGTCTTGAGCAAGCGGACTTCCGGTCGATGCGGCCCTCCAGTCAGCTGACCACTGGAAAATCTCGCCACGCGGGTCGAGACCATGAATGCGCATCTAAGTACTGAGAAGCCAGACACATCAACCGATCTCGGGAACCCGGTTGCGGTTACGTAACTTGGCCATACGCGCCATCGAGTACAGGTAGCTGTCGACCCGATCGGGCTGTTCAGCAGCGAGTGCAGTACCGACAAAGATTACCGCGGTGCGTCGAATATCGGAATCGGCAAGTGAGGCAGGCAGATTTGCAAGCTGACACCGAACAATCTTCTGTTGCGGCTGAGTCGCGAAAGCCACAGTCGCTGTTGGACATTCAGCACCATAATGTGGAATGAGCGTGTTGGCGATGCTTTCGGCCTGATGCGCCGCCAAAAGCAGTGCAAGGGTGACACCGGAAGCCGCGAGCGAATCGAGATCCTCGCCAACAGGCATATCTGTCGACAAGGTGGACACCCGGGTGATGAGCAAACTCTGACCGACTCCCGGAACCGTCAACTCGTTCTCCAGCACAGCCGCTGCCGCTGCGAACGCCGGCACCCCTGGAATCCACTCGACGGGGACATCAGCCGCGCGGACGGCGGCCACTTGCTCGGTGATCGCCGAATATAATGAGAGATCACCCGAATGCAGCCGAGCAACGTCGACACCGGCGTGATGAGCGTTGACCATACTCGCGACGATCTGCTCCAACGGCATATGCGCTGTGTCGATGATGGTCGCGTGGGGCGGACACATCTCTAGCATCTCCTCTGGTACCAAAGAGCCGGCTACCAGACATACGGAGCACGACGCAAGTGCTCGCGCACCGCGCAGAGTAATCAGATCGGGCGCCCCCGGACCGGCACCGATGAAGTACACCGTCATGACAACGTATCCGCCTTCGCCACAGAGCTTTGCATGACCGGCCACTGCGGCCGAGCATCGAGATAATAACCAAGATGCGGCCCGATCGATGGCCACGGAGCGATCACCTCTGACCTCTCAAAACACCGCCTCGCGCGGAAGTCTGGAGAGACCGGACAACAAGCTGGACTCACACAGTTCTGCGCTTGCCGCCATTGAGGAGCCCACCACCCGCCTGCGCTGGTACCAACGACAACCACCGCGTGTGCTACCCGAACAGGAGCCGAGGTCACTGCACACATTGCTCGCCGAGTACAACGGACTCCCCGAGGTTCGCCTGTGCGAGATCAATCATGCCGCGCCAGAACAGTTCGCGCTCTAGACCTTCTCGTTTAATCACGGCATTTCGCCACTTGTCAACGTGCGGAACGAAATAGCGGTTTTCGTCGATGATCTGAGAGGTCTCGCGAACCAGCCCCTCCTCGAGCACATCATCAAGGCAGAGACTGCGCCATAGCCGAATCATCACCCTCACACGTCGCCGGTGCTCGATCAATGCATCAAGTAGACTGCGCACCGCGCGTCGCTCATCTTCGCCGAGCCATTCGGCATCCGAACAGCTATTGAGCAGAGACTGCTGCCTTTTGGTCGTGTCATTAAGTGCGCACAGTGCCTTCACCACACCATCACGAGTGGCCGAGATATCATTATTTCCGGGCCCTTTCATGATCGGGCCTTCTGTTTCATGACCGGACCTTCCGCAACGGAATACCAATGACCAGTCGCGCTGCGTTGTGTCCAGCAATCCGAGCGATTACCCGGTTGCCGTCACCGGCAGCATACGACAGGCCATCTATCGCTGTGGTGAACTTCTCGTAGTGAACGCAGATCTCGCCGCTGCGGCCGATACCGATCCCGACGTCCAGTGGAGAAAAGCGAGAAGCCTCCACAGCCAGGCTGTACGCATCACTGTGCGTCTCACCGCCGCGCCGATCGATAGACGAAGGAACCCCCTCTTCCTCGATACCAGCGAGCACCTCACGCTCCAGAGCGGTGTCACCACAACTGAAGATCGAGATGACCGGCTTCTGCGGTTGTCCACCTTCAAGCACCGGCGGCAACTCCTTCATTCATGATGCGTACCGCCGCGGATTCGTTTGGCTTGTGATCAGCGGCGACTCGTGCCGCGTAGGAGGCCACCAAGCCTGAGGCAACCGCATTCCGCGGTCCTTCCGTACCGCGGACATTTCCGGTGCCGGCCACGATTCCGTATGGAGCCAAGGCATCAGCGATCATTTCGGGGATCTCGAAGTCCAGAGCACACCCACCCAGAAGGACAACGAATCCGATACGGCGGAGATCTCCGGCAGGGGCAACCGCGCGGAGCGCGCGCAACGCGTTTACTACGAAAACCCTTTCCTTAGCGGTGCGGCGCACATTTCGTATTCGCTCCAGCGAATGGCGGGTCGGGATCGGATTCATCGAGTCCTCACCGAGCGCAACGACGCGGGCGTAGGTCGTCGATGGAAGCGGTTTGTCGAAGAATTTGACTGCCCCGTTTTCAAGCCTGACGTGAAAGAAGCTCTCAGCTTTTCCCAGTGGGCATCGCTTGACCTCTTCAGCTAGCTCCAGGTTGTCCAGACCGAGTTCGGCGTCGATCAGTTTGTTGACCAAGTCGCCAGCACCCGCAAGGTGCGTGGCATCGGTCTTGTCGTCGATTCCGCGCACCGCTGCATCCGTCGAGCCGCCACCGAGATCGAGAACCACCAACGGCTTGTCAGTGCCGGGCGTGGTCAGCGCACCCAGCACCGCCATTTCCGCTTCGACGCCTCCAACAATCGCAGTGACCTTGGTAGCGCCCTGCGCGCGGAGAGCCGACTCAACGGCTTCCGCGACCGCCTTCATGCCACTTTCCTTTGTTCGCACCATTGCCGCCAGTGCGACAGCGTTCTCTTGGGTGACTTCGCCAGCCACGCCACCTCGAACCTCTTGCGGCACATGGGTGTCGATTGCCAAGAGATCCTGGATGCGAACATCGTCGAGGTCATGACCTGACAACTCGGCCATGCCTTGGCGAACCCCGGAAATCATCCCCCCAGTGTTCGTGCCAGCCTCGCCGTGCACGTCGACAAGCGGGCTGACACGCTCCACCTCGGCCATGATCTCCACAGCTCCTCGTGACACATCTACGACTGCCGACCGCTTCGCTCCGACAAGGTCCAACGAGCCCGCGGGAATCGTTCGGTCCTCGACATCGCCCGACGGCGTCCGCACCACGACAGCTGAGCGGTTACCTGTGAGTGCGCGGGCAACAGGCGAGACGACTCGGGTTTGCTCGGGATCGAGCCCGAAGATAGTGGCCAATCCGTACGCGTTGGAGAGAGTACGTATTGATTGCCCCGGGGCAGCTACCTCGACTGCGGCCAGCATGCCGACCGGGACCGCGTCGACCCGCCCGACCTCGTCGATGATTGGGATTGGTACCGAAAGCCGGTTGGCCACAAGGACGGCATCGTCGTTGCCGAGAATCGCCCCGGTGACGTTTACGCCACGAAGCACGGCCGTATTGATCTGTTGCGCAACATGATCGAAATCGAAGATATGCGGCACCAGAACTAGTACGGGCTCGCCGGGCCCTACCTCCGGTAGGGACTCGAAATCGGTGATAGTTCCGACTCCGAGTCCCTTACCACCAGGCGTTCGTGGGTTGTGCCCGATCATCGTCGATTCGGTGACGATCGTCTCGGTGATGGTCTCCATCGCCAACCCACTGATCACTGGTGTGGCTTCGTTGAGGAGGATCACGTCGAGGTCGGCGGGGCTGATACCGGCATCATCGAGGGCCCACATCACCGATTTGACGACGCCCTCCACATTCTTCACCGTGCCCTTGATGCCAGTCGTCCTCGTCAGGGCTACGCCTCGGTACGAGACCGTCCCCGCCGAATCGATGCTGGCCACGCTGGCTTCGGTGGTCGAGTTGCCGATGTCGACGCCCACCACGGATACGTTCGTCACTTCTGGACTCTTTCTATCCCGTTGCCGAAGCAGAGAAATCCGGCGTCACTTCGGTGGGTTTGCACCGCTTGTCGACACGCTCAGTTTCTTTCAGGTGCAACAGTGCCGCCTTGGCTTGCCAGCGTGGCCGCGCCATCTGGTCGTTGAGCGTCGGAACTGGTTCCGGAGACTCACCTTTGGCGTACTGAGCAGCGTTGGAGCCGATGTTTCGGAATGTCTCCAGAGTCAGCAGCGGACTCTGGGGGAACAACTCGAGACTCGACAACCGAGGAAGGTCACGCTGATGGATCATCGTGGTTCCGCGAGAGAGGATGCCGATGCCGATGCCTGAGCCCGACAGCTTCGCCGCCGTGTGAGCTAGTACCGCAAGGTCGGCGCTGTGCTTTACCCTGACACACCGGGCATGCACTTCTTGCTCCTCGATACCGGCCAGCATCTGGCGCACCACTTCAGCGTGCGGCAACCCGACGATTGTCTGGCTGAAGAAGTCTGCGAAGGCCGGGGAGATTGCCAGCACGACCTCGTCACTGCGCATACCTTTCACCGCTTCGCCAACCTCGACGAAAGACAGCGAGCGTCGCTCAGTTGCAGTCATGATCACTCGACCTCCTGTTCCGGATTGGCCGCGCTGGTCACGTGGCGCAGACGTTTCATCTCTTCCCAGCGAGCGCCGCTGGGGCGATATCCGGTAGCCGGCCCGCTGTAGTCGTTGGCGTCATTGACCGCGGAAAGGGGGTTCAGTTCACGGGTCAGAATTGCCGATGTCTGCAGTAGATCACCTGATACACGCTGCCTCAGTACCGCAAGGAGATTCTCGGCGACATCGGAGAACCCGGTTGCCTCTAGAGCCTTGACGAAGTCGAGACCGGTGACGTTACGATCCATGATCTGTTGCGCGCCTTTGAGATCCTCGAGCACGTCGCGAGGCAGTAGTTCCTTGCTGCCGTTAGCGTATACGGCAGCTTCCAACTCGGCGTCGGTGATTCGCGGGAGATCGAAGTAGGTGAACACCGCCTGCAGTGCTTCGCCCGCGCGGCGACGCACCGCGAGGATGTCTGCCTCGCGTACGTGCCGCAATCCACCGTCGATCTGGAGGTCACGCTGGATGGTGTTGAAGTCGTCGTAGTCGTCGCTGTCGAGATTCGAACCGGCGAACATGTCGTCGTAGTTGGGGTGCGTGGAGTAGCCCGAACACACGAAGTCGGTGCCCGGCATCATCTGCGGCATCAAGCGTGCCGTGCGGCGCATCGGCGAGTGCGAGAAGGATTGATCGTTGCCCGAAGCACATTCGAGGTCGACTGCGGAGGCGATGAGATTTTCGGCGGCCACCGCGCGGATGCCCGCGGGAACAGCACCCGGAACACCGATGCACGAGATCGAGCCATTCTGCAACCCCTGAACACCGGCTCCCTTGGCGATCAAGATGCATCGAATTTCGAGGTACAGCATGGACTTTCCTTGGGCGTTGCCCATCTGAACCTCCGATCCGGTGCCGGAGGTGAAGCGCATCTTGATTCCGCGGGAGGCGTAGGCAGCAGCAAGGAAGGCCTTTGACCACGGGGTGTCGTCTCCGTCGACGAACACCGGTTCGGTGCCGTACACCGAGATGGTCTCGGCATACCCGGTGATTCCTCGCATGCCCAGGTCAAGTTCGGTAGCCTCTTCCAGCGCACACTGGGTCAACGGGCCGCCGGTGCCCACCTGGCTGCCGATCTGCTGCGCCATTGCCACCAGCGGCGCGTAGCGAACCACGCCCAGGGTCGTCTCGACCTCGGAGAAGCCGCGAATCGACGCCTCCGCCGCGTCGCAGACGACCTGCAGCGGGTTGTCCCGCGCGCTGGTGCAGTGCCCCTGGTTGGCGGGGGTGCGACGGGCGCGCATCTTCTGCATGCCCATCATGATTTCGACGATGTTCATAGCCTTGGCTACCGCGAGCAATTTGGCCGGTGTAAGGCCGCTCGTGACCGCGATGACTTCACTGCGAGAAACATTGGGATCGACGAGCATCTGCGCGATCGCGGCAGCATCGATGGCCATCGACGCCTCTGTCGTCTCGACGTCGATGGCCTTGTCGGCGATGAACTGGTCGATGAAGTCGAAGTCCGCTCGGGCGACCCCGTCCATTTCGACGACGACCCCGTTCTCGACCTTGATACTGGGCTGGGGATCGAAGGGACTGTCCATGGCGACCAGGCCGACCTCGGGCCACTCTTCGACGAATCCGTCGAGGTTGACTGGGCGGTCCTCAAGGACGATGGTGCGAGCGGACCGACGTGGTCCTTCGCCGGCTACTTCGGACACGGGTGATGCGGTCATTCGTTCTCTCCTATTCGCTCGTCGCCAGAATGTCGCGACGTTCGTAGACATCTGCCGCCTCGAGCACCAGGGCCGCGAGGTGCTCTGCTCCGTACTGCGACGTCAACTCCTCGGCGATCTCTTCGAGCTCGGCCTTGGTCGATGCGTTCGGTCGCAGGGCGTTGTAGATCTCAAGCACCCGGGCGTCGGAGATCTGGGTCATCTCCGCCGCCCGCCTCAGGTTGGCGCCCAACTGCTTTCGGCCGACCTTCTCCGAGATCTGCGCCTGAAGGCGCAGCGTGGCGGGAGTGATTCGCAAGTCTTCAGGTGATACCTCTCCGGCCACGACAGCGTCGAGCGTAATCGCACTGATCGACTTGCCTGTGGGGGTGGAAAGAAGATCTTGTCGATTGATGCTCAGCGGGTAGTCAACCGTTGGGTCAAGGACTGGTTCCGTCATCCACTGCTCCGTATGTGGGGGGTGGCAGTTCACCCGAGCCGAAAAAGCGAATGACCTGCACGCCAGACGCATCGATATAGTTATCTGCGTCACGTTGCAACACCGTTGCAACCTCTTTTTCGTGCGAAAACTCTCTATTATGGCCACATTGGTCAGAGAACTCGGCTTGTTTCAAGAAAATACTGACCTGTTGGTCAGGTTGTCTACCGCCTGTTCGGCAGAATCGTCTACCAGATCGGGTTGAAAAATTGTCTACACGCACTACCCGATACGTACTAGCCTCTGCACACTATGAATACAAGCATGCCGAAACCGGATTCCAGGCTGGGAGACATGTCGGAGTTCGGCGAGTATTTCGTCCTGAAGATCGATGACGGACCGGTGTGGCGACCTTTGCCGGAACTCCTCGAATCCGCAACTCTCCGAAAGCTCATCGCGCAAACCCGGTTGACGATGGCGCAAATGTCGAAGTGCGATCCCACATGTGTCCCTGCTGCCGCAGCAGCATCATCGCTGCAGATCAGCATGGTCGCGAGACTTCTCTCGCCGGCTATAGGCGCAACACTCGCGTTCGGTTCGACGCCATCCCCCTCCGGTACCGATTTGCCGCGCTGGCAATTAAAGGGGCATTCGGTCGAATTCTCTTACCAGGTAATAGATTGGCATTCGGGAACCAGTGCACACGAGTCTGCAATACGAATCTCCGACAGCATTCTCAACGGAGTCATCACACCGATCAATACCGGCTTCTTGGCGTCATCATCGATGTCGCACAAAGTGTTACGAGGCAACGTCGCCTCCGCAGCCAACGGTGCTGTCACAGTTCTCGCGATGACACGTCCGGATCTCGAACCCGCTGGGCGAGAACTTGTCCGCGAACTTCTGAATACACCCATGCTGAAAGAGGCCGGCGCGTTCACCGATAGCGGATTTCGGCGCCACAACTGCTGTCTGTTTTACCGGGTCCCTGGCGGTGGACTCTGCGGGGACTGCATTTTGTCACCCAGGTAGCGATAGCAGTGCAACAGTCCGTTGCGCACCATGCAACGTTAATGCAACCATCGCAGGGTTAGTTTTCCCGCCAGACAAGTGGTGTCCCATCCCACACTCGCTTATGAGTCACCCCTACCGCGCCATCGGCCGAACGGAGTCCCGACGTGTGCTCGCCAAGAGCCTGGACGACACCCGATCCCTCGCACCATCAGCCAGTCCATCACGGCCAAGGCGGCACGATCACGCGCGCCGCGCCTGCTGTTCCCAAACTAAGGATACGTGTAGCACTCGTCATGAACGACGAGCTTGTCCGACACGGACTCCTCCACGTCCTCGCGCGTGTCTCCGAGCATCGAATGATCACCGAACTTCCCTACGACAGAACAACAGTCAGCCGCCTGAAAGCCCTCAAGGCAGACCTGATTATCATCGGCGCTGAGGCTGGAGCATCCCTGACGGATTTGGCTCGTTTGTCCCCCACGGCCCGCATCGTCGCGATCACCGACGGCGAGGATCGAACCGTGAGCCCTCTACAGCTCATCCGCGACGGCGCCCACGCGCTCATCGATCGTCGCACTTCTTCTTCGGAACTAGTTGCTACGATTCTCCGGGTCACCTCCGGCCAACACGGCCTGGACGTGTCGAACCTCGATGCCATCTTCGCCGAGATCAGGGCAACGAAAAGTGATGCAGACGCTGCAACATATTCTTGCCTTACCAGGCGCGAGCGCGAAGTACTCAAGCTTGTGACGGACGGACTAGACAACAGGGCAATCGCCGCCAACCTGTTCGTGTCCGAGGCGACGGTGAAGTTTCACGTGCACAACATCATGTCCAAATTGGGTATTCACAAACGCTCAGCGCTTGTCGCGGACGCCCTACGTAGATCCGAACCTCATCGCACTTTCTCTGTACCTCGGTCATCGACGGTCCACGAGTAGACGAAGGCAATCACTATGAGCAACATACACGTCACGGGAACGAATTCTTTCGGACGAGATCCTCTGCAGGCCAAAGCTTCACCTGACCTGACAATCACCGTCGATCTTCCAGTGAACGGAAGGCGCGTTCTAGTCGTCGGTTCGTCATCTGCAGCGATTTCCAAAGCGACTGCGCTGGTTCGAGCCGAGGCGAAGGTCATGATCGTGACCACCACGCCCACCCCAATACTGTCCGAATTGTCAGTGCGGGGCGCAGTCGATCTCCGTCACCGCGAATTCCAAAACGACGACCTGGCTCTGGTGGACCTCGTATTCGCCTGTTCAGGCGATCCTGCCCTCGACACCGTCGTCGCAATCGCTGCACGCAATGCAGGAGTATTCTGTGTCAGCGCCCTCGAGCGCACTGGCGACACCCATCCATCCGCACGAGCAATCGGATCTGTGACCCTGGTCGGCGGCGGACCCGGTGATCCTGGCCTACTCACACTTGCTGGGCGACAAGCGCTATCAGATGCCGACGTCATCATCACTGATCGTTTGGCACCGGTGTCGATCCTCGCAGATATCGCACCGCGCGCCGAGATCATCGATGTGTCAAAGATTCCAGGTGGCCGGCAAACTGAACAGAGTCGGATCAACGAACTGCTAGTGGGCAAGGCACGCGCCAATCTGAACGTCGTGCGACTGAAGGGCGGCGATGGGTTCGTCTTCGGCCGAGGTGGCGAGGAGGTTGAGCACTGTGCACTTCACGGCTTGCAGGTCCGAGTGATTCCTGGCGTCAGCTCGTCCATCGCCGCCCCAGCTAGTGCCATGATCCCAGTGACCCACCGAGGACTCACCCAGGGATTCACCGTTGTGTCCGGGCACGTCCCTCCGCGTCACCCTGATTGCACCGTCGACTATCGAGCACTCGCGCGGACGAATACGACGATCGTACTCATGATGGCTGTCGGGCATCTGCAAGCTATCACCGACGAACTTCTACTCGCGGGCATGTCACCGCAAACCCCCGCAGCAATTATCGCCGACGGCAGCCTTAACACCCAGGCCGAATTGCGAGGCTCTCTGGACTCGATCGCATCCCTCGCCACCGTCGCTCGGGTCAAGCCACCCGCGACCACCGTCATCGGAGCCGTTGCCGGTTTCGTGCCCGTACTTACCCAAACGTGAACGGCGCTAGATCCGATCGAGTCCGAGAACCACGTGAGCGCTTGACAGAAACGGCATACCCGATGACGGTGATCAGCCTCGCCAGCAAAATCTCGCCACCGCGAATATGGCTGGTTCGACATGGAGAATCGACGTGGAATGCACTTGGGTGGATGCAACGCGAAGTCGCACATCCGCCACTGACCCCACGTGGTGTAATTCAAGCGCATTCTGCGGGATATCAGTTGCGCGACAAAGAAATACGTTTGGTAGTCTCCTCGAATGCAGTGCGGGCACTGCAGACAGCCCGCGCCATCTCTGCCATTGTGGGAGCACCAGTTCACGTCGACGCTAGGCTACGTGAGCGAGGATGGGCACGCCGGGCCGCCGACACTCCGCCCACTGCCGTAGACGGAATCACTCCATCCCACGGACCCACGGCTACTCTCGAGGATCCCAGCGGTCGTGTTCGCTGCGTGCTATCGGACCTCGTACACCATCCTGGGCCTATTGTCGTCGTGACTCACGGCGACATCGTCTGCAGCATTCTTGATCTGCTGTCAGCAAGAGATGCGACCACGGTTTTATGGAACAGCGGCACCAAAGTACCGAACGGTGTCGTGCTGCCGCTGGCTGTCGACGTTAATCGGCTCGTCTGACGCCGACGCGGCAGCGTAGACCCACCATAGGTCTAGCCGATTCCCAGTCGCCCTCGAGATAGAAGTGCAGAATCCTGTCGAACTCTACCGACGTAACGTCAAAACCTGGTGTTCCCTTCGGGCAATGACGCATCACTATCGAAGAGTCCGACGCTCTGAAAGCACTGGTTGAATTCGACTTGCCGGCACCGGATCCGAGTCCCAGAGTCGAGTGCCAGTGCGTGCACCAGAGAATCGCTGGAACCGGTCGATATCGAGCGGACCAACCACGGCTGCGATATCTCGATAGCCGATACTCAAACCGACGGTGGCGAGGTCTGTTTACCGCGCGACTCCGATGGTCGCGGAGCGCACCATCGGGCGTTGCCGACGATGGCCGGCGCTATGGACAGCAGCCATCGTCACCTGTGGGTTAATCTCTACGTTCGCAGACACCTATCAGCGCACTCGATCATTCAGGCGACCCGTGCGTGGACGGTCACTTCCACCCTTCCGAGCGCTCTGCCGATCGGACAGACCGATGACGCTGTCTCTGCAACCTCGACAAACCGCTCGTCGGAGATCGTCAGACCGCGGCCCGTCACCGATAGTGTGATACCGGTGATCCCGAAGTCGACCTCGGGTCCACCCTGGAATACTTCTGCCTCCACCAGCAAAATCGGGTTGCTCTCTGACGACTCCGTTGTCAGCAAGGCAGACAACTGCATGCCGTAGCACGACGCATAAGCGGCTGCCAGCAGCTCCTCGGGCGATGTCGCCGTGGCCTTGACTGCAGCGCGAGACTCGAGAGCGTAGTTGAAATGTCCTTGCTGGGATGACGACAATTCGATTGTGCCCGAGCCTTCGGTCAGCGAGCCGTTCCAGCGGACGGTAGATACTCGTGAACTCATCGCCTTCTCACTTCCGTTCGGGGGCTTCGGTCTGCCCTGTTGTTGGATCGTCGCGGTGCGTCTGCCCGCCTGGTCGCCACAGCACGTCACCGTCCGGATTCTCTACTCGGGCAAGGATAAACAGGAGATCGGAAAGCCGGTTGAGGTACCGCAACGCGGCATCGTTGATTTCAGCTTCCCCGGCAAGACACCATGCGCTGCGCTCGGCACGCCGGGCGACAGTGCGCGCATGGTGCAGATACGCCGCAGCTCTCGTACCACCAGGAAGGATGAAGCTGCTCAGCTTCCGCAAATCCGCATTGAACTCATCGCACCAAGCTTCGAGTTGATCGACCTGCGCATCGGTGACCCGCAGCGGCGGATACTCGGGATTGTCCGCTACAGGTGTGCACAGATCGGCGCCGACATCGAAGAGGTCGTTTTGCACTGTGCGAAGGGCATTCGCAGCTCGCGCTGACAGACCGCCGCATGCGATAGCTACTCCGATGACTGCGTTTGTTTCGTCACAGTCCGCGTAGGCGCCGACTCGCACGTCGGACTTGGCTACCCGTGACATGTCGCCCAGCGCGGTAGTCCCCGCATCACCGGTACGCGTGTAGATCCGCGTCAAATGCACTGCCATGGTCGTCCTCACTTTTGTCTGAATCGACTATCTGGCTCGGAAGAACTAAAACCGGACCGCGGTATCGGCGCCCGCACTCTCAGATGAGAGCCATAGCGAGCCATGCCGCGAGCGCCGCGCCGATCAGTGGTCCCACAATCGGCACCCACGAGTATCCCCAACCCGCGTCGGATTTTCCTCGAATCGGCAGAAGTGCGTAGGCGATACGTGGCCCGAGATCGCGGGCAGGGTTGATCGCGAAGCCGGTAGGACCGCCGAGTCCGAATCCAACAGCCATGACAACGAAGGCGACTGCCGCATATCCCAGAGCCGAGTTCGCCTGGGGGTTAGCCAAGATCCATAGGATGAATACGAACGTCGCTACGACCTCCGTTGCCAGGTTCCATGGAGTTTTCTTGATCGCTGGTGCGGTACAAAAGATCCCTCGTGTTCCGCTGTTGTCGTCGTTGTTGTCGAATTGAAGCTTGAATACGACCCAACAGAACGTCGCTCCGACGAGTCCGCCGAGAACCTGAGCGACAATGTAGATCGGTACCGACGACCAGGGAATGCCACCACTGATCGCGACGGCGAGCGTTACTGCAGGATTGAGATGGGCCCCCGATGGTTGGGCGATACTTGCCGCGGTGAAAACACCGAAACCCCAACCGAGCACGATAATCAACCAGTCGCCGCCTCCTCCTTGCGAATACGAGTTCTTGAGCACGACGGCTGCCACCGAACCGTTGCCGATGAGGCAAAGCACGGCAGTTCCGAGGAACTCCCAAGTGAAGATTTGAGCATTGGACATCGCGTTAAGCACCTTCCTGGACATGTGTGGACCCAGTCCCAGCGACACATGCTGTGTGATGGCCCACAGGAATTGTGGGTGGTTGCGCCCTCCTCATGGCCGCCTCACAGATTCTCTAGCCACTTCCTGACCCTCGGCACATACTTTCGATTAGGGTTGCCGCTTCTCGTGCCGAATCCGACGAGTTGTCCGTGACCGGGCGACCTCTGGCACTATGCTCGCCTCGCAGTCACACCCGTCGTCCGTACTACTCATCAGTCGGCCGTCGATTGAAATCGTCAGTCGGCCGTCAATCGGAAGGTTAGTCATGACCTCAATCCCCCTGTCCCGAGCCAAAATCATCGTCGATGCGGCAATCGCCAAAGCCGATGAAATCGGCCAACCGATGAATGTCGCCGTTGTCGATGGTGGCGGCCACCTCGTTGCGTTCGTACGCATGGATGGCGCCATCAAAGCCAGCATCGATATCTCGATCCGCAAGGCCCGCACCTCCATACTGATGAATGCCCCCACCAGCGCACTCATGCCTTTGGTGCAACCAGGCGCTGAGTTGTACGGCCTGGAGCAGACTGCCGGCGGTATGGTTACATTCGGTGGCGGCCTCTTGCTTACTGATGGCGACACCGTTATCGGCGCGATCGGTGTCAGCGCCGGAACGGTCGAAGAGGACATCACCGTGGCGACGGCAGGCGCCGACGCTTGCTGAGAACAATTCGCTGATCTCCGCCCCTGCAACCAGTGGGCCTGCGGGTGGTGCACCTGGCACGTCGGAGCGCCACCCGCCTGCACTGTTGACTTATCAGAGAAAGAACGGATTCTCTTCAGGTCCAACGCGACTCAGTGCACCTTAGGGTCCTTTAGATCGGCGTTCTGGCACATCATATTTCACAGACGCGACCCGACCTTCGTTAGCGCCTGCACCAAATCGGAAACACCGAGCATGCGTGCAATCTCGCCAGTCGCGCAATCTCGCCAGTATTGACACCACTGCCCCGTCGATCGCATGTGCCCATCAAGTCGAACACTGCGCAATCCGTGTCACCATGGAATTCGCGAACGTCGAATTCTCTTTCAAAGATACCGGCATGGTCTGCGCTGGTGCATCTTCCGATGGACCAGTGAAGCAATCGGTTTGGACGGTTCGGAAAATCAACTGGTTTCGCAAGGTCCACTCTGTCGCGGCGCCGTTGCCGCTCATTCACCAGTTATCCAACACCGAATGCGATGCGGCACTGTCTACTCTGCTCCAGTGCATGCCCTGAGTTCGCGAAAGTCGACAATGCGATGTGCGGCGTAAGTGGTACCGTCTTGGCACGTCCGACTGCTGTCGACGGTGATACGCCCGTTGAACGAAGAGCGAAGTCCGATGCAGATCGGGCACATATCACTACGGTATCGCCGGTCATCAGATCAAAGTGTCTGAGCGCTGGCACGTTCCGGTCGCGCATGGAAATACTGCGTCACTGCCCTCACCAGTCACCTGATTTTCTGCCAAGGAGCCGTCTCGATGACTATCTCAGCATCAACCCGACACGATGACGTGACGGTGCCGGAGCCCTCACGACATTTCCGGCAACTGGCCACCCGTCGTCTAGCCCAGCTCGCCGTTCCACCTGGATCGCTCGGCAAGCTGGGTGAGGTTGGCGTATGGATCGCGGCGGCACAAGGTTGCGTCCCTCCTCGCGCCCTGGACGCGGTCCGGCTGGTTATTTTTGCCGGCGACCACGGGGTCGCTGACCACGGCGTATCGGCCTTCCCTTCTGCACTCACCGGCGCCATCACCCGAGCTGCCGTGTGTGGACAACTTGCCACCAACGCCTTGGCTGCCGCCAACAACGTATCTGTTCGAGTGCTAGATATCGCCGTAGACGACGACTTTGATGACATTCCTGATGACCTCCGCACCGCGCTTCAGTTGCATAAGATCCGCAAATCTTGCAGTCCGATACATCAGCAGGACGCGCTTACCGCCGACGAAGTCTCCGAGGCATTGAAGGTTGGTGCCGAAGTAGCAAGAGAAGAGGTAGCGGCGGGCGCGCAGCTTCTCCTCAGCGGCGACCTTGGTATCGGAAACACGACGCCGGCAGCCGCATTGATAGCGGCTCATCTCAGGCTCACAGCTCACTCAACCGTAGGCCGAGGCACAGGTATCGACGATGTCATGCTCGAACACAAAGTCGGCGTTGTGCAACAAGCACTCGACCGAGTAGGTGAGCGCATCAGTGACCCTGTCGACACGTTGGCCGCGCTGGGCAGCGCGGACCTCGCGGCAACAACCGGCTATCTGATCACTGCGGCTCAGCTCAGAGTTCCAGTTCTCCTCGACGGACTCATGGCGGTCGCGTGTGCCCTCACCGCCGACCGAATCGCACCTGGAGCCGCGGCATGGTTCGCCGCCGGCCACCGATCCACCGAACCCGCGCAATCTCTGGCGTTGGACGAGATGGGCCTACAGCCACTAATAGACCTGGGCCTACGAGTCGGTGAGGGTTCTGGTGCCGTCACCGCCGTGCCTTTGGTTCGAAGTGCGATCACACTGCTGCGCGACGTCGCCCTCCTAGACGATCTGTCGGTGCAGTGAACCTATAGGAACGGTCGCCGATGAGGGGTGATCGCTCCATGTCGTGAGGCGACATCTGGTGCCGACAGGTGCCCCCCAAATCGTTATCACACCTCTGGTATCCGGTGATGATCACGCTAACGGGATGATCCAATGATGCCTGTCATCTTCCGATCATCCTAGTACCCCCGCACCAGCGCACCCGCCAAAAGAACCGGAGGAGTGCATTGTTCGCATCTCCCCGCCAAACATCAACCGTCCCGGCGAGGCCCCATCGTTCGCACGGCCTCGTGATCCGGATTGACCTGGCAGCCCCCTGGACAACAACGCGCCCACGATCGTCGAAACGTTGATCCCCGAACCGTTGTCAATACTCACAAAGCTCGAGGTCCACCGCCAGTATTGCCCGTGAGACTCACCCCGATCGACAGTATCGGCTTATGTGTCCATAGCCAAAGGCAGGCCGGCATGGCCACGAACCGGTCAGGATGCAGCATCTCTCTCGCAACGCAGAAGTCACCTAGTGCGATAGGACTATTCACCGTCCGAGAACGAATGAATCCCAGCCACCTAAGACCTGCTGTAGTTGCTGCCCTCTTACCTGGTCTTGCAGGAGGGCAGCAACTACCTGTACCACCGCAAAGAGTTGTGGCAGTTCACAATCCCTTCGAACGCAGGAATTCGGCAATGGCACCAACGGCCTGGGGATTTCGTGGGCCTTCGACCAGCGCGGCGTAGGGCAACGCCATGATGTTGTTCTCTCGGACCGCGATTGTTCCCGACATCAGCGGATTCTGGCGCAGCTGTTCGGTTTTCACCTCGACAGTCTCCCCTACACCCGAATTGTAGTCGACGATGACGATCACTTGAGGGTCACGCTGCGCTGCGGCCTCCCACGATGCCGTAGTCCACGAATTGTCGATATCGTCGAAAATGTTGACTCCACCGGCTTCTCGAAAGATCTGCGATGGTGCGGCGTTACGGCCGGAAGTGAACGGCGCCGGGTCGGCACTGTCGTAGAGGAACACCCGTGCGGGTTCCTGTCCGGTCGGCACCGTCGCGTTCGCGACCGCAATCTGCGATTGGTACTCGGCGACGAGAGAGTCGGCACGGTCGCGGACATCGAATATATCGCCGAGGTTTTCTATGTCTGCGTACAACGCATCGAGAGGATCCATGATGCCTCGCTGTGTTGTGCCGGGCTGGCGGCAAGCCTCGGTAAGCTGGTACGGCGTGGCACCGATACTGCGCACCCAGTCCGGCGTCAGTCCAGTCGACTCCTTGTATCCGTAATTCCAGCCAGCGAAAACGAAATCAGGATTCACCGCCTGAACGGCTTCGCGAGTGAAAGCGTCGCCGATGTCGTGGGTGGACTGAAAGTCTGCTTTCCACGGCGAGGATTCGATGTCCCCTGCCTTGGAGGCCTGCGCTGAATAGCCCACGATGTGATCGGCGAGACCGAGTGCGAACATCATTTCGGTGATGCCGGTGTCGTTGGTCACGACGCGCGCGGGTACACCAGTTACTGTCAGCGGTTCTCCGCAATTGGCGACAGTGACTGCAGGACCCTCGGGTCCTGCAGCGGACTCGACTTCAGCGCCGCAGCCACTGAGGACCAACGTGGCGACTGCCAGTGTCAAAGCCCATTTCGGATGTGTCATCAGTTCTCTTTCTCGTCGAAGATGATCTGGGGGACGCCAAGTCGGGGGTGGGTGATGATATGACCGCCGATGTCGAACCAGCGCCGTAGGGTTTCGGGGGTTATCACCTCGGCTGGGGTACCTGAGCAAACCATTCGCCCGTCGCCGAGGACGAACAATTGGTCGCAGTATTGCGCGGCAAGATTGAGATCGTGCAGAGCGGCGACAATGGTGACACCGAGTGTCTTGGCAGCGGACAGCGCTGCGTATTGATGGTGGACATCGAGGTGATTGGTCGGCTCGTCCAGCACGAGGACACTCGGTTGTTGTGCGAACGCGCGGGCGATGAGGACTCGTTGACGTTCCCCTCCGGACAAAGACAGAAAACTTCGCTCCGCCAGATGGTGTGCGTCGGCGCGGATCATCGCGTCCTCGCAGACCAGATCATCGTTCGCCCGTCCTTTCGAGAAAAGTCCCCCGTGCGGAAGCCTGCCAGTAGCAACCACTTCCGCCGATGTGAAATCAAACTGCAGCGGAGAATCCTGGGTCAATGCGGCCACTTGTAATGCGTTGGTGCGCATGCTGACAACCTGATTGTCGATACCACCCACCCGCACGACTCCTCCCGTCGGGGATAGTGCTCGATACAGGCAGCGCAGCAACGTCGACTTACCGCTTCCGTTCGGTCCCACTACGCCGACGAACCGCCCCGACTCGATCGACATAGTAATCTCGCGCACGATCACGGTCCCACCGATGGCGACCTCTACGTCGTCGTATTCCACGCGCATCAACCGGCCCCCATGAGCGCACCGCGTCGTCGCATCAAGAGCACGAACACCGGCACGCCGACTGCTGCCGTGATAGCACCGAGAGGAAGCTCCTGCGGGGGTACCACTGTCCGGGCCAGAAGGTCAGCGCTGACCAGGAACACCGCACCCAGGACAGGGGTCACCACGATCAACCGTGTGTGGTCGGCGCCGACCATCATTCGGGCGACATGAGGTACCACCAGACCGACGAAGCCGACCGCGCCGCAGATTGAGACGAAACAACCCGTCATCGCTGCCGCAACGACGAAGAGCAGCAAGCGAAACTTGGAGGCATCCAGACCAAGCGCAGCACTGACTTCATCCCCCATCGCCAGTGCGTTCAGCCGTCGCGCGCAGACTGCGATAATTCCCAAGCCTGTCGCGGCGACCGTCACTGCCAGTGGCACCATCTGCCACGTCGCGGCCGAGAGGCTACCGAGTAGCCAGAACATGACACTGCGTGCACTGTCCCCGTGGGGGGCGAGAAAAACCAGAACCGTAGTGATCGCGGAAAAGCCATAACCCAGAGCAGTTCCGGTGAGAACTAGCCGCAGTGGAATCAAACCGACCGACGACCTCGCCATTAGGTATACCAAGAACGTTGCAGCTAGAGCACCCGCGAATGCAGCAGTGGACAGAGCGTAGATCCCTAGGGCGCCAAACGCCCCGAACAAGACCACCAAAGTGGCACCGACCGAGGCGCCGGAGGAGATTCCGAGGACATAAGGGTCAGCAAGTGCATTGCGAACCATCGCCTGAACCACAAGTCCGACAGCACTGAGACCGGCGCCGATAACGATTGCCAGCAGAACCCGAGGTAGACGTGAATCAATGATGATGCGGTAGTTAGGCAATTCGACCGCAGTGACGGTTCCGCCACTGAGTTCGGCCCAGATTATGGAGCAAACTTCGCGCCACGGAATGTGGGCGGTGCCCAGCATCAGCGCGATCACCGACACCACCAACAGCGCGACAGCGCATGTAACGGTCAATGCAGTCACCGATGTCCGACGCATCCGCTGGCCTGTCCTCGCTAATCGTCAACAGAGACCTGTCGACTCGTTCGGGTGTTCGCAAACGACGAGGACAGATCGTGAGGATGATCTGCATCCCGTCGATGTTGCCCCTGCTGAGTCGACAAGCGACCGCGCAGGCAGCGCGGCCACGTCGGTAGGCCTTCGAAGTCCTCTGGAAGCCCGATGGCACTTTCGTTTCGTTCGCTTCCCCGAACCTGATCGGACTCAGTGCCGGTGACCGCGGTCGTTCCCGCGTACCGCTGCGGGACAATTTCGATCAGTACTGTGCTTCCCGCCTACTATCCGGTGATCTGGGACCACCGGAATCAACGCATCGCGACTCTAACACCACCCCGATCGTCGACTGCACCTCCGACAACTTGGAGACCGCGAAATCTGTCAAACTCTGAACGGAGGAACGTGGGGGTTCGAGAGGGTTTGACCACCCATCATATGTCGATCATGGCGGCGTTCGAACCGGTCGTCGATCAGCCGAACCGGTTCCTCGCGAGACGTTCGGGGCTCGTTCCTTTCCACACCTGCGGGAACTGCACGTCATCGTCGTCGTCACCATGGGCACACTTGCTCACGTCGATATCGCTCCAGTACCAACTGGAATCCGATCGGCGACAATAATCGAGGCCTCCGGGGAAGTGAGCAGACTATGTGTACCTATTTATCTGTAGCTTTCTACAGCAAAATGAGATACACATCTCGTACGCTCGACTAAAAATCAATAGTATGACGCCCCCGATTTTGGGACCGCAAACGCTGTTTGTGGCCACTGGGGCTGGTGCTTCCAACGAGTCCATTCCTGTCGTGGATTCTCGTCGAGCACGTGCGCCTGGGACTGTTCTGGGCCACCCGCGCATGGGTCCTGGTTCTTGTCGTCCCGCTCATCGTTGTCGCAGTCGGCGAAGACGGAGAATCCCCGCCCGGCACCATGATCACCACTCTGCGGAAGGACCCTACTACCGGTGGTGCACCTATCTTTTCTTGCCCTTACGCCGGGCTCATCTTCTCGTGTTGGTGTTGGGTTCATGCTCCCATGGCAACAGGTGAGCGAATCGCACTCGCCATGACAGTCGGCGTGGTCGCCGACGTTAGCATCAACGCAACCATGAACTCGGCCATAAGAGCGACTTTCTCGAACGGTGGCTAGCGAAAACCTTTCTTGCTCAATCGCTCTACGGACACTTCTACATCGAAAACAACCACGGAAATCACGTGAACGTCGCCACCCCGCGTGACCCGGCGAGTGCCCGGTTCGGAGAAGGTTTCTGGGCCCTTCTCCCGCGCAGCATCATCGGAGGGCTGCGATCTAGCTGGGTGATTGAGGCGGCTCGACTGCGCCAACAAGGAAAAGTCATTTTCTGTCACCGACAAACAACATCATTCAGGCTTGGACGCTGAGCTCCGCCCTCTACACAGTTTTGATAGCCGCGTTCGGGTGGGAAGTCCTACCCTGGTTGCTGCTTCAAGCTGCCACGGGAATTACGTTCCTCGAAGCGGCCAACTACCGCGAACACTACGGACTGCTGCGCGCCCGCCGCACAGACGGCGGCTTCGTCAAAGCCTGTCCCGAAGACCATCTCGTCTCGAACCTGTTCCTCTGCCAACTTCTACGTCACAGCGACCACCACGCCAATCCGCGGCTGCGCTACCAGTCACTACGCACTGCCCCCACCGCACCGCAACTTCCCGCCGGGTATGCGGTAATGATCGTCTGCGCCGCGATACCCCCACTCTGGCCAGAGTGGGGGTATCGCGTACTCGACTGCTATGAAAACAATTTCGACCTCGTCCACAACAAAGCCAGACCGTTATGACCCGCAACCGGCCTTCGAACAATCCCGATTGCACATGCAATACCGGCGCCGACCCATATACAGCGACCAACGCGGTCCGGCACTAGCATTCTCATGCCAGGCAAACGCGGGCGGCACCGAGTCCAGAAATCATCGGCGCGCCATCGAGTTTCTTCTGAAACAACCCGACGCGCACATACACCGACGCCGATGCCTCGATCTGATCACCCACACTGCACACGCCGACGGCACCGCTACCCGCGACTGCCGTGCCGCCGAGATATTCCTACTTTCCACCGCTGATAGGCTCCGTCCCCGAAAGGGCATGCTCGCCCAAGGATTCGAAATGAAATAACGGGCCTGGCTGTCCAACCCCGACATGATCGCGAAACGCCCGACGAACTACTGCGGTAAACAATGAAACTACGAATCACGGTTTTCTCAAATCAGGACGTCCACAGGATCTTTGATGTGGTTCCTTGTCCTTGCCGGCATTTCACTGAGGGAAAACCGAATTAACCAACGGCCGCCCCAGCGCGGGTATATCTGTTCGGAGCGGCGCCGCCATCAACGACGACGATCCAGCGGCCATACCGGACAGAAACCAAAGGTCTAAGCGATGCCGGCATGTTGACACTTCAGATTCCGTACCTTCATCAAATGCTGGTTACCGTCTCGCAGCGCCATCCGATGAATGAAGAATCGACAAACTCGGAGAGACAAGCCTCATCGAGCCTCGACCGACATGGTCGATATTGCACCAATTCAGTTACACAGCAATGGATCCGGCGGTTTCGTCGCACCTCTAGATGCTCCACGAAGGGTATGACATCCGAAGTGTCGCAGCGGCTCGAGCATCAGGTCAGCGCACCACCAAAGTGCCGATTCGAACTGACTTCGCCCCCATGCCGCGCTGAGTGACACAACGATATCCGCCACCGTGTTGATTCACTCAGATCGACCATCCGGGCTATACACGAGCAACCCTGCACCCTGCGATTGGCGGCTCATTCGATTTCAGGCCAGGAGCCGGTCCAGCTCGTGCGTTCTGTTCAACCACCGCCTGTGTGCCGACCCCGAATTCGTGATCAGGATCGAGTCAAGCAATCACGCTGGGCCTTGACCGGGTCCTCGTGATCTGGTCGGCACTGCTGGTCAATAACACGCAACTGCTCCGCCATTTGGTCGTTTCATAGAGTTCCGGAATGCACTGCAAGATAACGAAATAACCCGAAGAAAACCTTCGAAATCAAGTTGAAGGTGCCGTCGAGATTCAACGGTTGGATAGGGCTACGTAGCTCCGGATAGCCCCAGCGCGATGTTCCTGTCGTCCTCTAGACTGCCGTCATCCGAACAAAGTTGCGGCCTCGAACCAGCGGTTCACCGGAACCGTCTTGAGTTCCGAGACTGCATCTTTGAGAGGCACGCTCACGAGTTCAGTTCCACGTGCAGCAACCATGGTTCCACATCGACTCTCGTGAACCGCACGCACCGCAGCCATTCCCATCCGAGTTGCGAGCACCCGATCGAACGCAGTCGGAACAGCGCCGCGTTGGATGTATCCTAGAGTGGTGCAACGTGATTCGATGCCTGTTTCGGATTCGATCAACGGTGCGAGGATGTCACCTATGCCGCCCAGACGTGGACGACCGAATGTGTCTAGTCCGTGCCGATGGTGCGGTGCGTCCATGACATCCAATGCGAATCCTTCAGCAACAACGATCAGCGGTGTACGACCACGCTCGCGAGTACTCTCCACCCAGTGACAGATCTGGCTTATCGAGGATTTCACTTCCGGAATCAGGATCGCGTGCGCACTGGATGCGATACCAGCGTGCAACGCGATCCATCCGGCGTTTCGGCCCATAACCTCGACGACCATGCACCTGCGATGAGCTTCTCCTGAAGTCTGAATACGATCGATTGCCTCAGTTGCTACTTCTACTGCCGTGTCGAAACCGAAGCTGTAGTCGGTTGCGGAGAGATCGTTGTCGATCGTCTTCGGGACACCGATGACATCAACCCCTCCACTTTGCAGCTTTGCAGCAACCGACAGCGTACCTTCTCCACCAATAGCGATGAGAGCGTCGATGCCTGATTCTTTTAGTGCGGTGTAGACGGTGCGGTCGTCGAGGCCAGACACGAAGGGGTTGGTTCGAGAAGTCCCCAAAACTGTTCCACCCAAACGGTTAAGGCCTCGTACCGCGCGCCAATCCAATTCAACGTAGTCTCGTTCTATCACACCACGCCAACCATCCTTGAAACCTACGAACTCATCAGAATGTTCGCGCGTGCCCTGCAACACCGCTCCTCGTATGACCGCATTCAAGCCAGGACAGTCTCCACCGCTTGTCAGGATGCCTAATCGCATGACGTCGCTACGTTCAGAAAATCCGCAATGCGGTGCTCGCCGGCGCATCCAAGAACGATGAAATCTCGTCGTCGAGTTCCAACATCGTGACCGAGGCACCTGCCATGTCAAGAGCGGTGCAATAGTTGCCGACATATGACCGCGCGACGTCGATGCCCTTGCTCGCCAATCGTTGGTGCGCGTGACCGTAGAGCAGATAGAGCTCACTGATCGGTGTGGATCCGAGTCCGTTAATCATCAGCGCCACTTGCGATCCCGGCTTGAACGGCTTGTCGGAGACCACCATATCCACCATGTCGTCGGCGATTTCGTTGGCAGTTCTCAATTTTTCGCGTCGGCGACCCGGCTCGCCATGAATTCCGACTCCGAATTCGATTTCGTCAGCTGCCAGGTCGAACAACGGGGCCGACTTTGCCGGGGGCGAGCATGCCGTCAACGCGACACCGATCGATCGCATGTTTGCATTTACGCGCTCACCGATGGCGCGCACCTCGTCGAGTGTGTGCCCCTTCTCTGCAGCTGCCCCGACCGCCTTGATCACGAAGAAGTTACCTGCGACGCCTCGTCGACCAATCGTGTACGTGGAATCCTGCACTGCCACATCGTCATCGACGAAAAGGAGCTGAGCTTGAATTCCCTCCGCTTCGACCATTTCCTGGGCCATTTCGAAGACCATACGGTCACCGGTGTAATTGTTGACCAGAAGTAGCACTCCTGCGTCTGTTGCTACTTGGCGTATCGCCGCGAGTACGTAGTCCAGTGGCGGAGCGGCGAACACATCTCCTGGGCATGCTACATCGAGCATGCCGGGGCCGACGTTCATGACGTGGGCGGGTTCGTGACCGGAACCGGAGCCTTGCACAATGCCCACTTTGTTGTCGACGGGCGCATCGGCACGGACGATCAGGTTGTACTTCGGTTCGTAGCGGAGTGTGTCCGGGTTAGCCCGGGCGATACCAGTGAGAATCTCTGCTACGAAGTCCTTCGGATCGTTGACGAACCGCTTCATTTTGATGTCTCCTAAATTCAGTGTCAGATGTTGGATTCGTTGACAGTCGTTTGCCAGATTTGAGCGATGTTCTCCGTGATGACGGCTACCGCTACGGCACCTGGATCTTCGTGACCGATGCTGCGCTCACCGACGTAGCTTGCGCGTCCTCGCCTTGCCTGAAGCTCTTTCGTACTCTCCGCCCCTCTGCGGGCGGCTGCGGCAACGGCCTTCGCAACTTCTCCGGGCGGTGCCGCGCGGTCGGACCAAACCTCGAGTTCATCGCGTAGTGGACCGAGGGCGTCGAGTAAGGTCTTGTCACCGATCGACGCGCCTCCGCGCTGCTGGATACCTGTGATCGCACCATCGATCAGTGCGAGCACGTCGCCGAGGTCCAGTTCCGAACGGCCTTCTACTGCACTCCCTGCGCGCAAAAAGCCAGTTCCCCAGATGGGCCCGGAAGTGCCGCCGAGTCGGGTTGCCAGGATCGAGGCAACGCCTTTCAGGAAGGTAGACGGGCTCGAATTATCCAATGTATCCCAGTTTTCCAACACCGACTCGAAACCGCGCGCCAAGGAATAGCCGAAGTCTCCGTCACCGGCGACAGCGTCCAGTTCACTGAAGTAGGTTTCGTTCTTCAGCGCCGTGTCAGCAACGATTTGTACTGCGACGCTGACTGTTTCAACTGAGTTCATCGGTGCTCCCGGGGATTGTTCGTCGTGGTTGAGGTTGCATGGCAGATTCCCAATAGCCTGTTGAGTGAATCGAGAGTGACGACGTCGCCGAAGCCGATGTCGTATTTGTCGGAGATCACCTTCAGCGGCTCATTCGGGTCGCCAAGTGAGCTGACCACAGCTGCGGCGGAGGAGAATGTCTCGGTAAGGGTGTAACTGCTGGGCGTCACAACACAGGTCAGGTTCGCCGATACCGCAGCGCGCAACCCGACGGCACTGTCTTCGATCACTATCGCCTGCTCAGGTGTAACACCAAGTCGGTCGAGTGCCAGCTGGTATATATCCGGCGCCGGCTTCTTTTTGGGTACCACGTCACCTGCGAACACTGGTATCCGAGAGGATGTTTCGGATCCCACTACCGAATCCAGGACTGACTTCACCGATTCTGGTGCTGACGTGGATGCAACTGCTACCTTCCATCCGGCTGTCAGCGCCGATCCGATGAGTCGGGCAACCCCCGGTCGCGGTGGCATCACTCCAGCTTCCACCATTGCTCGGTAGATCTCAGTCTTTGCTTTGTGGATGGTGTGGACGAGCGTCAGCCGTTCGGAGCCCTGGGACAAGTTGGCGTCCGCTAGAGCCGCTGCAATTCGTTCCTTGCCACCTCCGATGAGCACCAGGGTTGCGTAGTCATCTTCGGTCCAGTGGATCGGAACCCCCGTTCTTTCGAATGCGCGGTTGAATGCTGGCAGGTGTCCGAATCGTTCGGTATCGGCAAGCACGCCGTCGCAGTCGAAGATCAGAGCGCGAGTCGCATTGCTACTCATGCGGTCCCTGAACTTCCGAACTGGCGCATGAGTTGCGAGATCATTACGTGGATTTCGCGGGCCGTGTGCCCGAACAGAGATGGAGGGTCCCACTTGTCTTCGACTTCGCTTGTTTGCAAGAATTCCAGACTGGACTGCATGTAAGTCATCTTCAGCGCCGTCGAGATATTGACCTTTGCACAGCCTCGTGAGATCAGCTTTGCAAAGTCCGACTCGCTCAGCCCACTGCCTCCGTGTAGCGCAATGGGCACACCGGCTGCCTTAACTATGTCATCGACTCGATCGAAATCGAGTGTGGGCCGCTTCTTGTACACACCGTGTGCGTTCCCGATCGCGGGCGCAAAGACATCGACCCCTGTTTCTCGAACGAAATCGAGCACTACCTGCAGTGGTTGCCGCTCCGCCTCGTCGTCGGACCCGTGGCCGTCCTCCACTCCCGTAATAGATTCGATCTCGCCTTCAACATGGGCGCCGTAACGCCTTGCCTCAGCGACAACTTCGATCGTTTGGCGCTGATTCTCCGCAACAGGAAGTTCTGATGCATCGAATAGAACTGAATTCCATCCTTGCTCAAGACATTCGGAAATGACCAATCTGTCAGGACAGTGGTCGAGGTGAAGCGAGACAGGGACATCGATTCCGGCAGTCATCGCTGTCCACATCGCCGATAGCGTCTTTGCACCAACACTGCGAACTGTCTTGACCGACGTCTGGATTATGACTGGCGATCTCTCTGCCACGGCGGCGGCAAGCACGGCCTCCATAGTCAGGTCGTTGAAAATATTGACCGCAGGAACGCCGTACCGTTTGTCGAACGCGTCCTCGATAATGACATTCAGCGGTACTACTGGCACGTGATTCACTCCTTCTTCCGCAACGGTTGACAGACAGGCAGATTGGCGACCTGTTGAGCCCTCGACTCGAAGTGGGCAGCGTCCAGCTCGAGGTGAGGCCATGTTGAACTGATGGAACGCTCGGCTACGACGCTGGACATCTCGTCGCTGGATAGTGGCAGCATCCGCCCGAGTCGTTCGACAGTCACGCCGCCTGTCCAATGATTGTGCTGTGGAGCACAGTACGCACGCCGACAAAGTGCAATCAACTAAATGTCCTGGATACAATCTGCGACCGAAAGCAAGCCGCGAGACAATGACGTCACCCGCCATGAACAACGCCACGGCGCGTTGTTCATTTGATCAGACTTACGCGAGCACGCAGCCACTAATTCCTTGTTCGCGGATGCGAGGAAGCTCAGTGCATCAGAGCACTGTGTGTTCGCGTACGACCTGGGCAACCTTGCAGAGTGCCGCACGGAGAACATCGAGGTCGACAGATCCCACCGCCACCCGAACGGCATGGGGGATGTCTTGCGTCGTTGCGAATGGTTCAGCAGTGGAGACTGACACGTTTTGATGCATGAGTTCGGCAGCGATGCGATCCGCTCGCGCCTCTCCGGTCAGAGGGATCCACAGAATGTATGATGTTGGATGGCCTACAACGTCGATACCCTCGAATACTTCGCGAGCAACCGACTGACGTCTACGCGCGTCTGCGCGCTTCTTCTCTTCGAGCCTGGCGACAGTTCCGTCGTCAAGCCATTCAGATGCGATCGCGGTGACCAAGGCCGGCGTATTCCACGTTGTTGCGCGAATGGCCCTCTCGATCAGCGGCACGGAAACCGACGGGGCCGCAACGAAACCAAAGCGCAATCCGGTGGCTACACTCTTGGAGAGCGTCGATACGTAGACTGTCAGCTCCGGAGCGAGTGCCGCGAGAGGCTCGGGTGCGCCTTCTGCAAGGAAAGCGTACGTAGCGTCCTCGATGATGTGAAGTCCATATGCTCGGGCAATCTCGACTAGTTGTAGCCGCACTTCCAGGGTTGTGACCCAACCGAGTGGATTGTGAAGCGTAGGCATTGTGTAGATCGCACGGACTCTTCGCGTGGCGCACAGTCGCGCCAGAGCGCCGAGATCGGGGCCGTCCGATGTGATCGGAATCGGCGCCAGTTCGAGGCTGTGAGCCCTTGCGACCATTTTGAATCCCGGATAGCTCAGTGCGTCGATCGCGACTACGTCGCCGGGCTGCAAAAGTGCAATAGCGGTCACCGCCAGTCCATGCTGGGCGCCGCTGACGATTAGGACCCGATCGCTGGTTGCTGGAACGCCGTGGCGGCGTAGATGCCGGGCCACTGCTCCTCGTTCGTGACGCCGACCACCGTGAGGTTGATATCGCAACAAGGCTTCGAGATCACCTTGCGACGATAGATTGCGGAGCGCTCGGCGTAGTAATTCGTCCTGCCCTCCTAACGACGGCGCGTTGAAGTTCAGATCTACCAAGTCGAGCGCCGGCGCGTGCTGGTCCATTCCAGTTCCAGGCGGCAAGAACGTCTCTCGAACAAAGGTACCTCTGCCCGTTTCTCCGCTCACCAAACCCATTGCCGCTAGTTCCGCGTACACACGCGACGCAGTCGCCAGAGCCAGCCCCTCATCCGCTGCAAGTTCGCGATGCGTAGGCAATTTGGTACCGGGCGCGAGTCGCGCAGAACGAATGTCGCCAGCTAACCTGTCGACCACATTTTTGTAACGTGCTCGAGGCATTTGGCGATTATATGCCGAACAATCCCTTGATTGCAATGAACCATGGGCTGCTTTGCGCGCCGAACCGTCCAGATGCGAGCGAGGAAGAGCGAACCCGCTTGGGCCCAGCTCCATGGTAACGAAAAGTCGAGTGCCCATGCCGTGTTGGCGCTTTCGGTACTGCCTACATCGACATGAGACGTGGGGCCTAGACGGAGGCGGGGGTCGATTTTAGGCGGCGAGACTCGGACTCGGCCCTGATGCCACTTTCGGCGGCTGAGGCAGAGGCAACCAAGGACGTCGCCGAGGACACAGAAGATGACCACATGGCGCCGCGACGTAGAACGGCGCCTATGCGCCGGCGTGGACTCATCCGAGAGAAACTCTCCCGTACCCGACACTAGTGGCGTCTGCGCTTATGACAGCGAACTGGCTCTGTCCACTTTGGACGCGATCGCCCGAAGATTCAGTTCCATTGTCGAACAGTATGATTGCTGGTCCTCTACAAAGGGCGAAAGCGTCGGCGATGAATGCGACGCAAGTTCTTGCTTGTCGCGGACCTGGGTGAATCCGCGATCCCCCGACCGAACCAACAGTATTATCAGCCATTTTTTGCGGTTGACAGCGGATACCCTTCACCCCATGAACAATTTGACATCCTTTGCACCACTGCATGATTACAGCTTCAACAGCGGCGGGCAGGGAGTAAAGGTTCTACGACGGCAGATAGCTTGCGAACGAGATCTGCCTTCTCTCGTACTGCCCTTTGAACTCGGTCCGACTACCGCAATAGGAATGCACCGGTCAGACGCCCACTATATGAAATTAGCCTCCGTGCCTCATATCCACGAACGCGGACATACCAAGCGGTGGGGTTTTTGTTTATGTGTGGGGTTGGCGTTGGGATATGGCTCGTTCCATGATTTCGAGGTCGATGAGGGTGTGTTGGCGGGCGATTTCGCGGGCGTGGTTGCTGTGTCCGGCGCAGATCGCCTCGACTAGTGATGTGTGGTCGGTGAGGGCTCGGGGTTCCATGATCGCCATGGTGTCGGTGTCGCCCCAGAGGTGGTGGGGTGCTCCGATCGATACGGTGGCTTCGAGTCGGAGCAGGACGTCGCGCAGTGTTGCGTTGTGTGCGCTGTCGATGATCGTGAGGTGGAGTCGGGAGTCTGCTTGTTGCGAGGGTAGGCCGGATGCGGCGTTGCGGTAGTCGGCCAGGCAGGCGTGTAGGGCGGTGATGTCCTCTGGCGTGCGGTTCTGGGCTGCGGCTTCGGCGATGGTTCCGTGCAGTCGACTCACTGCGTCCATGGTGTCGCGCAGTGTGTCCCATCGTGCGGTGAGTTCGCGGTGTGCGCTGGTGTCGGTGTCGTTGCCGGAGGAGGGGCGGACGTAGGATCCGCCGCCGCGGCCTCGTTGGGTGTCGAGCAGGCCGCGTGCGGTGAGCCGCGCGAGTGCTTGTCGGACTGTTTCGCGGCCGACTCCCAATGTCGCTGCGAGGTTTCGTTCGGCGGGTAGTCGTGCGCCGGGGAGGTATTCGCCGACCGTGATGGCGGTGACCAGTCGGGCTTCGATGTCGTCGACTCGTGAGGTGCTGCTCAGAGGCGCTTTCAACGTTCCGGTTCGGGGAGCGTCGGGGCCGCGGGGGATGGGATTCGTGCCGGCCATGCTTGCTCCTGCCTGCTCGCGGTGCGGGTAAAGGGGTGGGTAACGAGAGTGTTAACCCAGTGTAAATGGCCTTGCGCCTAGACCATTTAGGTCTCACACTTTCCTCATGTCAATAATCACCGAGGGTGTCGTACCGTTTGCAGGCGGCTTCACCTGGTACCGAGTCACGACGCCGCGCGAGCTCGACGTCGATGCTGCTCCCCTCGTCGTCCTGCACGGCGGACCGGGGATGGCCCATGATTACGTGCGCAACATCGCCGAGTTGGCTGACGAGACCGGGCGGGTCATCGTGCATTACGACCAGATCGGTTGCGGGCGTAGCGATCATCTTCCCGATGTCGACCGAGCCTTCTGGACGCCTGGTTTGTTCGTCGACGAGTTCTTCACGATGATCGATCACCTGGGCTACGACACCTATCATGTGTTGGGTCAGTCCTGGGGCGGGATGCTCGGGGCGGAGATCGCGGTGACGAAGCCGGCTGGTCTGATCTCGCTCGCCATCTGCAATTCGCCCGCATCGATGCAGTTGTGGCTGGACGGTGCCGCGCAATTGCGTCGTGCACTGCCTCCGGGGATGCAGGATGCTCTCGACGTCCACGAACGGGAGGGAACCTTCGGGCATCCGGACTACGTGGCTGCTGTCGCCGAGTTCTACCGTCGGCACGTGTGCCGGCTCCAGCCCATGCCGCAGGACTTCCTCGACAGTGAAGCCCAGATGATCGCTGAACCGACGGTTTATCACACGATGAACGGGCCCAACGAGTTTCACGTCATCGGCACGATGCGGAACTGGACCGTGATCGACCGCCTCGAACGAATCGAGGCGCCGACCCTGGTAATCGCCGGCGAGTACGACGAAGCAACTCCCGCGACGTGGCAACCGTTCGTGGACAAGATCTCCGGGGCCCGGGCGCAGGTATTTCCCGGTGCCAGCCACTGCACCCATCTCGAACAACCCGCCGAGTTCCGCGCCGTGGTCGCCGCGTTTCTCGCTGAACACGACACGACCCGACAGGGGACATCATGACCGCTACCGACTCTTCGTCAGAACTGAGCCCTCAGCAGCAACTGGAGGCGTACGGGTACACGCAGGAACTCAAACGAACCGTCTCGACGACGGACCTGCTGATCTACGGACTGGTGTTCATGGTGCCGATCGCACCGTGGGCGATCTTCGGAACCGTCTACAACGCCTCCGGCGGGATGGTTCCCCTGGTGTACCTGGTGGGCCTGGTCGCGATGATCTTCACGGCCCTCGCATACGCCCAGATGGCGCGCTCGTTTCCGCTCGCCGGATCGGTATTCTCCTATGTCGGACGCGGGGTGCATCCGGTCGCAGGGTTCTTCGCCGGCTGGGCCATTCTGCTCGACTACCTGCTCGTACCCACGCTGCTGTACGTCTTCGCAGCCGAATCGATGATCGGACTCTTCCCCGGAACAGCACGCTGGATGTGGGCGCTGATCTTCGTCGCGATCAACACCGTGGTCAATCTCCTCGGGATCACCTCACTGAAACTGATGAACAGACTCTTTTTGTCCGTTCAACTGATCTTCGTAGTCGCCTTCGTGATCATCGCTGTCGTCGCCATCAACCACGGCACGATTCCCGGCGCGGAATACACCGCCGCACCGCTGTGGGATTCGAGCAAGGTCACCGGCCCTCTCATCGCCTCCGCGCTGTCCATCGCGGTACTGAGCTTCCTCGGTTTCGACGGCATCTCGACAATGTCCGAGGAATCCTCCGGAAGCCGGAACTCGGCAGGCAAAGCCATGATCATTGCCCTGCTGATCGTCGCCGCACTGTTCGTCGTGCAGACCCTACTCGCCAGTATGCTTGCCGCAGGACGTGATTCGTTCGACGAAACCGAAGCCGGCAACGCATTCTTCACCCTGGTCGAGCAAGCATCGTCGAGCGGGTGGGCCAACGCATTCCTGATCGTGAACGTTCTCGCCGTCGGCATCGCCAACGCCATGGCAGCGCAGGCCGCGACATCTCGATTGCTGTACTCGATGAGTCGCGACCGCCGACTGCCCGCATTCCTGAGCAAAGTCGACAAACGTCAAGTACCCAGCGCAGCAGTGCTGTTCGTGTCCGCGCTCTCAGCTGTTCTCGTTCTCTTCTTCGTCGGCCAGATCGATCTGATCTCCTCCCTGGTCAACTTCGGGGCCCTGTTCGGATTCCTCATGCTCCACATCTCCGTCGTGGTGCACTACGTCATCCGCAACAAATCGCGCAATTACACTCTGCACCTTGCGGTTCCGATCATCGGATTCCTGATCATCGGTTACGTCCTCGTCAACGCCTCCCCCGCAGCGAAAATCGGCGGCCTCGTCTGGCTCGCCTTCGGCACCGCCGTATTCGCCTACTACCGAGCAGCATCGAACCGCACCGACCACAACCACCCCACCAGTACCCCCACCTAACAAAAACACGCAAACACAAGCGCCCCCGCGATCTTCGTCGACCAGTTGGATGTGAGTGTCCATCCTGGCCGAAGGGTGTGTCGTTGCCTTGTCGCCGCTTGCGGTTGCCCAGGTGCAGTTGACCGGCGTCCCGCGCAGTTGTGCGGATAACGGACATGGCAAGCGCGAATGTCGATGCGGACGTGTCGAATTCCGTTTTCGGCTCGTTTTTCGATTGAGGGTGTTAATGCCGAGCTTGGAGACTACGTGTCACCGGAGATCGGGCAAAAGAACCTCCTTGGGTGCATATCTCAACCCGACCGGGAACACATTTCATTCGAAGACGGTGGCTTGTTCAGCGCAATGTGGGATTCGCATCCGCTCGCCCAGTTTCGCTATCTCCGCACGCACTATCGAAGATCGCGCTTCTCGGTTGTGACGACCAAATCACCACTGTCACATTTATCGTCGATCTGAATCCTATTGTGCATACAAGAACGAAATGGTACGGCACGGCACCAACCCAGGGTGTGGGTGAATCAGGTTTGAAATGCCAATAGCGAAAATGCATTACCGATATCCTGTTTTCGTCATGAGCAGGCCTCTCGGGTTGGCAAACGCTTTTCAAAACCGTAGCTGCCAGTATTTGTCGAGCTCGAAGCGAATCTGCATCGATTCGATGTCCGGCGATCATCCACAGCTGATGAGGGGCTGACAAATGCTCGGACAACCCGCGTCCATCACGGCGATCGGAGTTCGCACGTTCGAGGTTGCGATACCTCGAGACAAGAACCTCAAGCTCCCGATCACTCAACTCGGCGTGAGCGAAAACTGTTCCAGCGCTGTATAATCTGGCAACCGCAATCGGATGCGGAGTCTGCGTTACGAACCAACACGGCCGGACAGAATCCCCCACCCGATACGTGGATTCTCACCCAATCGCACACAGCGGGTCGCGACACATGCCCATCGAGAAAAGGCTGGACGTTGGCCAGCAGTCACATACCATGAGAAGTTCATGCTCATTCCGCAATTCCGAATGACCTCCGCATCGCGCGCGTAGACCTGAGACGCTACCACGTTGCTCCACACAATTATATCTCGAAAACCTTGCCGCCCGAACTACTTCCATGTCAGGCAGGTATCCATTCCTTCCGCCAGTACCCCCCGACTCTGACTTACCTTTGTGCCCTTTGCGAATTACCTCAGCGAGGACGTCGCGGTTTTCCCTTCTGCGACCAAAATTCTGAACACAGTGAACTCATCGATCCTTGTTGGATTCTCGGAGAGCGCGAGATATTGAGTATTCATCTGATTGCCAAAGCCCAACCCTTTCAAAGGGTTCGATTCCTAGATCGTAAAACCCCAACAGGACACTTCGCCGACATTAACGAGACCAAAATCCCAGGCACCGCAGCAACGAGCGGAATCTCCGATTGAGAAATTTGAGTAGGTGAACCAGGACCTTCCCCGAAGCCCCACCAATGCGATCTCTGTGAACTCAACGCCTCAGCCCCGTCGCACGTTAGGTGAAAGCGTAACGACGACGATGCAATAGCCGTAGTTGCCGCTCTGGATCCGCTGTATCTCGACGTCACCTGGCGCGTGCCTTTCGCTGTAGTGGACCCAGCAAGTTCTTGCCAGACAACCAGACGTACGCTTCACATACTTGCCGCACGATTTGGTGCATCCAATGCTAGCTCGCAAGACCTCAAACCTTCGATCGCTTCACGTCGAGACCACTCGTAATTCGCCCCAAATAGGCTACGGTCTACTCCGAGGCGAGTCATCAGACAATGGGCGCGAACCACCTGTTCGGGAGTCACGCCGGTCCGGCCAGTTGCGCGCCGATCGAGTACGCCTTCCCTTAAGGACGATCCCCCCAACCTCCGGGATCGCTGCCAGGTTTGCACAATCGGAGTCAGTAGCCTAGAAACTCCATGGCAACATCAACCACATGCGACACACCGAACAAGCGCGCCTACCCGTATCAGTTACAGATTGGTTCTAGTCTTTCCTCATGGCACAGCACAACAAGGGACCTCGCGGACACATCGCGACTCGTGCTCCCCTCAAGCAGCACAAGGTGTACGAGGATCGGGCCGCCGAACTCGGAATCCCTGCTGGGGACTACTCCGTGCTCATACTGGCCATTACGCACGGACTGGACATACCGGACTACATCAGCGACAAGCTGCATCCGGACCAGCTAAGACTTCTCGAAGTCGAAGCGGCAGGATCACTGCGTCGCATCGAGCAGCTTGCGGTCGGCGCATGAACTATCCCTAGACAGCGAACAACCCCCAGGGCTTGGCGGCATCGGGGGCTGTCCGTTTATGCGGTTGTGGAAGCTTCCCAGCTTCCTGACCACCACTAACCATTGAAGGAAGAGGCGGTGACCACCACTACCTCGAAAGGAAGAGGCGGTACTTACTCGATGATATCGCAGAAACGCAATTCCGCCATACCCGCGGACGTGTTCACGGCGTCATTTCTGGCACGTCCAGATCACATTTCAGCTCTCGCGGCGACCGGATCACACTTCTGCGCCCCGAATGTCCCATCCGAGCAGGCCAGCACCGTACCCATAGTGGTTCCGATGTGCGGCCACCGGATCGAACAGACCTCCCGAATAATCGCGGCCGCAACGCGTTTTCAGCGGATCCGCAGACGGGGAGGTCGCCCCTAGCCGGCAACGAACGAAGTACCCCGATGTCTAACTAAACAGCGCAGACCTCTTGAAAAGCACAAAGGCCCCCGAAGGGGGTAATTGGGAGCGGACCGCATCGCGGCGAAATAAGGACTGGCAGGTCCTTGACGTCGACTGAGAACTGGCAGGTTCTCCGACGTCTGTTCTCGAACATTCTCAAGAGGTGAGCTTCGAAAGTTAGCGCTTTCTCTGCTCGTACTGCATCCCCGGAAGGGACATACCTATGGCAGGTACGTCTCAGGGTAGCGCATACCCTGAATACACCCCAACTCATTCCATATCACCAACCTTCGGCGTGTCGCGCATCGACACCGAATCCACTGTCCCTGAATCGACACAAATCGATGAATGGCAGGCTGCGGTCGACCGTGCGCTCGCTCGTATCGCTCTTATCGATGCAGCTACACGGCATCTCAACGAGTCCACTGAGCAGCGTGGTCGCTCTTGGTCCCTACCCGTCGAACCAACGGAACAAGCGCGCGTTCCAGTCTGGACATCACGGGAGGAATGGCTTCGCCAATTCCGACATCACACCACCACTCCGGCTGGCAAGGCATTGTGCGCGCGCAACCTGATCAAGCCCGACAAGGCTTACGTAGTGGCACAAGCTCATGCACATTTCGCCGAATCCCACACAGGCCGCGGGGTCTCCGCAGCAAAATCAACAATCGCTGCCCGGGCCAAAGTCAGTGAATCCTCTGTCAACCGCGCCAGGCGAGTGCTCATCGCTCTTGGGATGGGCATCGAACTCGCCCGGGGGCGAAACCTTAAAACCCTGGAATTTCTCGCTGCAGAGACCCACCACGGGGGTCAACAACACCGCGCTGCATCGACATGGTCACTGTCATCGCCTCGAACCGTCGTTTCAACAACACCACCGCGCAAGTTCACAAAGACGCGACCGTCTCGTGTCTCCGAAAGGGCAACCCGTCGCGGTGCTCGCACTCATCTGAGCGACAAAGTCATCCGCGTCAACCAGCGCCACAGCAGTCAACCAGGGACGACAGGAACTGACACCCTATCTAGTGTTGGTTTTTTATCTTATGAAGTTCTTCCGTTAGGAAGAACTCATCAACGCGCGAACGCGCGAAATCAATCCGCGGCGAAAAAACAAATCACCTGTCCGAGCACTCCGCGGCCACTGACGCTTCAAAGGGCTGCAGCCGAACTCGTCAAGCACGCGCCGGCCCTCAGGCCACCCGGGCATATCGGGGCGATCTGCGATCTGCTCCGCGACGCCAAAATCGATACGACGCGATGGACAGGTCGTGACATCGCGCTCACCCTCTCCCGCGACACAGCGGACAGGGGGTGGATCTGGCCAACGAGATCCAGCCTGATCTCGCCGTTGGCATATCTAAGACGCAGGCTCAATGGCATCGACTGGACTGGGAAATCGCCCAGTGAACAGCGCAAATCTGCCGACCTGGCAAGAAGGAGGGAACAAGAACTACTCGAACTTTCGCATGCGCACCGTACGAAGATGGCATCGGAGCCGGAGCACCGCGCAAAGATCCAAGCCGTCATTCGGGCTCACCTGACGTGCAAGCTGCAACATTGAGGCCTTCGCTGCCTATTCCAGGGCAGCGAAGGACATCAAATTTGGCGGCCTCATCGGCCGGCAAATGTTGCCGGGAAAGATTGTGGCAACATCCTCTGGCTCGCTCGCCGCTCTGTCTAGACACACGGCGAGGTTGATCAGGAGGACAACTATCGGGAGGGCAGTATTTCGATCTGAGCGTGGGATTTACAGCCATTTTCGAAGAACCGACCCCCGTACCACTCAGTAGTGACTTGCGGGTTTTTAGCTGTGTCTGAAGAACGCTGCGTTGGTTCTTGCTCGTTAGTCCGAAGGTGATCGGACGACTGCAGTTCCCTCCGATCACGGCGCGTCAGCACGTCTGATTGATCACCTATCTGTCATATTTCCTCGCTATCTTCGAATGGAAGATTGTTGTGAACAGGAGAAACGCGGTGCGATCACCGCAAATGACGCATGCGTTGCGAGGCGTTCTGGTCGCGCGTGCGGTACATGCAATGCGTGCGTTGCAACGCACGCATTGCATGTACCGAGTGCCACAGCTGCGTGAAGCTGTGGAATACCGCGCACCGTCCATTGCTGTGACACGGCGGAGCGACGGGCATGCTTCGCGGAATACTCAGAGGTGGTGTGCCGCTCTCCATGGCACAGCTCTCCCCCTTTTGTCGATCTGTTTGGGAGGGCTTTGGATGCAGGGAGGCCCTCGCCGCCGCATGCTATGGCCACTCCAGACGTAAACACCCTGCTCGGAAAGCACCGCATTCCGTCCCGTGAGTGCTGATTCTCCCCACTCATCCCTTGGCCTTATTTCGTCACAGTGACGAATGTGGGAGGTCTGCTGAAATTGCCTTTCGATGTTCACACTCGGAAGGACTTCGGCCCGCCCAGATCCCTGTACAGCGGATATGCATGCGTCCGGATTTCACATTTTCGCATACGGCCAACTGCCTTACGCACGGAAATCTCGTTTCTCCGCGGGTCCGCAGCGCTCAAAGGAGATTCGGGTATGCCGTTCTGAAGTCAGATGAATATTCCGACGGCAGAGTATTTAGCTGTGTCTGTATCTGTTCTCCCAATGGACTTAGGTTCCCCTCCCCCGAATTCAGTGCGGTTGTCTGCCTGCTCGGGTACCGCTCTTCACACCCGCGCCCTCATGCAGTTCATGGTTCGTCATTGGGACACACCTCAGTGATTCGGATCTCGATGGAATGAGATTTGTTGTGGCCGTCTAAGGCATCATGCGCATCTGCTCATGTGAACACGCGCGGCGCCGCAGCGTGGCAGAGTTTCCGAGGTGAGAGCTGTTCGCGCCAGCCTTGCAAAAGTGTTGTATCGACGGATGGCGAAGTATGGCCGCGCGCGACTGCCAAAAGACCTTGCGCAGCACACATCGAATGTTGTCGAATCCCTCGATTCCAGTCTGTTGGGGATAGGCAGCCACAATAGATTTCACTTTCATTTCGGCTACAAACACCACACAACGACCTTCCTAGCGTTTCGATTCTGTGTGGAACGCCTCTTGATCGGGCGATTGGTCACGCTCATTTGGTTTTCGTTCGGTCGAGCTTCGTAGCAGCATGTAACTCTTGAAGACGATATTTTCGGTTCGTCCGACACCTGTAGAGAGCACTGACCTGCTATTTTGCGTTTTCACGCAATGCGTGTAACGCATGCATGGCATGTGTTGCGTCCCGTGCATGCTGTGCGGGACGTGCATGGTTTGCGAGCAATGCATGCATTGCGGCGTATGCGTTCAGAGTTAGCAGAGCCTTTTGTGCGAGCATTGCATGCCGCGCAAAGAATGCTATGAGTGCAACGCTAGCTATCAATGCACTGTTGGCTATGAAAGCGTGCATCGCGATCATTGCGTGCAATGCATGGAAAGCGATACCTGCAAGGCACGCATTGCACGTGTTGATAGCAAGGATTGCGTCTCTTGCGAAGTGTGCACGAAACGCGTTCCTCGCACAGACGGCAATGCATGCACATCACGCGTGCTATGCGTTGCACGCATGATGCGCATGGTGCGCGTGATACGCTATGTGCGCATGCGATGCAAAGCATGCGCGCCTAGCGGTTAGAGCAGGCTTGGCGTGCAACGCACGCGGTGCGCAGATTGCGCGTAACGCGCAATCTGTATCCAACGAAGTGGAGCATGGATTGCGCTTACTGCACGCCATGCACATATCGCATGCAACGCGTGGCCCACACGCAATGCATGTCTCGCAAGTGTCAATGCCCTCGATGAAAGGTCCGCGCAATGCAGCCACGCAAAATCGCACTCGGCAACCAGAAGGGTGGCGTAGGCAAGACGGCCTCCACTCTCGGACTTGCCAGCGCCATCACCGCGGTCGGCGGAAAAGTGCTTGTCGTCGACATGGACCAGCAGGGCAACACGACCGGCGGACTCGGCGTCACTCTCGAAGAGGGCATGATGACGGCCTACCACCTCATGAATCAGACCAGTGAGGGAATTGCAGCGGAGGCGATCATCGCTACCCCATGGGATGGCGTCGACCTCATTCCCGCTGACGAAGAGCTCGGCAAAATCGAATCGGATGGGTCGAACGACCTGGTGTTTCGACTGGACGTTGCATTCGAAGGGCTGGACCTTTCGCCTTATGATGCAGTGCTTTTCGACTGCCCTCCCAATATGGGCAAGGTGCTGTTCGCAGTCCTTATCGCAGCAGATGGCGTTGTCGCCATCACTGAACCCACAATTGACAGCGTCGGCGGCGTTCAGAAGCTCGAAGAGACGATCGACACCGTTCGTAAACGGGCAAACCCGAAGCTCGCGTTCGACAAGATCGTGATCAGTCGCAAACGCGCCACTGGCGAACATGAGTTCCGAGAGAGCGAGCTGCGTGAGACCTATGGCGCTCTAGTAGCAAAGACTTCGATTCCGGAACTCGCGGCCCGCCAGGATGCACACTCGAATCGCATTCCGATTCACCAGTTCAAGGGTGGGAAGGCACTGACTCTGCAACTTGCATACTCTGACCTGCTCGCTGAGTTGCCCATCGTGATCGGAGCGCCGGCATGAGTGTGAAGAGGGAACCCGCCATTCGTAAGACCCATCCGGCTGAACTCATCCCGGAACGTCCACCTAGGGGAGACGCTGTCCCTGCGCCGTCTTCGCCCTCAGTAGATCCTAGTGGGCGCAAGGATGAGGAGGAGAAGCTATCGATGACCCACAACACGCGCATCAAGCCTTCGACGAAGGATCGACTTCGTCGAGGTGTTGACAAATTGCGGTACGAGACAGGTGATCGCGAAATCAGTGAGGCGTCGATGACTGAAGCCGCTCTGGACGAATACTTGACGGCCAGGGGACTCTAGGGCACTGCGTGCACGGCGTGCATGTAGTGCATGCACTTGGTGGATTGTCCTGGTTCAGAGCTCAACGAAAAACGCGGGGCATATCTTGTTTCGGTTGGAAGGCCTACGCAGAGGCACTTAGTTCGCTCGTCAAATGACTTTGCACACGGAAGTATTCAGAGGAACCTCAAGTTTTCGAGTGGTCAGCCACCGGGTGAGGGCTGCGAATCTGCCCTCCCCGAGTGGGAGTCCTTACGGGGCACGCAATGCCATCCCTGTCACCTGCGGTTTTCCCGCTCTGTGGCGCTTGGGAGCCTCGGCAGGGCAAAGCGATGAGCATTTTACGCAAACAATCCGCTCCAGTCGCGCAATGCACACGCAAAACTGCAGATCACCCCAGCTTCATCCGAAATCAACAGGCAAGCCGCTGCCACGACACCACCGACAAGCTTCTGGCTACCACGCAAGACAACATCAGCTTCCGCTTACTCATGACCGCTAGACGGTCAGAAATTGCTATCAACCCACACCGCATGCAAAGCAGACGAAACGCAGGACTTTCACCAGAAAACAGCTTCCGAAAAACAGGAGGAGCCCCGCCGGCGGCAACCGGCGAGGCTCCAGATCGAGAACACCCCTTGTAGGAAGGAAAACCCGATCATGGGTGGTTTTAGTCTGCGCGCAGCGCGGAACCAGCTTGGAGCATTGATCGCCGCACTTCTCATCGCGATCTTCATCGCAGTCGGGATCACCGCAGGCGCATTTGTCCTCTCCTTCGCAGTCCAGCGGGACCTCGCGCGACAAGGCACCATCCCCGAAAACCTTGCGTGGATCTTTCCCGTCATCGTCGACGGTGCGATTTTTGGATCCACCGTAGCCATGGTCATTTTGACCAAACTGAAGATGAATCGACGCGACAAGTACTTCTTTGTTTTTGTTGGGGTTGCAGTGGTCGCGATCAGCATTCTGGGTAAAGCCTACCATGCGTTTCACTCAGCAACAGTTGCTCAACAAACAGTTTCAGCAGGTCACAGTATTGGCTATACACCTCTCAGCCCTGCCGTTGCAGCCATGATCGCGGTCATTCCGCCCGCACTCGTGCTCGCGTTCACACACGGGCTGGGGATCCTGATCAAAGCAACGGGTGTTGCCTATGCCGACTACAAAAACGAGATCGACGATGCCACTGCAGCTGACGGCAAGCCGGATACGCAAAGCACTTCAAAGAGCAGCGAGGCAGCAGTGGTGTCGTGGAGCTCCCTCAGCGCTCCCGTCGCTAAGGGTGACCGAAGCGCAAGTCTGCCGGTCCAAGCGAAGCCGAGGGATGTGGAGTTGTCGGGTGAGGAGCCTGCAGTGTGCTCCGAACTCGAAGAGTTCATTGCCAGATCGGACTTGCCGGACCCGGTGAAGGACACCGCACGACGCAAGCTTGCAGACCCCACTCTCACGTGGGAGATGATCGCCCAGACGTCGAACCCGCCCGTCGCTACATCAACCTCGTGGCGTCGGTATGAGAAGTTTGACACTGCGGCCCGCGCGGCAGGGTTCGACAATCCGCCACTCATCGATTTGCGAGCTTCCGACATCCACTTCACTGAACAGTTCGTAGCTATGGCGTGACCAACGTGGCCTAAGCCGTTTCGCATTCCGGCTATTGGAGGCGAACTCATTATTGGACGGGTAGCCTCGACACTATATTGGCTTACTGAGTGCGCTGATCAGCCATGATGCAGCGAATGAAACCATCTGTCACGGTTCTCTCTGGCGATGATGCCTCATTTAGAATTTAGATAACTTGTCAGTGGCGAAGCGGAACGCGAAATCTGGATCACGCTATGACGAAGACACGGGCAATCGGTGATGAGGACATCTAGGGCGAGGCGAGCGCCGCAAGCAAGGCGGCGAACGCTGAAATGCAACTACCGACGAGTGGGGTGGCCCGCCGACTTGTTCCACCGTGTCGGCGAGCCCTGCACGCCTCAGTTCCGACCAAGGATGAAGCGCGCAGTCCACTGTTGCGCGCACGTTGGGATTTGATGCCCATCGCGCGCCTGGAAATATTAACTTGGCAAGGCGGAAAATGCAGCCCGATTTCGTCGGGTGCGGCTGAGGCAGTCGAGGTAGTGCCACCCGATCGACGTAATCTTCGTTCGCCCTGCCGAGGACGAAGACGGGTCGCACTTGAACGCTGCGAATCCTAATTGCTGTCGTCAAAACAGCGTGACGGGTCGTAGTGTCGGGTTCCCGGTGAATAGTGTGGTGGCGAGACGACACCCCAATGGCCTTGGTGCGGCGGGTTGGATGTTGCGGTACCCAAATCGAATCCCACTTCGGTACCGTAAAGTGATGAGCACGCAGATAGCGGTACGCCTACCGGACGAGATCGTGGCTTTTCTGGACGAAGAAGTCAGAATGCGGCGTGCCACCTCACGGGCCGCTTTAGTGCTGCGTGCACTTGAGCGGGAGCGTCGCCTACAGGTTGCTGCACGTGACGCCGAGATTCTGTCCAGTGATGCATCCGACCATGATCTGGGTTCTCTCGCGCACCACGCAGTGAACCACCAATCGACCGGTCTGAGCTGATGCGATCGATCCACGAAGCCGACCTCGATTCCGGCCGCCGAGTTCTCGTGCTCACTCGGGAGACTGTCCGCCCGCATCTCGGAACGGTCACGGTAGCACCGATTACCACCGAGATTCGTGGGCTGTCCACCGAGGTGCCCCTAAACTCAGCGAACGGAATAGTGACCGAATCGGTGGTCAGCTGTGACCACATCACCACCATTCCCGTCACCGCACTTGGCAACATCGTGGGCTACCTCCTTCCAGCGCAAGAAGAATCACTGGCCGTGGCCGTCCGCGCTGCCTTCGATCTCGAATGCTGACGACTGCGAATGGAAAGGATGGATGATGGCGCTGAGGAAATGGGAGCAGTTCGCGCTATTCGAGCTCGAAACACCCGAATTCGCAACCTATTCGGACGAAATGTCAGAACCTGACCAGCCTTCGTTGTTCGACTTCGATGACACTGCTGCATGCGAGTCGAATCCCGACTCCGACGACATCGTCGCTCCCCGCAACGATTCCCCGGACACAGTGGGATCGGGACCACTTCAGACGCCCGAAAAAAGCGAAACCGAACCGGCCGCCCTACCCCCCGCTAGCGAGTCAGCAGACGGCCACGCCGTCATCGTCACGGCAGCTGGTACTTACACGCCATCTGGCTACACACTCACCGGACCAGTAGATTCCGTAGAAAAGCTCGACAAACTCATACGATGGGCAGCCCTTACCCCACTAGGCACACCGGCACAGATCTGGATCGTGGGAATCGAAGCCTGCGAAATGCTCGGATGGATTATCGACCCGGGAAGCGAAGACGATGTCGACGACATGGAGATCCTTCGCACCCGTGCCGCCGAAGAACTCACCGCCATCCTCCACACCACAATGACCCCAATGCTGACCGCAGGATGGGAACTGCGCGGAGAACCCGGCCACGTCGTTCATCTCTCCCGCACCACCGGCAACTTCACATCCATGGTCGACATCTTCATTGAACCCTACGTATGGACATACTGGAACAAAGACTTCGGATGGGGCAATCGAGTGGGAGACATGGGAATCCTTGGATCACCCACCGCCGGAACCTACCTCCCCGACGACGACCTCCCCGCTGCGCAGGAACTGGGACGCCGACTTGGTTGGTGCGCACAACACCTCGGCGTACTACCCGGCCCCACCCCAGCACGCACTGGCGCCGCCATCGTCGACAAGATCAAACGCGACCGCACCCGCAGCGGTAAGGGAATCGTCGTCACCACCGGTGGTCCCGTCCCACCCCTCGACGGCGAACCCCGCGGAGATCTCGAACCCGCGGTGGGATGGACCCGTATCCCGCACATCGAAGAACTCGCCGACACAACACAACTGGTATCGATAGACCAACGAGCGGCCTACCTCGCCTCCGCCGGCATGCTCGAATTCGGCTACGGAAAACCTCGACATCTTCGCGGCGAGAACGCGCTCGGCGCTGCAGGGCAAACGAAAACCCCGTTCGGGCTCTGGCGTGTAACACTCCCACCGGGCGACATGTTGGCACTCCCACCCGCCCTACCGTTGCCCCACCCACACATGCTCGCCGACCAACCTGTGCAGACCTGGATCACCACAGTCAGCCTCGACGCGCTACAAGCAGCCGTCGCTGATGGCGGAATCGGGGCAGAACTCGATGAACTCGACATCACCGAAGCGTGGGTTTACCCCGAACAGGGACGAGCCCTTGACAAATGGGCCAGGATTCTTCGCGAAGCCCGCAAAATAGCCGTCGACACAGGTGACACATCAATGAAGCGGTTCATCGGCGCCTGCTACAAGGGCTACATCGGCCGAATGGTCAACCCGGACATGTGGACTGCCAAACAAATGCAGCACCACCACCAACCGCTCTGGCGCGCAGCGATCATCGCACACTGCCGCTGGCGGGGCCGTCGTGTCGCGATGCGCATCGCTCGCGAAACGGGCCGGTGGCCACTGCGCACAGTGACCGACTCCTGGGTATACCCTCTGCCACTCGATACCGACATCGCCGACGACAGTGACGCACTCGGGAAAATGACTCTGGAAAAGCGCGCCCCACTTACCGACGACGTCGCAGCCTCGCTGATCGAAGCCCGCGACACGCACGAGGTCAACCTTGCGCTCAAATCTGCGTTCGCTGACGAATATGAAGGAAACATATAGTGGCTCTGCACCTTCCGAAGCCGCGATCAACCAAGCCTGCACAGAAAACCGTCGGTTTGGACGGACTCAAAGTATCCGTAGCGACAGCCGCGACCAGCGGTATCGAAAAGTCCAAGGCGGTCAAAAGCGGGGGACTGGCCGGTCTCACCAGTAAGGTCTCGGTGCGTCAAATCCGCACCGAAATCGGCAAAGAAGGCTTAAAGCAGGCAGCCATCGACGCCGGAAGAAAGCCTCCGTCGGACCGATCATTGCGTCGCTGGGTGCAGCAAGGGCGGATCCCGCACCCTGACGTCACCGAACGCGCTCAACGCCGTGCCGCTATCGAACGACTCGGCGGAATCGACTCAGTTGCAAAGAAGATCGGACGTTCACGATCCGCAGTCTCTCGCTATCGTTCTGGCGAAACAAACGAGTTGCGGGCGGATGCGAAAAAGAGGCTCAAGAGTGTCAAGGCCCACGACATAATGGATCGCGCCGGCGTCCTTCGGCCCGACGGGCAACCCAAGAAGGCCACCATCCGAGTTCGCGGGGGAGTGTCCGTCCGCAACGGCTCCGAGGAAGGCTACGACTATCGAGTGCGTACCCTCGACTTCGCGAACTCCGACAGTCCATTCAGCCTCGACGAAACGCGGGAACTCGCCATGGCTTTGGCTAACGACGATCACGCCCGGGTGGTCGCGATCCTCGAACGCCACGCCACCATGGACTATCCCGAAAACAAAGGCTTCGACCAGTACGGAGACGCGTTCGGTTTCCATTTCGATTCCATCGAATCCGTTCACATCGACTGGACGTAGCGTCGGAGGTTTGTGCCCTCAGCTGAGTTCCTCTGGTGCGGTGGACAGTTGGGAATCGAGTTCGGAGACGGTGGCTTCGACCGCGGCAGCGATCTCGTCGTCGGTGGGAACGAGGTCGCGGACCTGGGAAGGAAGAGTTTCGTAAGTGTAGTCGGCGACGGCGAGGGGCGCGGTCGTCCCGGCCAGCGAGTATCGAACGACGTTGTCGTTGCGGCCTGCGCAGAGCAAGATCCCTACCGTCGGCGCATGGATGTCCTTGTTGCGAAGATTGTCGTCGATCCACGAAACATAGAACCCGAGCTTCCCGACGTACTCCGGCTCAAACCTCCCCACCTTCAACTCGACGACGACGAACCTCGCTTGCACCCAATTGAAGAACAACAGATCGATGTAGAAGTCTTGATCGCCGACCTCGAAATGGTACTGGCGTCCAACGAATGCGAACCCGTGCCCCAATTCGAGGAGGAACTGCTCTAATCGATGCATCAGTGCAGATTCCAGTTCACGTTCAGCGACGCGTTCGGTGATATCGAGGAAATCGAATACATATGGGTCGCGCACCAACTGTTGAGCTAGGTCGGAATCTTCAGCCGGAAGGTGATCCTGAAAATTTGACGGTGCGGCACCGATCCTGCGACGCAGGCCGCTGTTGATCTGATTTCGCAGTACATTGCGAGACCAACCGTGTTCCGCCGCTGATGCTGCATACCAGTCGCGGTCGGACCGGTTCTCCAGTTTGTCAAGCAACACCGTCACATGACCCCATGGCAATTGGCCAACAGGTTGTTGGCCAATTGCATCTCGTCCCCACATACTCGCCATCTGCCGCATGTACTTCAGATTTGTTCGCGACAACCCTCGCATGTCGGGAAAGGCTGATCGAAGATCGACAGCGAGTCGGTCGATCACCTTAGCCCCCCAACCCTCTGCTTCTTGGCGTTGCACGATTGCGTGTCCGATGTCCCAGTAGAGGGTGAGAAGTTCTGTGTTGACGATTCGGGTGGCGCGTATACGAGCTTGCCGTACCTGAGACTTGAGGTGATCGAGAAGCTGGGTGTAGTCGGCGGGTAGCTCGGCTGGAACATTCACCTCTCCATCTTCACCCAGCTTGCCGCACACGTGTACCTGACATGCCTCCGAAGGCAATCGCGGCGCAAGTCCGATGACACGGGCATAGGGGCCTTCATCTGCAGAACATTGAACCGGTCTCGCGCGCGGTGCTTGTTCTTCACAAGGCGCATTGACTGGTAACCGCCGGTTGAGCACTGTATGGCCCTCACCTGAAATTTGGGCGCTTAAGACCAGTTGCATCGCACGCTGACAAGTACAGAGCGCCCCTCTGGTAGACGAGGAATTCATGCTACTTCCATACTCTAACGTGCACCGCACGATCTGTATGTTGGTGACGGCAGCGGTCGCCGCAGGCTCCATCGCTCTGATTCCTGCCGGTATCGCGTCCGCCCGGCCGGTTGGTTGCTCGAAGACTTTTAACCTGTTCATCCCCGGAACCTGGGAAACAACCGGAGATGCTGATCCTTCGATCCCGATCGGGATGCTCAAACCGATTGCCGACAGTCTGAAGGAACGGCACGGGAACGCGGCCCATATCTACACGCTGCCGTACATGGCTCGAGCATTCGACAACGGAAAGACCTACGCAGATAGTAAAGCTGATGGATTAGCGAAGGCGCAGACGGTGCTCGCCGAGATCGAAGCGAAATGCTCGGACACGAAGTTCACCATCACTGGCTATTCCCAGGGCGCGGACATCGCAGGCGATCTTGCCTCCTCGATCGGCAACGGTTCCGGCCCGATCGCGACAGAGCAGGTTCTTGCGGTTGCTCTTCTTTCTGATCCCGGTTCCGGAACGACGGGTGAAACCGTTGTCGGCCCGAGACCATCGGGAAAGGGAATCGCAGATCCGCGGCCGCAGGGCATGGGGAAGCTTTCAGGACGAGTGGCATCGATATGCGATCCGAAAGACCTCTACTGCTCGATCCGAAAGAGTTCCAGCCCGCTGCTGGGAGCTCTGGGATCAGTGCTCTCTGAAGTCTCGAGCACTCGAGGTGACGGCCAGGTCGGCGGCGATTCAAGACTTGCCACTGTGCTTGCGTCGGACTTCTCCCAAGCCGATCTTGCTGGAATCGCCACTGCCACCGGCAACCTGACCAGAGAATTATCAAAGACCAACGGTACCGTCGACCTCAAGCAGGTCGCTACCAGCGCGACCACTCTGGCGAACGCGATCAGACCACTCGCCGAACTACTCGACTCCGGTGCCGCTAATCCTGTCGCGAGCGGACAACTCGCCGCGGCTCCCACAGGAACAGCGGAAAACGACGCCAGTCGGGTACTGGTCAAGGCCGACCAGTCGGACCTCAGTAGCGCACTCACAACAGTGACTTCGATCGTCGACACCGCGAGTACGCTCTCCTACAACGGTGCCACGACACGGCCTGCCGCATCGTCGGACCTGACCTCGTTATCGAGTGCCGTCGACACCCTTGGCAGCCAGATCGCGCCGCTTGCAACGACACCGAGTGATGTCTTCGGATCTGCCTCCCGAATTCTCTCCGCGCTCAAGCCGACAGTGGTCGTAAACCAAGTCCTGGGCGTAGCCACCGCCATCGCCGCACTGGACATACCCGCGATTCTGACAAACCTGACTCTTCTCCCGCAGAAGGTCGCAGCCCTGGACGCGCAGGGCGCACACAAGGTCGCCGGCGATCTGAACAACCAGCTCTCCCCGTTGGTGAAGATGGCCGCCGGAGTCGACCTGGAATGGGTCTCGCACGTTCTCTCGGTAATCCCCGATCCGTCCGGATACTCGCAAGTTCTAGCGCTCCTCGCGTCGATCCTGGCGGGTGTTGACATCGACAAGCTTGCAAACCTTGTCGGTCAGGTACAGGAAATCGCTTGGGCTGCAGTAGAGAAGCTGCTACCACCACCCGGACATGTCCCTGACCCACTCGGAGCCGGGATTGCCATGACCGGCCTTGTCCCGATCGGGCTCGAACTCGCTTCCGTCGCAGCCACCATGCTCGCAGGCAAATCCTCGAAGACTGATCCGGAATTGCTCGGCAAGCAGTCTTCGGCGACCGCGACCACTATCACCACTCAGGCGCAGAATCTGGATCTTCCAGCACTAGCCCATTCGCTGACCGCCATGGCTAGCGCGCAAGGCGCCAACGACCTGGCCTCCTTGATGGGGGAGGGCCTCGATGCAGCGTCCTTCTTTGCATCCGGCGCACACCAGAATTACAACTCGTTCGTCGTCGACAACGCCGGGCGCAATGCGATCCAATGGATCTCCGACTGGCTCAACCTGCAGATGAAACCTGCAGGTTGAGCCGATGCTGCGCTCAGGCGTCGTTGCGGTGGCTGGTGCGAGCGCGGTGATCACTTTCCCGGAGATCGTGAAGGTTAGAGCCGTAGCGCGGATCGAGTGAGCCAAATCGAGAACCAGGATGGTTGGAAGAGTCTCGTTGAATCGAATGGGCACAGTACGATTCGTCGTGGGTAGATACAAAACCGATAAGTGAGATAAATAAATTGTGGGCTGCCCGTCTTAGTGACCATAGGGTCCACCACTCGCCTCAGCCGTCGATTTCGGTGTCCGCGTCATTTTTGTGCGCGGCCGTTGCTGCCTTAAGCGCCATTTGAGTTGGACGCGCTGGTTCAGAACTGTTGACGATACCGCAGTGTGAGGGATTTATCTGAGGTGAAAGTCGGCCGGCCGGAAGGCCAATCACTTTCCAAGTCAGTACTTCTCGTAGAAATCGCTTTCGTGTACATCCTATTGCTGGAGGGTCGCACTGTGTGTGCCGTGACTACCGAAGATCAGTCTGTAGTGGTGGCATTGCTGATTGGTGTGTAGGCATCGAGCCCGACTGAAGGTTGAGCGTGGTCGACGAGCTTGGTCGATCGTGAGCCTTAAGCTTTGGTCACCTGCTGCTGGGAGTCGGGGGTTCACTGATCTGATGAAATAGTCGGGCGTCGATTGATGGTTGCAGCGTTCGCTGCATGTTGAGGGGTCTGTCAGAGTGCTTGGCGAGGCTGGTGTGTGCGAGTTCCCAAGCGGATCACGGAAAGTGGGGTGCTTTCAGGCGATTCTTGCGCCAAGAGCTTAGTGTCGGACGACGTTGAAGCGACGTTGAAGCATTGACGACAATTACGGCTATCTGCGACAAGCACTTAGCAGACTCCACTGCCCCACAGTGCGTTTAGGTGATCAGGGTAGGCGTTACTGTCCTACTATCGAGTCCAGGGATGCATGGTGGTAGCAACTGGCGCGCCCGGCGCAGCGGGGTCTGTGGTCGAGATTCACATTGCGTGTGGTTGGAGTCGTCCAGCAACTGCTGAGTGCTATGTTCTTGCTTGAGCGCATGGGGTGATGGTTCCTCAATTCACCGTCCTCGAATCCAGAACTGCGCCTTTGTCAAACCTCCTGCGCAGCCCACGACTGTGGCGATGGTTGCAATCAAACTATGGCCCGTCGCAGCAACCATGCTTCCGGCTGCGATCGCAGCAACGACGATCACCGCATTGTCTGATTTTTGCCGATCACTGATTGCCGTGACCGCCTTTCTTCCTGTACGTGAGATTTTGTTCGTGCATTGCGCGAAACATTCCGTGCCGGGTCGGGACTGCTTATTTCATATGCGAGCGTCAACCCAAGGCGCTCTAGTCGCCTCTAAGAGAGAGCAGTGCGGAAATCGATAATCGAGTTTGAGTAAGCAGAGCGGTCATCTGGCGCAAATTCCGCAGTCGCTGCAGTATCTGCCGCAGCGGCGGACGTGCTGTCGGCGTTTGGAGATTCGCCAGCCACAGCATTCGGAGACTGCGGCCGGCGAACCCGGCGCAGCGAAGGGACATGGAGGAACCTTCGCTGCGCAGCTTTGTAGGTGGCTCGCTAACCTGAGGGTATTCGACAGGTTGGTGAGCCGGGCGTATCTAAAACCGAGGTCGGGAGGTTTCCGGTTCATTGTGCCCCGCCGACAGTCTGGGGAGGCTCCGGCGGGGCAAGGCATCAATCCCGGTTTGGGGCGGGAGGACTATGACACCGATGAGGAGAATAGACCGTGTGTAGGAATCGATACCAGTCTCCATGCAGTAACAGGTACTTGAAAGCTGTACTATCTTCCTGGTGTTGCAGCGTCGGAAACTAGTCAGGGGGATAGGATTCTGGCGCTCCGGCAATTATGTCGACCATAGCGCCGGCGTACAGATGAACATCATCGACAGCCGAGCGCGGGCGAGGCCGTTTTCGAGCAGTGGTCGCTGGCAGCGTACGCGTTCAGCGGCTTGAACCGCTGGTTCGAATCTCGCGCGAACACTAATCTGCCAAGAGGGCGTCGACCTCAAGGTGGTCATCCAAATGATTCACGCCCATTCCGTCGATACTGCCTGAACAGAGAAGCAAGGATGCGGCGCGCAATCCGACCTTATCTGCAATAAAATGTGTATTCGAACGGCTCCTCGCAGAGCCAACATCGACTAGCTTCCGTACAGGAAAGTTTCACATGCAGTCTTCCGAGTGGGCGAAAATCTATCCGACGGCTGAGTCTTCGCTTACTGTTCCAGCATCCCTTGAGCATCTTGCGCTCCTACGTTCGTGGGTACGGGTCGTGGCCGCGAGAGACGTAACCTCCGTGGATCTGTTGCACGATCTCTTACTCGCTGTCGACGAAGCGGCAACCACACTCATGGCCCACGCAGTCGCCTCGACCGACTTGTTCTGCACGGTCGACACCGCTCCGGCGGACCAGTTCCGTGCGATTTTGGCTGCTGTGACATCAACGCCGATTGACGGTAGCGCCGCCTCGTTCGGGTGGTTCGTCATGCAGACTTTGGCGCATCACGTTGTCCTCGATCAGCGATACGACTGCGTGAGCGATCTGTGGACTGTTTCTATCACATTGAGTACAGCACGGCGGGCGAGCTCGTCAAAGATGAACGACTGCACTTGATCGGAAATGAAGACTGACATGTTTTCGAGACTTTACATAGGTCTGTCGGCTGTACTTGGACGGTCGGTAGATCTGCCCGGCAGCTGGGCGCGCATCTGTCTCACCGCGGCGTTGCCGTCGGTAGCAATGACCGGATCACATCACATCGTCGGTGCCGGCGTTTCTCGCTATGCCGCAGGGGCGGTGACTGATTCTGGATTTGAAGGAACCGCATAGCGTTACCCTGAATGTACTCACACTGTTTGCGGCTAGCCACACCGATGAGGGACATATCTGCTAGCTGCACGTGCATGTGATCACGGACTCCGAGTGGGTCGGCAGGAATGCGAGGTGGGGCGAATATCGCTGGATCCGGAATCGGGTGGAGCTTTTGCGACGGTCTTCACCGAAGATTACTTCGACGATTCGTATCAGCTGCTTGTGGCTAAACACGACGATTCGGCGCTTGTTTATCTATTGCTGAAAACTGGATCCGGCGCAGGGAGGCCGTGCGACAAACTCTGACGCCGTGGTCGTGTGAAACCAGGGTCATCATCATCGCCGCCGACTGACCGGCTGGGGGATAGACATTCCGTGTTTCGTTGGGCCACAATATTTCTGTTTTAGGTGATTGTCATGCTCAACGCATCAGACTGTTCGGGCGTCGAAAGTTGAACAGGTTGATCGGCGCCTGTGGGAGCGCTCTCAGCCGTCGAGTGCGGAGGCAATGACGGGGAGCCCACGCGGCGCGCCGCCGTTGATCAGTTTTTCGAGCAGATCCTGGTCGAGATGCTGTTCCACCAGGTCGGCAAGCAGGTCGAGTTGTTGCTCGCGCACGGCGGCAACCGAGGTGTCGGGTGCAATAACAAAACCGGTAACCGCGATCTCCCGCAGCAGACTGCGCCGATAGTCGTCACTTTCGAGGAGTCCGTGCCAGTGGGTTCCTCGAACAGACCCTCGCACGCTGCCTTCCGGTGTGCCTTCGGAACCCTCCAACAGTGGACGGTCGCCGTTGCGGACTACCCGGCCGTGATGAATCTCGTACCCGGACACCGAGATACCGTCTGCCGTACCGGTCATCTGCGCCAGCACCTTGTCCGGAGCGAACTCGACATCGAGGTCCAGCAGACCCAGTCCCGCGGTGGTCCCTGATC